>Ga0308169_10001976_pt1 | contig 22296 bp, 17 predicted proteins | sample PhyBR1_2_FD_202139 | JGI IMG/M metagenome (GOLD analysis project Ga0308169, IMG submission 202139) | Phyllosphere microbial communities from UC Gill Tract Community Farm, Albany, California, United States - DLSLSB.R1 | ecosystem: Host-associated > Plants > Phyllosphere > Unclassified | place...
CCCAAACCCGGGACAAGGTCCGGACTGCGGCAGAGCAGCTGGGGTACGGCCCCAACCGCCTTGCCCAGGCCCTTCGCACCCAGCGGACCGGCATGCTGGGTTTGGTCAGCGAGGACATCGCCACCACGCCCCACGCGGGTCGGATTATCCTGGGTGCGGACGAGGCAGCCAAGGCCAGGGGGTACAACCTGGTAATCATCAACACTTCAGGTTCGGCCAGCCTGGAGTCCCGGCAGGCCGATGTCGAAGCCCTCCTGGAGCGCCGGGTTGACGGGATCCTTTACGCGACCATGTACCACCGCACCGTGAAGCTGCCGGCCAACCTGGGCAGCGTGCCGTCCATCCTGGTGGACTCGGTGGCCACTGATGGAAACATCACCGCCGTGATTCCGGACGAGGAAGGCGGGGCGCGCGAAGCCGTGAACGCACTCCTCGATGCAGGCCACACCCGGGTGGGGTTCATCAACAACACCGATGATGTCCCCGCCACGAGGCAGCGGCTCCAGGCGTTCCGGGCGGCGTTGACGGAGGCGGGGCTCGACGGCGGCGCGGCACCTGTGGAGTCGGCAGTCTCCGAGGTGCAGGGCGGCTATGAGGCTGCCCTGCGGATCCTTTCACACGCCGACCGGCCAACCGGGCTCTTCTGCTACAACGACCGGATGGCCATGGGCGCCTACCGGGCCGCCGCGGAACTGGGACTCTCCATCCCCGCCGATCTTTCGGTAGTGGGCTTTGACGACCAGGAACTGATCGCGGCCAACCTCCACCCGGGCCTCACCACCGTTGCCCTGCCCCATTACGAGATGGGCGCCTGGGCCACCGAACACCTGATTGACGCCGTCGAGGGGAAAACTGACCTTTCCCTCATGGCCCTCCACCCGACCATCCTGGGCTGCCCGCTGGTGCGCCGCGATTCCATCGCGGCCCCGCCCCACTGAGCAGCCAACCCTTCCACTTCCGCAGAGGACCGCACCAAACATGTCCACCTTCCTTGATGCCGCACGTCCGGAGACACCTCCGGCGGGTACCGCCAGGTTCCGTCCAGCCATCCACTTCACGGCACGGGACACGTGGCTGAACGATCCGAACGGCCTGGTCTTCCACAACGGTTTCTACCACCTCTTCTTCCAGAACAACCCGTTTGGAAGCGTGTGGGGCAACATGTCGTGGGGCCATGCCACCTCGCCGGACCTTGTGCACTGGACGGAACACCCTGTCGCGATCGCCTGCGATGAGGCGGAGGATATCTTCTCCGGCAGCGTGGTGGTGGACCACGGCAACACCTCCGGCTTCGGCAGGACGGAGGGGCCGGCCCTGGTGGCCATTTACACCAGCGCCTACAAGGCCGCGTCCGAACACCACGGCACGCAGGCCCAGTCCCTGGCCTACAGCACCGACGCCGGCGTGACGTGGCAGAAGTACGACGGAAACCCCGTCCTCACACGGAACTCCGCGCACTTCCGCGACCCCAAGGTCTTCCGCTATCAAGGGGAGCAGGGCGCCTGCTGGATCATGGTCGCCGTCGAAGCGCAGCACCAGAAGGTGGTCCTTTACCGTTCTGAAGACCTCAAATCCTGGGACTTCCTGAGCGAGTTCGGGCCGGCCAACGCCGACACCGGCGAATGGGAATGCCCCGATCTTTTTCCACTCGCGGTGGACGGGGACCCGGACAACACCAAATGGGTCCTGATCGTGAACGTCAATCCCGGTGCGGTGGCAGGAGGTTCCGGCGGCCAGTACTTTGTGGGCCAGTTCGACGGCGTCCGCTTCGTTCCGGACGCAGGTTCCGTGGCAGTGCCGACAGGGGTCAGTTCGCTCGACGCTTCCGCCTCGGACACAGCACTGCGGCAATGCCTGTGGCTGGACTGGGGCCGCGACTGCTACGCCTCCGTATCCTTCAGCGAAGCCCCTGACGGCAGGCGCATCATCATCGGCTGGATGAACAACTGGGACTACGCCAACGAACTGCCCACAGCACCCTGGCGCTCCGCAATGACGTTGGCCCGCGAGGTCCGCCTCACCGCGGTAAACGGCGCACCCCGCCTGCTCCAGCGACCGGTCCTGGCGCGCCCCGGCGAAGAAGAAGGCCTTCCCGCCGCCGCCCCGCTCATGACCATGGGTGTTACAGCGTTGAACGGGCAGGCCCTCCGGCTGCCGGATGCGGTCCCCGGCGCCGCCCAGGTCATCGAGGCCGACATTGATCCGGGCGGCGCTGACCGCGTCGAGCTCCGGATCTTCGGCAGCAGCGACGGGACCCACGGTGCAGTGCTCAGCTACGACACGGCCCGTGCACAACTCAGCCTTGACCGCCGGCAGTCGGGGGATACCGGCTTCCACGCCACCTTCCCTTCCGTCGAATCAGCCCCGCTGGTCCTCGACGACGGCGTCCTTAAGCTGCAGATCGTCGTCGACCATTGCTCCGTGGAGGTCTTTGCGCAGGGCGGCACGGTGGTCCTGACTGATCTCGTCTTCCCCGCGGCGGAACACCGGCAGTCCCGGCTGTCCGCCGCGGGAGGCCCAGCCACCATCCTGAACCTCGCAGTCTCAACACTTACCTAAGGAAAGGTCCAGAATGTCACCAGCCCAGCACCTCCATGGCGACCCTGCACGGGGCGCCGATGTGGTCGTCGTCGGCGAAGCGCTGATGGACATCGTCGTTACGTCCGCGGGCACTGGGGAGCACCCCGGCGGATCGCCGGCCAACGTTGCCTACGGGCTTGGGCGGCTGGGTGTGGCCACGGCCCTGCTGACCTCGATCGGCCACGACCCGCGCGGCGCGGCCATCCAGCAGCATCTGGGCAGCGCCGACGTCGAACTCCTGCCCGGTTCCAAAGGGCCAGGCCGGACCGCCACGGCCACGGCAACCCTGGCGTCCGACGGGTCCGCGCACTACGACTTCGACATCCACTGGGACCTTCCGCGGACGGCGCCGGCCATCCTGCCCAAAATCCTCCACACCGGCTCAATCGCCACCTTCCTGGCACCGGGAGCGGCAGCAGTACGCGCACTCCTCGAACAGTCACACCAGCGCTGTGTGGTCACCTACGACCCCAACATCCGCCCCGCCCTGCTCGGCAGCCACTCGCAGGCCAGGACCATCTTCGAGGAACTCATCCCATTCACCGAGGTGGTCAAGCTCAGCGACGAGGATGCCCACTGGCTCTATCCCCGACTGCCGTTGGAGGAGATTCCCCGCCACATCCTGGGCCTGGGCGCCGGGCTGGTCGCCATCACCAGGGGAGCGGACGGGTCCATGCTCTCGACCGAGGAAACCCAGGTGATTGTTCCCCCGGTCCAAGCCGTCGTTGCCGACACTATCGGTGCGGGGGACTCCTACATGGCGGCCCTGATCTACGGACTCCTCATGCGCGGGACGGACGGCCTGGCGCCGTCGGTGCTGGAAGCGCTGGGCCGGATGGCATCCAAAGCCGCGGCGATCACGGTTGGCCGTCCCGGCGCCCAGCCGCCAACATTGGAGGAACTGCAGTCAGTCGTCCCGGAACAGCAGCCGGCCCACCAGTGAGAGAACCCAGGCACCAGTGAGAACACCAAGGGAAGAAGCTATGTCCAGCAACAACTACTACGACGTGACCGCATGGCCCGTCGGGAACCCGGCCAAGGACGTCGGCGAAGTCATCAACAGCATCATCGCGGACATCAAGGAACGGCAGTCGGCCACCGATATGGACAACGGCGGAAAGCCGGGCGCGGTGATCTACCTGCCGCCCGGGGACTACCACCTCCGCACGCAGGTGGTGATCGACGTCAGCTTTCTGCGGATCCAGGGTGCCGGGCACGGCTTCACGTCGTCGAGCATCCGCTTCAACGTCCCCCGGGAGGAGTGGGCCGCACTGCACGAACTGTGGCCCGGAGGCAGCCGGATCCTGAATGACATTCCCGTCGACGCCAACGGGGGGGAAGCCCGGGGAGCGGCTTTCTACATCGAGCGGAGCGGCAGCCCACGAATCAGTTCGGTGGAATTCGCCAACTTCTGCATCGACGGGCTGCACTTCGTCCCGGACGGTTCGGAGCTGGCCGCGGAAAACACTTACGTTAACGGCAAGACCGGGATCTTCGTCGCCAGTGCCAACGACTCCTTCCGCATCAACGGCATGGGCTTCGTCTATCTCGAGCATGCACTCACCATCAATAAGGCAGACGCCCTGTCCATCCACGACAACTTCATCGCCGAATGCGGCAACTGCATCGAGCTGCGAGGATGGGGCCAGGCATCCAAGATCACCGACAACCTGATCGGAGCGGGTTTCAGGGGCCATTCGATCTACGCCCAAAACCACGGCGGCCTCCTGATCACCGCGAACAACGTCTTCCCGCGCGGAGCCAGCAGCGTCCACCTCGAAGGCGTGACGCGGTCAAGTATCAGCAACAACCGGCTGCATTCCTTCTATCCCGGGATGGTGGTCCTCGCCGCCAACAGTTCCGAAAACCTGGTGGCCACCAACCATTTCCTGCGAGACCATGAACCCTGGACACCGTTCCTCGGGATCAACAACGGGCTGGATGACCTCAGCGGGCTGCTAAGCGTCAGCGGAAACAACAACTCGATCATCGGCAACCACTTCTCCGAGGTCATCGACTCACAGACCATCCGGCCGGAAGGTGCCACCCCTGTCATCATCCGGCTGCTGGAGGGAGCTGGAAACTTCGTCTCCAACAACCACGTTGTGGCCCTGGACGTCAACGCCACCTCGAGTGACTCCTGTTTCGAGGCGCAGGTGGACGCACTGCTGGCCACAGGCGCTTCAGACGGCCTCGCCGTCACGGCCGTGCAGGTCGACGCCGGCTCCGCCCGCAACACGATCCTTGACTCCGGTACCGAAGCCCAGGTGATCGCAGACCGGGCAGCCAACGCCGTCAGGGCGACACCGGCGGCGATCACTGATAGGTGATACTGCAGCCCGAGGACCCGTAAGTAGACGGCGACAGGATCTTGGATTCCGGCCGTAGGGTCTCGCTCACTGCCGAACTCAAAGAGCCGATAGTGGACGTTCGGTCAAAGTAATCCGTTAGTTGCTTTTCGTATGGCGGTCATTGGGCTCTGGCGTCGTTCTTGTAGGGGACCAGCTGCTGGGTTGAGGGGCTGGAGTGCAACTTGGGGAACCGGCGTCGGGGTTCGGAAACTTCGTCTTCGTGGTGCGCCAGCCCTGCATCCTCCAGCACGTTTAGGGGCGCGCCGCGCTCGCATGCGGCCGATGCCGAATTCCAGGCAGAGCTCACGTTTCGGCGGCAGCGGGGACTGAGGCATGAGTTCACCGGTATTGATGTAGATTCGCCAAGACCCAAGACCCAAGACCCAAGACCCAAGACCGCCCGGCTTCGGTGTTGAATCCGGTTTAACCAGTCCAGAAGGCCGCTTTGGATTCGTCGGATCAGAACGGGATCTGACCGAAGAACAGCTTTTTGACAACGAGCGTTCGGCGCCCGGCCGCTGGGACAAATGTCGGGGAAGCTGTGATCGATTCCCCGATCGTTTGCGCTCCGTGGTGCGGTATAGCCGGTGGGATGTACCGCATCAATGCCAGCGGCGACTCCCCAGGACCGTCACAGCGGCGGTGATGGCGATGCCGAGGCCGATCGGCACGCTGAGATGGATGTGGAGCAGGAGTACTCCGATGGCGGCCCCGGCGAACATAGCTAGGACAGCGCCCAGCCGTCGGTTGAGTAACCGGGGCCGTTGCTTGCTTACAAGTGACTCTCCGGCGAGGGAAGTCATGGTGGAAGTAATGACCACTGTGGTCATGTCTCGTACGCCCAAATGCCGCGCAATCAGGGCTTGGGAGCCCATGTGCATGGCGATAACGGCGGCAACAATGACACGAATGGACGGCCGGCCGACGTCTTCCACGATGAGAGAGATGGCGGCGGTTCCCGTCAACCCGATACAACCCGCTGTGAGAAGGAGCGTAACCCTGCGGTTCCAGCCTTTCGGGCTTGACTGGAGCGTAAAACCGGCCACCGCCGCGCCGAGGAGAAAGGCGCCAAGTGCTACCAGTGGGCCCAAAGTTGGCAGGTTCGCCGCCCCGGCCAACGCCATCGCAAGAATCACCACGTTGCCGGTCATGTTTCCGGTGAAGACGTGATCGAGTCCAAGGTAGCCGACCGCGTCAACCACACCTGTGACGAGCGTGAGGGCCATCATGAGCATCAGTCGGAACGTTTCCGGAGACGCATCTTCTTGCGGGGTAGAGGCGGTTTTGGTACCTGAGCTTGCTACGGCTGATGTCATGGTTTGAGGGATCCTTCATCGTGAGGGGTGGTCTCTATGACCACCCCTCGGACATGCTTGTTGGAGGTATTAGATGGACTGCCTGGCAACGACGGCGATGCCGTCGCTCCGGGGAACTGGACAAGGGTGTCGTCGTCAATCAGGCCCTCGGCAAGAATGTGGTCTTTGACCGTGTGTGCGTCCATGCCGCCAACGACGAAGCGCGGACGGCGGGAGTTATGCTTCCGCCGTCGTGAGCCGCTCGGCTTCCTGCCTCGCATTGTTGGCGCGGCGCTCAGCCTTCAAGCTTGGAATGCTCGCCCAGACGATGCCATGAACGGTTGTGGTAGACCAGAGCGTCGCCGGGTTCGCCCGCCTGGACGTCGCGCATCACGCGGGACTCCAGGGCGTGGACGGCGATGATTGTGGAGGTCCCCACCTCCATGCGATTGATGACGGCGCAGCGCACCCAGGCGCGGACATCGTTGTACACCGCTTCGCCGGTTGCAAGGGGCGACCAGAGGTGCGTCTGGTCAAAGCGGTCGGCGCCGGGGGTCGCTCCAAACTTCGCCAAGTCGACGTCGTGCGCGTCCAGCAGGTGCACGACGACGGTTTGGGCGCGCGAAAGCACCTCGGACGCGGAGGACAGTGCCGAGACCGAGAAAATCAGCAACGGAGGTTCCGCACTCACGGACACGACCGACGATACCGTCAGTGCCACCGGTCCTTCGCCGGCATCCGCCGTGATGACGGCGACACCTCCCGGGTGGCCACGGAACAGTGCTTTGAATTCGTCGGCCGAGAGGGAGGACGGGAAGCTTTGCTTCGGAGCCTCGAGCCAGGTGTCTGCGGGGTAGGCGTGAAACATCGTTATGACACCCTGGGGGCGGAGCGGGCGAGTTCCTCGCGAATGATGTTCGTCCCTGCGCTGAGAGCACTCAGCTTGGCCAGTGCGACGTCCCGGGGGAACGGTGCCATGCCGCAGTTGGAGCTGGCGATAAGTTTGTCCGCATCGACGAACTGCAGGGCTTTGCGGAGGGTGTTGGCGACGTCCTCCGGGGTCTCGATGGTCTCGCTTGCGACGTCGATTGCCCCGAGCATGACTTTCTTGCCGCGGAGGAGCTCGATGAGGTCCATGGGCACGTGGGAGTTCTGGGATTCCAGCGAGATGATGTCGATGCTGGACCTCTGAAGCAGCGGGAACGTTTCCTCGTACTGCCGCCACTGAGACCCGAGCGTCGCCTTCCAGTCGTTGTTCGCCTTGATCCCGTAGCCGTAGCAGATATGCACGGCGGTCTCCGCACGCAGCCCTTCTGCCGCTCGCTCAAGCGCAGCAACGCCCCAGTCCTTGACCTCGTCGAGGAAGACGTTGAACGCGGGCTCATCGAACTGGATGATGTCCACGCCGGCCGCCTCCAGTTCCTTTGCCTCTTGGTTCAGGATCGCAGCGAACTCCCAGGCCAGCTTCTCGCGGCTCTTGTAGTGGTCATCGAAGAGTGTGTCCACCATGGTCATGGGACCGGGAAGAGTCCATTTAATTGGCTGATCGGTGGTGGCTCGGAGGAACTTCGCGTCTTCGACGAATACCGGCCGCTCGCGGCGCACCGCTCCGACGACGGTCGGCACGCTGGCGTCGTAGCGATCGCGGATGCGCACGGTCTTGCGCTGTTCAAAGTCGACCCCGCTGAGATGCTCGATGAAGGTCGTGACGAAGTGCTGGCGGGTTTGCTCGCCGTCGCTGACGATGTCGATGCCGCGTCGGCTCTGCTCGTGGAGCGCGATGCGCAGCGCATCCTGCTTGCCCTCGACCAGCGCATCTCCCTCCAGCTTCCACGGGGACCAAAGAGTCTCCGGCTGTGCCAGCCACGATGGTTTCGGCAGGCTACCGACAACGGTGGTGGGCAAAAGTGTGTTCATGATTGACGATTCTCCGTGAGTCAGTTGACGAGTGCGGGGTATTTGGCGGTCCACTGGTCCAATAGATCCTTGTGGGGCGTAATAAAGTGTTCCTCGGTGTACTTCGCCTGGGTGATCGCGAGCTGACTGCGCTCGACGCGGTCGTAGGCGATCTGGGTCCGCGAGTAATCCTGCTCGCCCAGGCTCGGCTGGTAGACGACGGCGGCGGCGGAGTTCGCGTTGTAGACCTCCGGGCGGTAGATCTTCTGGAACGTCTCCATGGTGCTGATCGTGCCGATGAGCTGCAGGTTGGAGTAGTCATTGAGCAGGTCGCCGCGGAAGTAGAAGGCGAGCGGCGCGACACTGCCGCGTGGCATGAAGTAGCGGACCTTCAGCCCCATTTTTGCGAAGTACGCGTCCGTCAGCGAGAAATCGTCCTGCTTATACTCGACGCCCAGGACCGGGTGATGGTTTCCGGTTCGCCGGTACGTTTTGCTCGTGGAGACGCTGATGCAGACCACTGGCGGCTGCGGGAAGCGTTCCTGGCATACCGGGGAATCGAGGAAGTGCTGGAACAGTTTGCCGTGAAGGTCGCCAAAGTCCTCGGGCACGGTGGGCTTGCCTGAGTCCCCTGCTGCCGCTGGCAGTACGACGCTGAAGTCGAAGTCACGGACGTAGGAGGAGAAGTTGTTCCCCACAATCCCCTGGTGCCGGACCCCGTTCAGCAGGTCGACAATCTGGATATCGAGAACCTCGAACAGCGGGAACTGCTGATCCGTACCTTCCGCGGTGAGCTGTATCTGCACGGAAACGATATCAAGCTCGAGAGTGTAGCGGTCCCGGTCCGGGTTGTCCCAGTCTGCGAGATCGTTGAAGCGGCGCCGCATCATGGTCAAGGCGTTGCGGAGGTTCTCCTGGCGGTGCTCGCCCCGTGCGAGGTTTGCGAAATTCGTGGTGATCCGGGAGCCTTCCGACGGCGAGTAGTCCTCGTCGAAGCGGGTGGTGGTGATACTGAAGGTGAAGTCGTCTGCCATGCTGCCAATCCGTTGTTGATGGGCCGGAGACGGCCTTCCAGAAGGGGACGTATCCATGCTGCAACCTTTCATAGGGTATCGGGTAACTAGGCGCTGCTATGCGTTCATATAGACTTTTCCTATGGCACAGCTTTCCAGCGGACTGACCCTGCAGCAGCTCCGGTACTTTATAGAAGTTGCAGCTGAGGGGTCGATCTCCGCGGCTGCCGATCTCCTCTACGTAGCGCAGCCCACCATGTCCGCAGCCATGAAGGACCTCGAGACCCGGGTGGGCCGTGCGCTCCTGGTTCGCTCCGCCCGCGGGGTCACACTCACCGCCGACGGGGTAGAGTTCCTCGGCTACGCGAGGCAGGTCGTGGAGCAGTTCGCCCTCCTCGAGCAGCGCTACCTTGGCAGGCCACCGACGCGACGTCTGCTCGGGGTCTCAACGCAGCACTACTCGTTCGCGGTGGACGCCTTCGTCCGGATGGTCAAGGCCACTGAGGTGGCCGAATACGAGTTCTCGCTCCGGGAGTCCCGCACCTGGGACATCATCGAGGATGTCCGGACACTCCGCAGCGAGATAGGCATCCTCTACCGGAACGATTTCAACCGGAAGATCATCGACAAGCTGCTCCGGGAATCCGGGCTTGCGTTCACTCCGCTTTTCCTCGCCGATCCGCACATCTTCATTTCACGGAACCACCCGCTCGCCTCAAAAGAGCGTGCCACTCTCGCCGATCTCGCCGGCCTGCCTCGGCTAACCTTCGATCAAGGTGCGAACAACTCTTTTTACTTCGCCGAGGAGATTCTCTCCACCCTGTCCAGTAAGCAGGAGATCCGGGTCTCTGACCGTGCGACGATCTTCAACCTCATGATCGGGCTCCACGGCTACACAATCTCGACGGGCATCATCAGCGGGCAGCTCGACCCGGAGATCGTCGCCATCCCGCTCGACGTTGACGAACGCATCGAGATCGGCTGGATCGGCCACGCCGCGATTCCGCTCACAGACCAGGCGCAGCGCTACCTCAAGGAATTGCGGGCCGTCGTCGCTGAGTTCGGCATAGCGCTACTCGACTGACTGCAGTCGAGCGGGCGGCTCTTTACCCTTCCGGTGATTGGACGTGTTTGTTGCAGCCGAGCGGGTTGCTGGTGTCGGAAATGCCCGTCGCCGTCGCCGTCGTTGGCATGGCGGGGGCGGACGCCAGCGAGGAAACCGGCCTGTTGCAGGTGGTGGCGATCCAACCAGGGACATCCAAGCCGGGTTTTTAAGGCCGCAGTGCCGTCCTGGCCGCCACCTGTGGAGGCCATTGAGCCGCAAACTGATGGTCCGCGGTGAGCACGTTAAGCTGGCGCAGCAGACGGGCCGTCAGCTCCGCACCGGACGATATGAGCGCGAAAGTGGTGCACGCTTGGCGGCGCTCCTTGAGCCTGTTTTCGGCCTTCGGCTGATCAAAGGCGTTGTACGTTGGCTGGATCAATGACAGGGTGTCGCACGCCTACCGTTGATTGTGCAGCTGTCTCGCCCGGACAGAGATTCAACAAGCCGGGGTGGGGATGGACTAGTTACAGCGGTTGGTTACCGGCATTGAAAGGAGGCGACGCATCGACCCTGGCCCTCCGTGCCACCATCGCGGATCCCAAGTTGGAGTAGTCGGCCGGCCGGGGCTCGCCCCAGATAACCATCACCTTCAGCGGCCCCTCGCCCGTGTTGCGCAGGTCGTGCCGCCTTCCCACCCTGGCTAGGACGGCGTCACCGACTCCTACCGAATATGTTTCGTCGTCGACGGTCATTTCACCCGTGCCCTCCGTGACAACATAGATCTCCTCCAGGGGGCGCCCAGGTTCCGCATGTGAATGCATACCCTCGAAGCCGCCTGCAGGCAGCTCCCAGGTCTGCACTGCCACAGGCAGCTCGGACTGACCGTAAAAAAGCCACTGCATCTGCAGAGGTGAGCCCTCATGAAGGCTGTGACGAAAGGCGTATGTTCCGGCTCTTTCAAGCATTTTTTCTCTTTCTCCGTCTACGACATCTTCCGTCGGACTGCCATGGTCCGCTTCCGGATCGTCGGCCTTCCGTTTCGAGCTCCATTGTTCCCCTTTTTTGTGGCACTCCCCAGGATTCCTTAGGCACGTATAAGCCCGGCACTCAATGCCGTCTGCACAGCTAGACAACCGACCAGCAGCCGGAGAACGACGAGTGGTGCTTTGATCTTCTTGCGAAAGTTAGACTCGAAACGATCAGCACTCCTCGCCATGTAGAAGGCTGCGTATCAGGTGGTCCCAGCTCAACCGGGAGGGTCAACTGTCAATGGGACAGGGACCCGGCGCTTCGCCTGAACCAGATTGTCAAAAGCGCAGTGGCAACATACAGGACCAGACCCCAAGCGATGAACCCGACCGCTGCCAGGGGGCTGGCCGCCATGTAACCGGCCGCGCTTGTGATGCCCAAGACTGCATAACCGAGCAGCAGACGGCGGATGTTGCGCTCCAACCTGTCCGCTCCGAACTGCGACGCGAAGGCCGCCATGGCCAGGCCCAGGAACAGCCCCCAGCCGAGAATTTCCAAGGCAAACATCACTGAGCCGGGGTCATAGGGCATAAACCGGTCCAAGCCCTCTGTCCGGTTGCTGATCACACTTTGCTGGACCACTGTGAGCTGCACGAAGCGGTTGATGCTGACCATAGCAACAAAGAGTGCTGTGAAGGCGACCCCGACTTCGCCGAGCACCTTGACCGGCGTAGGCGAGCACTCTTTTATGCAAACCGCCAGGATCAGTAGCAGCGGGGCGAGGATCAAGGTAGTTGCACCGCCAAACAACTGCAAAGGCGCGGACGGAGGCAGAGATAACCCGCCAGTCATCGCCACCACTGCCATGACACAGAAGTAAACACCGCCCACCGCGGTGATCAGCAGGGACGACCAGAAACCGAGCTTTCGGGATAGCTCCATTTGTCCTCCTATCCGGACCCACGCTACGTACATTCCACACTGGTCTCCAGCGTGGCCAGGACCATCCTCGCAATTCACCAACTGCACGTGCTGGTCAAAGGACGCCACAGCAGACGGTGTTGCACTCACAACCTGAACTCACCCGCCTCGAAACGCTTGGAAAACGAGATGTCTCGTCGAGCGGATAGACGTCCGACCGGCGCGGTCGCTGATTTTCTAAGCAATCATGGGCGCGCGATGGCAAGGGGTGATCGTAACCATGTTTCATAACTTCGTGGCCAAAATCTGGTACTCATCCTTGGTTATTAGACAGGTGAGCGGGCGTCGGCTCGAGGGGGTTAGAGCGAGGCCGGAACTAAACACACTTCTGGGTTCAGCAGCCTCGCGTCTTGAAAGACAACAGAGCTTTCCACGACACTGCGGCTGCTCGGGTTCGTCCGGTCTTATTCGCGGGCCGTGCGGTCCGCAGTGACGCGGGTACCGTTTTGGTACCGTAGCGACGTGGCGATGAATCTCCGTGTCCCTGAAGACCTCGATAGGCGGCTGGAGAAGTTGGCTGTCGAGGAGCATACGTCCAAGTCCGCGCTTTTGTTGCAGGGGGCGGAGTTGGGTTTTGCAGCGCCATGTTCGCATCCGATGTGCCGTGCCATGGCATCGGGCCGCTTGGGGCAAGAATCCGGCGCGCGGGCTGGCGGCGGGGTGAAGGTATGGCCTGAAGGCCGCGGCTTGAGGCCAGTTCACGTATTCGTGGTACCGCGGGAGGTTCTGCGGCAGCGTTTGGTCACGGTTTCGCTGTCCGACTGTGGGCGTTGTTTACTAGGTTCGCCTAACCAGCGCCGGTTGACGAAGGAACTGGGGGGCGTCATCGACAACAACCTTAGCGATGTACTGCTGGTAAAGCTGGACTTTGTCTTCAAAACGAAGGTGACCACAAGATAATGCTCCTTCCAGGCGGGCCAATTCTGCATTGCAAGCCTCTGCGCCGGTGACACCAGCCGCGAGCTCATGGGAGTTGGCAAGTGGCCTGTCCGGGACCGCGTCAGGACCTGCGCTTTATCGGACTCAGCACGGCGCCCCTTGACCGCCGAGGACAGTCAGCAGAGAGTGGCACATGTGAAGCGTGAGGCTCTTCGGGAGTATCTGGCGAGCGCACTGTGGGCGATGCCGACATGCGCCGTCGTGCTCGCGCTCATCGCAGGGGCGAGCCTTTCCGGTGTGCAAATCGACAAGACTTCGCCTCTTGCCGTCCTCCTCTTCCAGGGCACATCCGACGACGCCCGGAACCTGCTCGTGAGCATCGCCAGCACGATGGTCACGGTCATCGCCCTCGTCCTGGGACTTACCGTAGTGGCCCTGCAGCTCGCGTCGACGCAGTTCAGTCCTCGGCTCCTGCGGAATTTCCTCCGCGACATCCCCAACCAGCTGACCCTGAGCGTCTTCGTCGCGACTTTCGCGTACAGCACTGCGGGGCTGTACACAGTCGGTATCGCAGCCGGCCAACGCATCGAGGAGTACCCCCGCCTCGCCGTGAGCGGCGCGCTGATGCTGCTGTTCGTGAGCATGGTGATGCTCGTGTTTTTCGTCCACCATCTGTCGCATTCGATCCAGGTGGACCAAGTTATGAAGGGCGTCGAGACGGCGACGCTGAAGGTGATCGAGCGGTCATTCGTCCCCGGCGACCTTGGCGTCCACATGCCTGACGTGCCGCCTGGCGCCATCGCCTTGCCGGCACCGGCATCGGGATACGTCCAGGCTTTCCATGTCGGTCCATTCGTGGGTGCACTCGCGGAGCGGGACCTTATGGCACTGATGGTGCCCATGGTGGGTCGGCATGTGATTGTCGGAGCGCCCCTCGCCTGGGTATGGGACGTCACTGGCGACGGCGGGACACCGTTTGGGCCCGACGCCTTTACCGACCTTCGACGTGCACTCGCGCAGAGTATACGGATCGGCTACGAACGGACTCTGGAGCAGGACGTGGCATTTGGGATCCGACAGCTCGCGGACGTCGCGTCCAAGGCGCTCTCGCCTGCTATAAATGACCCCTACACAGCGAACCAGGCGGTCGACCATCTGGGCACGATCCTCGCGGCGCTTACACCTCGGCAGCACGGCCCGCGAGCAGTGAGAGACGCCCAAGGCACGGTCCGGCTCCACATCCCGGCCCGCGACTTCGCCTATCTCGTCGATCTGGCCCTCGGACAGGTGCGGCGTTACGGATCGAACGAGCCGCGCGTCGTCCGGGCCTTGCTTCGGGTGTGCCGCGACCTCGCCTGGTTCGGAGACGCCACTCACCGCGCTGTCGTGCGGCAGTTTGTGCAAACCCTTATGAGCGACGTAACCCGGCTTGTGGCGCAGCCAGCTGATCGGGACCCCCTGCTGGAGGAGGGCGCAGCGGTCCTTGACCTCTTCAACATGACGGATGGCACTCCGGGCACCTCCTAACTAGGTCATCCTCCCGCCGAGAGGCGGCCGAAGATCGGAGGCAGCTGGAAAGCCTGTCGCCCAGCTATTTCACATCATTTGGTCATTCACCGGCCTACTCGGGCCCAACTGCGTCTGCGCTAACGCCATCGCCCCGGGCCCAGCGAAAACACGAATTGTGGGTGCAGTTTGCTGGCCTGGGGGAGCCCTCGCCGGTGAAGACCATGTTTTGCCTGACACACTCGGCACGCGCCCTTAGCGCGTACTCACTCCGCGGCGGCGACTCCGAGGTCCGCGGCGTGTCCGCTGATTTGTGTGGGCCAGGTCGATGTCGCGGCGGTTGATCCCGCCGACATCGTGACTTGAGAGCGTAACGCGGACCTTGGGGTAGGTGAGCGTGAGGTCGGGGTTGTGGTTGGCTTCCTCCGGCGGAGGCACCTATGCGGTTCACGAGCTCCAGCCCGGTGGAGAACTTCCGGGTCCTGAAGGCGGTGAGGCCTCGCCGGTCAGGCGCCAGCCGGTGGGCCCGGCTTCGGCGAGCTCGACGGCAGACGGCTCTGTTGGGATAAGTCATAGTGCCTTCATGGCTCCGGCGGGCCGCCCGGAGCCTGCAGGCACCATGCCTCAAAACGTGGTGGCCAGCGCCAGCGACTGCAGGTGCAACCCCCGCATTTTGCGTGTATAACGCTGTCGCGCCCTGGCGGTTGGGGGAAAGGGCCAGTCACGATGCCAGGCACGTCCTTCTCTGAGCCCTCAGACCCTATGTAAAGGACCTACAGCTTATCTTCAGTCAATTAGCCGCTGGGAGCTGGTCTGATGGCGGTGCCATCGGGGTGGAATCGTTGGTCGACTACCGTTTTCGGAGCGATTGGGCGGCGGTGATGGGCGTATGAATTCGCCTGAAAGCCGACCGGCCGAGTTGGAAAATTTGGCCCTTGCGGAGGGTGTTGACAATGTCCACACTTTTCGTATCGGAGTGCCTCGTAGCGCCAGCGAACTGCTTCGGATTCCGCATTTTTTGCCGGTTCGTAGTGTTTGTAAGGGAGGGATGTAGTTCGAGTCCCACCTCCGGCACGACGTTTACCCTCGTCAGAGGCGATTTTGCTTTAACGTCTGTACAAAGCTTGATTTTCGTCGCTCTGACGGGTTGGTATGCGGGCTATGGACTGGCTGCCGTGAAGCCTGCAGGTATGTGGGGTGGCGGGTCCAGGACCCTGGCTGGTGGACCCTCCGCCTGCTCTTTGTTGGATTTATGCGGTTCCTCGCTCCCGGTTCCTCGCTCCCGGTTTGTCGGGTCGGCCCGGGGCGGCCTACACCTATTCATGTTCCGGGGAGCGGGGACGACATGACCGCTGCGATTTCGATGTACAGCCTTCTGGCACCGGATCTCAGCAATGTGGGAGAGTGTTGGCGCCTCCTTTGTCCAGCCAAAGGGCGAGTGGACGCTGTCCACACTACGTCTGTTTTATTGCCTGGCCGGCGCACGGCGGGAGTTCGGGCGTTGGCGGGCCCACTTGCCGTAGCCCCAGACCTTTTTGATGGAAGAGTGCAGGAATCGACCGTGTGCTTTACTTCCCCAAGGCGGTAACAGCCTCAATGACGGCTGTAGTTGACCAATATCAAAAGGCCGCCGTCATGCCGGAATGCTCACTAGGTACGAGGCGCCAGGGTTCCGAACGCGTAGGCGCTGATTTGGGACAGATGATGAAGGCCTTCCTCGGCGGTGCCAGCAAGAAGTTGTTGACGTCAGCGTCCTGCACAGGCGTTTGTCGAAGTGTCCGCTGGGAATCTGACGCTTTCCGACGGCCAGACCGATCTCGGGTTGGGGTGTACTTAATTGGTGCTTTGTTCCGACAGGATATCTGCCTTACAGTTCCTGCCTTGGTCGGTCTGTGGCCTAACTGTGCTGTTGTCGTCTTCGACGGTCGGCCTGCTCGACCAATTCCGTTATCCAAGGCCGGTAGCCCCGATGGAAGGTGATTCCATCCGGGAGCCCCGCGACCGAGGGAACGGAATTGGCAATGTCAATGGTGATGCGCCCGCTGCCGAGGGGAGCGTTGGTGATTCGCAGGTCTCCGAAGGACTGGGGAAGAACCGGGTCCAGCCAGACACCGCCTCGCGAGACGTGCGTGTCGTACCGCATTAGGCTGGTCACCAGTTGGATCGGTGTGGTTGCTGCCCATGCCTGCGGCGAGCATGCCGTCGGGTAGGGGACTGGCGCAGGGAGCTGTTCACGGCTGAAGCCGCAGAAGAGTTCCGGGAGTCGGCCGTCGGAGTACTCGGCCGCCTCCAGCATCCCCATGGCGATTTGCTGTGCCTCCGCCACGAAGCCGTAGCGCAGCAGTCCGGCCGCGATGATGGCGTTGTCGTGTGGCCAGACGGAGCCGTTGTGGTAACTGGCGGGGTTGTAGGCACCCATGTCGGTGGCGAGGGTGCGGACCCCCCAGCCGCTGAACATCTCGGGGGACATTAGCCGTTCAGCAACCTGGCTGGCCTTGTCTTCGTCAATAAGGCCGTAAACGAGGCAGTGGCCCATGTTGGATGCACACGCGTCCACCTGCCGTTTCTTTCCGTCGAGGGCGATGGCGTAATAGCCCCGTTCCGGCATCCAAAACTGTTCGTTGAATTGTTGCTTTAGCTGTGCGGCCCGGTCAGCGAATTCATCACCCAGGGCGGTTTCGCCGGAATCGTACGCGATCCATGCCCGGGCCGTGTAGGCCGCGTAGACGTACCCCTGCACCTCACAGAGAGCGATTGGTGACTCGGCCAGGGTTCCGTCCGCGAAGTTGATGCCGTCCCAGGAATCCTTCCAGCCTTGGTTGATCAGCCCCTGAGGGTTAAGGCGTTGATACTCCACGAAGCCATCGCCGTCTTTGTCCCCGTAGTCCCGTATCCAATCGAGCGCACGATCGGCGTGGGGCAATAATGCAGCGATGGTGTCCTTGGCGAAACCCCAGCGGCTGACTGATCCGAGGACGTCGACGAACAAAGGCGTAGCGTCGACGCTGCCGTAGTAATTGGACTTTCCGCCAAGTGACAACCCGCTGGAGACGTCGAGCCGGACTTCGTGCAGGATTTTGCCCGGTTCCTCTTCCGAGATCGGATCCACTACTGTCCCTTGACGGTCTGCAAGGGTTTGCAGCGTACCGAGTGCCAGAGAAGGGTCCACCGGCAGGGCCATTTGCGAGGCCCACAACGAGTCGCGGCCAAAGAGAGTCATGAACCAGGGTGCCCCGGCGGCCACAACAACCCGTTCAGGGTGGTCCGGGTCCTCGATGCGAAGGGCGCCCAGATCGTCGTAGCTGCGTCGCAGGGTACGTTCGATTGCGCGGTTGCCCATCTGGAGGACGGGAATTTTGGCTACCCAGTCCCGGCGCCGCCGGTCATGAGGAGACAAGCCTTCCCCATCAGGATGGACAAAGGCAGCCGCGGTGCCCGTCTTCCCGGTGCCGGGCAGGACCGTCAGGATGGTGCTCCACTGCCCGCGCGCCGGGACCGACACCCGGTACATCAAGCCTCCTGCCGAAATGGATGCTCCGGAGCCCTGCACCACCACGCTTTTTTGCACGTCTTGCCAGGCTGCCCGAATGGTGAGTGCGTCATCGTCAGCGAGGCGGGTCTCGTCCCAGCGCCGCTGGACCCGCGCCTCTTTCACCTCGAAAAGGTCCGCGAAGTCCGCATCGACCGCCAGTTCGATCCCGCATTCGGCCGGCTCGGACGAGTAGTTGCGGACGGTGACTTGCTCCTGGATGCCGGCTCCTACCTCCCGCAATCGCTCCACAATCAGAGGGCTGTCGGCGTAGCCGTCCAATCGGGGAACCCTTGCAACAAAGAGCGCCCTGTATGGTTCCTTGGTTTGGGCAGTCAGCGGCTCCAGCGGCTGGCCGTCCACGGAAAGCCTCCAGCCTGAGAGGATGCGGGCATCCTGCACAAAGAGGCCGTGTGGATGGTCCGTGCTGATGTCCCCGTTGGGCAAAGAAATGCAGAACGAGGTTCCCTCGACCAAGGTGACCGTCCCGGCACCCAACGGACCGGCCGCCGTGTCAGCATTCCACCCAGCCATCCCGGCACTCCTTGAGAAACTGCAAACAGTGTCTGGTTGCCCTTCTACAGGCTCTTTCCGCTGTCACTTCTGGGGATGACGCTACGCTTGCTTCCGTGTCGAAGCTAGACACAAGTCGTGGGGCGGTGCTGTCGAGGGTCTCCCGCTGCTGCACGCACGCAGTGCCCATACTCCCTCCAGCAAATCGAACCTGCGCTATTTGCTGGCGCCGGCCGTGAGGCCTTCCCGCAGGGTGCGTTGCCCGAAGATGAAGACGACCAGTGCCGGCAGCATGGACAGGATTACGCCGGCGAGGACCACGGATATGCTGCCTGTGCCGAGGTTGCCTTGAAGTGTGACCAGGCCAAGGGGAAGGGTGAAGTTCTGTTCGCTGATGGTGAGGATCAGTGGCCGGAAGAACTCGTTCCAGTGGAAGTTGAAGGCCAGGATCCCGACGATGGCCATGCCGGGGACCGCCAGGGGAACGTAGACCGAGCGGAAGATCCGCCACGGTCCGGCACCGTCCAGGGCGGCTGCTTCTGCGAAGTCGTTCGGCAGGCCAAGGAAGTATTGGCGCATGAGGAAGGTGCCGAAAGCTGTGGGAATAGCTGGCAGGATCAGTGCCAGCAGGGTGTCCGACAGACCCATCCCCCGGATCAGCATGAACACCGGGACAATCGTGACCTGGACGGGAACCATCATGGTGGCAAGCACCAGCGAGAAGATGGCGTTCTTGCCGCGGAAATCCAGACGGGCAAAGGCGTAGCCGGCCAGTGTGGCTGACGCCATTTGGCCCAGTGCGATCAGCCCGGTCACCAGGGCGCTGTTCAGGACCAGGAGGCCAACGTTTATTTGCTTGAACACCTCTTGGTATGCGGTGAAGTCAGGGTTGATCGGCAGGAAGGACGGTGGCAGGTTGAAGGATTCCGACGGCGTTCGCAGCGAGGTGGATAAGGTCCAGAGGACAGGGCCCAGGGTCAGCGCGGCTGCCACGGCCAGCGCGGCGTATCTGCCAAGGGTGCTGGCTGCGGGCAGGCGCCGGCCGCGGTAGGGCTTTCGGGTGGCCGTTGTGCCGCTGGTGGTTGCGGAATGCTTGCCGGTCTCGGTCTGCAGAGTCTGGCTGGACATGGGGGACCTCACTGGTAGAAGACGAAGCGGCGGCTAAGCCGGAACTGCAGGGCGGTGACGGCAAGGATCAGCACGGTGAGTACCAGGCCGATCGCTGAGGCTTTACCGAACTCCAGTTGCTGGAAGGCGGATTCAAAGATCACCATGACGGCGGTCCGGGTGGAATCTCCCGGGCCCCCGTTAGTCAGGACGTAGGGCTGGTCGAAGACCTGCAGGGCACTGATGATGGCCATGACAGAGGCGACGAGCACGGTGGGGCTGATCAGCGGAAGACTCACATTGCTGAACTGTTTCCAGCCGGTGGCACCATCCAGGTTCGCTGCTTCATGCAGTTCTTTCGGGATGTTGCTGAGCGCGCCGAGGAAGAGCAGGAAAGAGAAGCCGAAGTTCTGCCAGACGTAGACCAGGACAACGACGGCGGCGGACGCCACGGGACTGGTCAGCCACGGCACAGCGGGAATCCCCAGGAGCGACAACAGCCAGTTCACGACGCCGAACTGTTCGTTGAACATGTGCCGCATGAAGATGGACACCGACGCAGCGGACAAGACCAAAGGAAAGAAAAAGGTGGAGCGGAGGAACACCCTCAGCCACGACGGCATTCTGGCCTGCAGCATCGAAGCCAGGCCAAGTGCGATGCCCAGCTGAAGGATTACCGCGACAATGACAAACACGATGGTGTTCAGGAAGGACACGCGGACGGTGGGGTCCTGTGCGAGTGAGGCGAAGTTCGCGAATCCGACGAACTGTGGTGCGGAAATGATGTCCCAGCGGAAGAAGGCCAGGACCAGCGAGGCGATGATTGGCAGGAACGTGAAAAGGGCCATCCCGAGCACCGTGGGAGCAAGGAATATCCCCGCAAGCCATCGTCCGACGAGGGAGCGCCGCGCGGCCGGTGGGTTCACCGTATGGTGCGGGCCGGTGGAAGTGGCGGTCATGAGGTCCTCCTCAGAGCCAGTTCGAGGTCGCGCTGCAGGTTGCCCATCGCCGTCCGTACGTCGGCCGAGCTGCCACTGACAGCGGTGGAGACATTTTTCATCAGGGCAGTTTCGACGGCGGCCTGCTGCGGCGGGGCGGGGATCGGACCCGAAGTGGGGAACCTGTCCAGGGTGTCGTAGAAGACTTTCCAGTGCCGCGGCCCAGTGGCCGCGTAAAAGGACTCATTCACCATGGAACGGCGGGTGGGTGTGGTGTTCGGCTTGGGAATGGCCAGCTGCATTGCTTCGCGGGTGGAGCAGAACTTGACCCATTCCCACGCTGCGTCTTTGTCTTTCGCCGTGCGCATGATGGCGTAGCCGGCGGCCCCGAATTGATGCCTTTGGGTACGCCAACGGGGAAAGAACTGCACATCGAACTGATCTGGGGTCATCCCGGCCTCGTGCAGGCCCTGCGCCCAGTAGCCACCTGCCGGCGTGGTGCCGATGCGGTTGTTGGCGAACAGTCCGACCAAGGCGTTGCCGCCACCGGATTCGGGACGCACACCCAGTCCCTCGGCGACCAGTTCACGCAGATAGTCGAAGGTCTCAATAACGCGCCCGTCCTCGGCGTTGGGAGTCAGCCATTGATACCCGCCGGCGCGTGTCGATCGGGCAGGGTCGTTAGGGTAAAAGCGGTCCCACAGCCAGTCACCGCCGGGAGCCTTCGTTTCGGACAGGAAGCTGGTGTCGTTGGCGTAGAGCCAGGGCACGACTCCGCCAAAGAGACGGTTGGTCCAGTAGTACGGGGTGAAGTCATTCGGGCGGGCTTTGCGCAGGGCCTTCAGGGTTGCGCTGAAGTCGTCCTTGGTCCAGTCGTCCTTAGGCCGGTCAAGCCCGGCCTGGGCAAAGGTGGTGGTGTTCAGGTACATGTTGGCCGCGTTCCAGTCCAGTGGAAGCTGATACAGGCTCCCTTGGTACATGAAGGCTTCCAACAGGCTCGGATGAACGTCGTCAAAGTAATTGCTCATCTCGTCCGCGTCCCGGCGGATGTAGGCATCCAGAGGCTCGGCGAGCTTGTCGGCAAAGAGCTGGGCGCCCTCGGTGGCGACATAGACGACATCCGGTGGCGTTCCTGCGGCCACCATGGTGAGGATCTTGGAAAAGAAATCCTTCCAGTCCGCACCTTGAATGGCCTGCAGCTGCACGGGGATATCAGGGTGCGCGGCCGTGAAGGCTTGAATGAGGCCTTGGCGGCCCGCAGCATCGGCTGCCGTTCCCAGGATGGCGATGTTCAGGGCCTTGCTTCCACGGCCCGGAATGTCAGTTCCGGTCAGCCGCGGCCAGGCCCCCACGGTCGCTCCTGCGACGGCGATTCCCGTAAGGCCCAGCATGGAACGGCGGGTGAGTTGTGAAAGTCTGCTGCTGGGTTGCAGCGAATGCGAAGGGGATCGTTGCCCCGGTGTCTTTTCAGACGTCATTGTTGGCTCCTCCTAACAGGGTAAGCGGGTCCGCTGCTTTTGTTGCGCAGAATTGTTTTGTTGATGCCGGATCGCATGCGAAAGCTTTGTGCGAGGAGGTAGGTACTTCGAATGCAGATTGCAGTTCGTCCAGGGTGGGCGGGTTTGCTCCCGTTCGCTATACGGTGATGGCCGCTGCTGTAGCTGCGGTGCGTCCGGGTTGCTCCAGGACTGCGG
>Ga0308169_10001977_pt1 | contig 22294 bp, 16 predicted proteins | sample PhyBR1_2_FD_202139 | JGI IMG/M metagenome (GOLD analysis project Ga0308169, IMG submission 202139) | Phyllosphere microbial communities from UC Gill Tract Community Farm, Albany, California, United States - DLSLSB.R1 | ecosystem: Host-associated > Plants > Phyllosphere > Unclassified | place...
GGCTGATACGCGCTTTCGCGGAAAACGGGATCCGCGTCCCGGACGACGTGAGCGTGGTGGGCTTTGACGACATTGAAGGTTCAGACTACTTCCTGCCGCCCCTGACCACTGTGCGCCAGGACTTCACTGCCTTGGCGCTCATGAGCATGGAAGTGCTTCTTGGTGCGATGGAAGGCCGGGACGTGGACCGCACCCCGACCGCGCCCGCGCTTGTCGTCCGCGACAGCACCCGCCGGGCCACCTCCCCCAAGTAGATCCGTCCGGCCGCAACGGGTCTGCCGGCACAGAGAAGCTGGGCGTAGGGATGGCGGGATTGTTGCCCACGCTCCCCACGCTGCGCCGCCCCAGCCACTGCCATGACCCGGTGCGGAAGCTCGGCAAAAACTGAGCGGAACCTGGGGCTTCAGCCTGCACCCGGCCTATAGGCTTTCCTGGGCATCCGGGAGCATGGACGCCGCGCGAACAAATTTTGGGGGAATCAATGCCGGAACTTGGCCGCATTTACTGGACCCGGCACGGGCTTCGTTTGGCGTACTCGGCGGTGCTGTTATGGCTCGCCGCCTCGGTGATGACGGCTCTCACGGCCAAGGCAGCACCGGTTTCCGGAGCGGGGCCATCTGTCGCCGGTGAGGTGTTGCGTGGCATGTTCGGCCGCGTCCTCTCTTCAGCTGCGCTCCCCCTTGTGGTCATAGTCGTGCTCGGCATCGCCGCAGCCGTCATCACCGGTCGGGATGCGCGACGCCGCGACCCGGTACGCCGCTTCACCCGCCAATGGCCTGTGCGAACTGGAAGCCGGCTTCGGTCGCCGCTGCGGCCGCCCGGCGGAGCATGGCGACCACTTCTACCCGTGGTCCAAAGGCGGCTCCACCAGCCTGCAGAACTTCGTTGCCGCCTGCGCCAAGTGCAACCGTGCCAAGCGCGCCAACATACCCTCACCGGGCCAACAACGCCGGATGGAACGACGACGGCGGGAGTACCTGCCGCCGTCGTCCTCCGTCAGCGTGGGCGAACGCCAACCGCTCCCCTAATTAGCCAAACCGGCCAGGGTCCTATGCCGGAAGCCCCTTCCCTCCAGCAGCTTCAAGGACCTGCTGCAGCCCGGTGATGGGGATGTCGGGAAACTCGTCGCGCGACGGCCCGAACCGGAAGGCACCTGCCCCCGATTCCTCCCAGACGCCGGCCCCGGCCACCCTGGCAAGAAACGGTGAAAACGGCTTCGCAGCCACGGACAGCATCCGCACGGCCGCGGCCGGGATCCGCTGGACCGAGCCGCGCCCGGCCCGTGTGAGCAAAGCTTCCGCGAACTCATTGGCGGTGAGCGTCTGGGAGCCCCATTCGATGACGCGGTTCCGCAGCGCAGGATCGTTAAGGGCACGGACCACAAGTGCGGCCGCGTCCTGGACGGAGGTGTAGGTCATGGGGGCGGCGCCGGACCCGAACACGGGGACCTTGCCCTTCGACTCAAGCGGGTCCCTCATGATCACGAGCCGCTGTTCCAGGAGCGATCCCATCCGGATGACGGTCCAGTCGATGCCGGACGAGCGGAGGGCATCCTCGGCCGCAGCCTTACAGCGCAGGTAATCGATGGGGCCGTTGGGGGCGGCGCCGTGCATTGACATCATCACCATGTGCCGCACCCCGGCTGCGGCGGCCGCATGGACCATCCGGATGGCGCCGTCGCGGTCGACCGTGCGCGGGTCCGTGTCTTTGGCACCGAATCCCGAGGCAGCGAACACCACTTCGGTGCAGCCTGCCACCGCTTCCCGGCAGTCAGGTTCGGAGCCAAGGTCGCCGCGGAAAAGTTCGACGCCGTCGCCCACCGGTGCGGCGAAGGGCTGGGAAGTGCCGCGGGCCATGATGCGGACCCGGTGGCCGGCCTGCACCAGCAGCGGAACCACGGCGCGGCCAAGGCGGCCCGTGCCGCCGACGACAAGGATCATGACCGGTCACCTCCGGCGGACGGTGAGGATGGACACGCCGGCGGCGCGCTGCACGGATCCATCCGGCCGGGTGCCGCGGTTGCTCCATTCCATCCAGACTTTGCCGTCCGGCCCGGTTGCGGCGTCGTGGACGGTGAGGGCGAGGTCCGGCAGGCCGGCAAACAGTGCGGTCCAGTTCTTCCGGACCTGGGCGGACCCGGCGAAGCTGCGGGCCGGGTGGGCAGGGGTGGTGTTCCTGTAGTCCTCGGCGAATTCGGACACCATGGCGTCAAGGTCATGGCGGTTGGCCGCGGCCAGCATGCGCCGGACCGGGCCTTCGGGGACGCGCTCGATTCCTGAAGCGTCCATGATCTGCTCCTTAGTTTCCGTCGCGGGAGGCGGAGAGGCTGGTACGCTAATTTTGATACAGTTAGCTGTATCTAACTGCTACAAGGAGTTTAAGCCCGATGGGACCGGCGGTCAACGGTGCGGAATCCCGCCCCCGCAGCTACGACTCGCGGCGCCGTCAGGAGGCGGCTGAGGAGTCCAGGAAGCGCGTGCTTGCCCAGGCGCGGGCACTGTTCCTGGCCAACGGATACGGCCGGACCACCATCGCCGCCATTGCCCGCGCGGCGGACGTCTCCAAAGAGTTGGTGTACAAGGCGTTCGGCGGCAAGCCTGGGCTGGTCCGGGCTATTTACGAGCAGAGCCTCCTGGGCGGCGGGGGCACCCCGGCGGAGGAGCGGTCGGACGGTGCACAGGCCACTGTCGAGGACCCGCACGAACTCATGGAGCAGTTCGGCCGGTTCATTTCGGAGGTCAGTCCCCTGGGCTCGCCCGTCTACCTCCTCATCAGGGACGCCGCAGCGGGCGGGGACCAGGACATGGCCGAGCTCCTGCGCGAGGTGGATGGCGAACGGTACCAACGGATGCTGCACAATGCGCGCCAGGTGCTCGGGCGGGGATTCCTGCGGGCCGGCCTCACGGCGGAGGAGGTGGCCGATGTCTTCTTCATGAGCACCTCGGCCGAACTCTACGAGACCCTGGTCCTCAAGCGCGGCTGGAGCGCAGAGCGGTTCGGCCGCTTGGCTGCCCGGACTCTCGCGGCAAACCTCCTTCCGGAGGACTGATCAACCCTTCACGCCACTTGTCCAACAAACGGGTGCAACGTGTTCTAGGCTGGAATCCCCGGGACCAACCCGGACCAACCCACGAAAAGAGCGAGGCTAAACGTGCACCAGGACGCCGCCCGGTTCCTGTCCCAGCCGGTGGCCGCCCAGCCCGGCTCGCCGCTGCGCGTGGCCGTGTACTCGCGCATCGCCGAGGCCGTCCGCAACGGCCTCCTCACCCCTGGCTCCATGATCCCCACCGAGACCGAACTCGGCGCCGACATGAAGGTCAGCCGCACCGTGGTCCGCGAAGCCCTCATGCTCCTGGAGGAGGACGGGCTGATTAGGGCCCGGCGCGGCGTCGGACGCTTCGTCGCGGACACCCTCCCCCGCATCGGCATCGAACGCATCCGCCCCTTCGAGGAGGTCCTCGCCGGTCCCGGCCAGACGCTCGAGGTCAAACGCACCCAGACAATACGCCAGGCCGCTTCCGAGTTCGTCGCCCCCGGCATCGGCGTCGACCCAGGAACCGAATGCTGGCTCTGGGAATCCGTCCTGATCCGGGACGGCGAGGCTATTGCCCAGTTGCAGGAAAACGTCACCGCCCAGCCCGTCAGCTTCGGCAGGGGCGCCGCCGCTCCCCTTGAGATCGAGGACGACGGCGGCGCCACCTTGCTGGCCACGCTCAACAACCAGCTGGGCAGGCTCGCCGGCCCGGGCGAGTGCCAGATCAGTCTCAGCCAGGTGGGCCCCAGCCGGGCCAAGCTGCTGGACCTCCGCCCGTCGGACCCGGTCCTGGTGCTGACCCAGTACGTCCGGCACGGCAACCGGCCGTTTTACCTGGCCAAGTGCCTGGTCTCGACCCGCGCCGGCCACCTCTCGGTGATGCAGCAGTTCCAGTCCTAAGACCCGGGTGTCGCCACCGCGGCGGCGTATAGGTTCCGCCACATTCCGCATGGATCTCCGTCTAGCCGCATGCCCTATTGCGTTCGTATATCGAACATTTGTACGTTTAATGAACTTAGGGGTAGCCTCTGTCACATCCCATGCCGCAGATCACTCCTCCTTGTGACGGAGACCGCAGGGCGGCGGGGCTTATCTTTCCCTGATCAATGAGGATTACATGACAACTTCGCCCTCCCTCCGCACGTCACAGTGGCCCGTCTGGCTTTGCTGGCTCGCCATGGTCCTGGACGGCTTTGATCTGGTGGTGCTTGGCACCGTCATTCCCACGCTCATCAAGACCGGCGAGCTTGGCTTCAACGCAGTGGGCGCCACGCTCGCGGCAACGATTTCCCTGGTCGGAGTAGGCCTTGGAGCTCTCTTCATCGCGCCCTTGTCAGACCGCTTCGGGCACCGCAAACTGCTGGTTGCCTGCGTGCTCTGGTTCTCGATCTTCACCATCGCGGTTGTCTGGGCCCCCAACGTGGCGGTCTTCAGCGCTTTCCGGCTGCTGGCCGGCCTGGGGCTGGGCGCGTGCCTCCCGATCGCCCTGGCGTACATGAACGACTACGCACCGGCCGGATCCGCGGGCAAGTCAACCACACGGACCATGACCGGCTACCACGCGGGGGCCGTGGCAACGGCGTTCCTTGCGTTGATGGTGATCCCCGACTGGCGCACCATGTTCGTGGTCGGTGGCCTTGCAGGCTTAGCCCTTGTGCCTTTCCTGTGGTTCAAGCTCCCCGAAACAGTTGCCACCGCGCACAGCGGTCAACAGCAGGAACCCGCCCGATTCCGGGACCTCGGAAAGAAGCCGTACCCGCTGGTGGCCCTGGCGATCGCCGCTGCGTCGTTCATGGGGCTCCTGCTCGTCTACGGCCTGAACACCTGGCTGCCGCAGCTCATGGCGTCGGCCGGATACCCCGTCAGCGCGGGCCTGTCCCTGCTCCTGGTGTTGAACCTCGGCGCCGTGGCCGGCCTGATCGTCGCGGGCATCCTGGCCGACCGGCACGGGACCAAGCCCATCGTGCTGCTGTGGTTCGGCCTCTCCGCGCTGTGCCTGGCGCTCCTGAGCGTCAAGGTTGACAACGAGGTCCTGCTCAATGCCCTCGTCTTCGTCACGGGCGTGTTCGTCTTCAGCTCCCAGGTGCTCGTTTACGCGTGGGTCAGCCAGCTGTTCCCTGCCCGCCTCCGCGCCACCGCCCTCGGTTTCGCCGCCGGCGTGGGCCGCGTCGGTGCCATTGCCGGACCCGCGGTCACCGGAGGCCTGGTCGCCGCGGGCATCGCCTACCCTTGGGGTTTCTACGTGTTTGCGGCAGCAGGCGCCCTGGCCGTGGTGGCTTTGGTGGCCGTGCCGCACGCCATTGCCGCCAAGAGGCCAGTCCAAGAGCACGCCAGCTGAACCGTCCGCTGCCCGGCTCTTTTCCGTACGTGCCGGGCAGCGTCGCAGTATTAAGGAACCCCGGGGCTCAGGCGACCGACCCCGCCGAGGCGAGGGCCGCCGTCGTGCCTCCAAAGTGGCCCAGCAGCGTCTCCACCATGTGTGGGGCGAAGTCCTCCTCCAGCGAGAGCACTACGCGGCAGCGCGCGCCCTTCACCTCCGGGTACCCCGCGTACAGCCCGCGCATGTCGCACACGGTCTGCCCTCGGCCGGGCCCGTCAGAGGTGTCGACGGCGGTACGCACCAAGGGTGCCAAAGCGGGCTTCACCGCCCCGACGGCGAGCGCCGCCGCCAGCGGATCGTGCATCGCCGAGCAGGGCCGGCCGTAGATGCCCTCGTAGAACCGGAAGTAGTAGCCCAGCATCTCCCCCAGCGCCCGTGGCACCGCCCCGGACGAAGCGAGCAACTCCTGCCGGTGCGCCTCCTCCAGCACCGACGCCATGGTCACGTCCAGCGGCACCAGGGTCACGTCCCAGTCGGCGGCCAGCACCAGGGCGGCGGCCTCGGGGTCGTGCCAGATGTTCGCCTCCGCCACCGGCGTGATGTTCCCCGGCGCCAGCGCGGACCCGCCCATCACCGTCACGGACTGCACCAAAGACGGCAGCGAGGGATCCAGTTTCAGTGCCTGAGCGAGGTTGGTCAGCGGCCCGATCGCCACCACCCGCAGCTCCCCCGGGTACAGCCGGGCCAGCCGAACCAGCATCTCGGCCGCAGGCTCGGCAGCCAGCGAAGCCCCGGACGCAGGCAGCTCAACCTCCCCCACACCGTTGGACCCGTGCACCCATGGCGCTCCACCGTGGAAGGAAGCAGCCAGCGGATCGTGCGCCCCCAGCGCCACCGGAACATCGCCGGCACCGGCGAGCGCCAGCAGGTCCAGGGTGTTCCGGGCGCCGACGGCGGCACTGACGTTCCCGCTCACGGTCCCGATCCCGGCCACGGAGGCAAGGGGTGAGGCGAGCAGGTAGGCCAGGGCGAGGGCGTCGTCGATCCCGGTGTCGCAGTCCAGGTAGATCGGGTGGCGTGTGGTCATGGTGTCTCCTTGCAGGGGATGAGGGGTTAGAGGGTCTCGCCCTTGGGGGCGGCGACGAAGAGGCTGACGATGAACGCGGCGGCGGTGATGCCCACCGAGATCCAGAGGGCGGTGGCGTACCCGGCGGCCGTGGCCTGGGCTGCGAAGGGCGCCACGAGCACGACGCCGAGGCTCGCCCCGATCCCGAAGGACGCGCCGTTGATGCCGGGCAGCGCGGCCGGGGCCTCCTTGGGCGAGAGCAGCACCGAGAGACCGTTGATGGCGGTCAGGAAGAGGCCGTTGTAGAAGATGCCCAGGCAGGCAACGGAAACCAGCACGGCCATCAGCGAGGTGGAGAACAGGGCGGCAACCACGGCGCACACCAGGCTCAGCCCGGTCCCAAAGCGGAGGATCCGGATCCACCCGCGCCGGTCGGCCAGCCATCCGGCCAGCGGTGCGGCGAAGACGCCAATCAGTGCGGCGGGGGTGAGGAACAGCAGCGCCGACACGGACGCCGAAAGCCCGAAGCCGCCGTCGTGATCCTGGCTCAACAGCACCACGGTGAAGTTGATGATTGCGAAGATGCCGGCCAGGGTGAGGACGGTGGTGGCGATGACCGGCCACACCTGGCGGGAGCGCAGGTGGTGCACGGCGATGAGCGGGTGGCTGCGGTGCTTCTCGATCAGCCAGAACGCGGCGAAGGATGCGAGGGTGCCGGCCAGCAGGGCCAGGGCGGTGGGCGAGGTCCAGCCGGCGGCCGAACCGTCGGAGACGAAGTAGGTCAGGAACACCAGGAACAGCGAGAGCGAGCCGGCGCCCCACCAGTCCATCGCGCCGCGCACGCCGGAAGGACGGCCGGCGGGGACCAGGCGGAGGATGCACAGGGCGGCGATCGCGGTCAGGACCAGCACCACCACGAAGATGGAGCGGAAGCCCAGGGTCTCGGCCATCAGCCCGCCCACCCAGCCGTCCACTCCCCCGATGCCGCCGTTGATGGCGGCGATGATGCCCACGGACGTGCCGAACACCTTGGCCTGCAGGTTCTCGCTGAGGACGATGTAGGCGAGCGCGAAGACGGCGCTGGAGACGCCCTGCAGGAACCGGCCGGCGACCAGCAGTTCCAGTGTGGGCGCGGTGATGCAGAGGATGGTGCCGGCGCCCATGATGCCCAGGACCAGCAGCAGGGCGGCGCGGCGGCCGATGAAGTCGCTCCACCGGCCGATCACGGGCCCGGCGATGGCGCCGGCCAGGAAGAACATGGACTGGACAGGGGCGGCGGCGTCGGCGCCCTTGCCGAAGCTGGCGGCGATCTGTGGCAGCGCCGGTGTGACCATGCTGGCGTTGAGCTGGAAGGACAGCACGCCCAGCAGCAGCGAGGAGATCAGCAGGGCGGCGCGGCGGCCGGAGAGTTTGGCTGCGTCGTCTTCGAGTACGACGGCGGCAGTTGGGTCCGCGGGCGGCGCGGCTGCCGCGGGGGTGGGGGTGTTCACATCAAACTCCTTTGTTCGAGCAGGTTTTGGGGTGGGGACCGCATTCGGGGAAGCGGTTCGAGTTGTTATACAACCACGTATGATTCGCGAGTACAACCATGCGCTACACTTTTTCTCCATCCGGCCGCTTCGCCGGCACCCCGCGAGAGAGACTTCCCATGAGCCATGCACTTCCTGCCGTTACCGTGGTCGGCAGCATCAACCTGGACCTGATCGCCACCGCAGAGCGGCTTCCGACGGCGGGCGAAACCATCGGCGGCGCCGTCCTGTCCGAGCAGCCCGGCGGCAAGGGCGCCAACCAGGCCGCGGCGGCTGCCCGGCTGGGCGGGAGCGCCCGGATGGTCGGGGCCGTGGGTGACGACGCGTCCGGGCAGCGGATGCTGGAGGCGCTGGCCGCTTCCGGCGTCGACACCGCCGACGTGGCCGTCCTGCCCGAGCCGACCGGAACCGCGCTGATTGTGGTGGACCGCGAGGGTGAGAACCAGATCGTGGTGTGCCCGGGTGCCAACTCGCACCTGTCGCTGGACGGGGTGGAGTTCGGCCCGGAGGAGGCGCTGCTGTGCCAGTTGGAGGTGGGCCTACCGGTGGTGCTGGAGGCTGCGCGGAAGGCACAGGGCTTCTTTGTGCTGAACGCGGCCCCGGCCATGGACCTGCCCGCGGAGCTGCTGGAGCGGTGCGACCTGGTGATCGTCAACGAAAGCGAGTATGCCCTGATCCCGGCCCTGGCGTCGGCCACGCTGGTGGCGGTGACGTACGGCGGCGACGGCTCGGCGATGTTCGAGCACGGCCGGAAGGTGGCTGAGGCTCCTTCTGCTGCCGTGACGGTCGCGAACTCGGTCGGTGCGGGCGACGCGTTCTGCGCCGCCCTGGTCCTGGCGCTGCGGAGCGGGCTAGATTACACCCGGGCCCTGGCGGTGGCGAACTCTGCGGGCGCCCATGCCGTGAGCGATCAATCGTCCCAGCCGGATTTGGCACAGCTGGGCTACTACGTGGAGCGGACCGCTCCTGCTACGGACGCGCTGTGACTGCTGCTCTGCCGGCGACTGTCACGCTGCGGCGAGCGAGGACGGCGGACTTCTCCGAGGTCCGGCGGATCACTCGCGATGCCTACCTCCGGGCCGGGCACTTCGCCGCCGACCACCCCTACATGAATGTGCTGGAGGACGTGGAGCACCGCGCCGAACATGCGGAGGTGTGGGTAGCGGAGGCTGCCGGGAAAGTAGTGGCGGCGGTGACGCTGACGTTTGCCGGCCAGCCGTACAGCGAGATCGCGCAGGACGGGGAGCTGGAATTCCGAATGCTGGCGGTGGACCCAGCACACCAGGGCGCCGGTATGGGCCATGCCGTGGTGACCGAAATCGTCGAGCACGCCCGGCAGCTGCCTGGGATCGAGGCGATCGGCATCACCAGCGCCACGTTCATGGAACGCGCCCACTCCCTCTACAAATCCCTCGGCTTCCGCCGCGCGCCGGAGCGTGACTGGTACGTCCCGGGCGAGGACGTGCCGCTGTGGGTGTTCCGGCTGGAGCTGTAGAGACCTGTTCTTGTTCATCCAAGCGGGCATCCCGAGACCCGAGGATCCTTGTGTGCACCATCAACCCGCGAGCGGGCGAGAACCGCCTGTTCGGGCAGGGCGAGGAAGCGCAGAAAGACATTCGAACGTAACGCGGCCCGGGCTCCGCCGGCCAGCTCCAGCACCCAAACCGGGACGTTCGATGATCAGGCTATGCCGACCCTGGTCAAGCTAGCTCACGCGCTCGTGGAACTGATCACTCAGGTCAGGTTGAAGCCGACGCTGCCGGTAGAATACGCGGGTGACAGTGCCTCAGGTGGTCCTAGACCTCGATAAGAAGTCTAAAACCGTCCTTAGACAGGGCCTCCTCCTTGACCGGAGGGGTGCTGAGGTCACTGTTCCTTTGGGAAGACGGGTCAACCAGTGATGTCCCGGTCGGTCTTCATGGAGACCACAAACTGTTTTACACCGCGGCCGGCGGGCTACGCCACCGACAGCACGTCGACCCGATCGGCACCTCAGAGCTCGTGCGCTCGTCGCCTGCACAGGCTTTCGCGTTCGCCCTTCTCGAATCATCAAACCCGCTGTCGAGCAAAGACCTAATCGCGCGCGTCTCGCAGGTATTCACTGGCGATGCCGGCGCCCTTTGGAAGCAGGCTCGCCCGACTTTCGAGACGAACGAGAATGTCAAAGCGTCGGGCAAGGGGACTGGCCTCAAGTAGGTCTGGGTGGGGCAGGCGCCGCCCGATGCAATTTCGGCTGGCCTAGCAGACCAAATGCGCGGGCGCGTAGCCGTGAAAGAGAACACCGTGACAGTGGGACTCCATGCCGGAAATGCAGAGCCAGGCGGTGACGTTGCGGCGCAGGTCGCCGATGGCGCTGTCGATCGGCTAATGGAGTCAGGAAGCCCGAACGAGGGCGGAGGCAACGCACACAGTGCTGAAGACGGGCACATGCACCCGGCTGTCGAACTAGTCCGCGCGACTTCAGTCTCAGGCCAACTGCCTGCGAACTGGGCTGAGATACTGGGCAGTGCCATGCGGAAACCTTTAGCAGCTGGGCTCGCTGTGGGCTCGTTGTCTGAGGATGTGCTTCAAGCGGCCGTTCCGGCGCTCGATCGAGCTGCTTTGATCCTGCAGGCCCTGCCGAGGGACAGCAAAACGTGACGGCCTGCACCGTCTGGGCCAAGCGTTGCAGAACAGTCAGGCCCGCACCTAGGGCGGGACCGTGGCCCACTTAATGCGCGCGGAGGCGTCGCTCCTGGAGCACATCCGTGAGGTTGGAGCAGAAGGATGATACCGCCCGCTTCGCAACGTCCGCGATGAGGACCAGCGAACCCATCTGTCTCGATGGCGGCCCCCGGAGTTTCCCAAAACCAAGATTTGCGTGGCTACGAAAAGCTGTCCATCACAATCCCGGCCCCGGCACTGTACAGGAGCTGGCAGATACCGACAGCGTTGCAGAGGACTCTCGCGGCGGCCCGCTGCGCCAGACTAGCCAAAGTCTTCATCATTGTCTAGGAACTGTTTAGCATGTAAAAGAAGATCGTCTCCCCCTGCCAAAACTTCGCATTCCCAGACGTCAAGGTACCGCCAGCCCGTAGCCAACAGCTTCGCCCTCTGCGCCGAGTCCCTTTCTTGATTGCGTAACCTCTTGCTTGCCCAGAAGTCCGTGTTACTTTTCGGCAACCGCTGCCCCCCGGGGCAGCTGTGGCCGTGCCAAAAGCAGCCATTGACAAAGATGACTTTCTTGCGGCCTGGGAATACTAGGTCGGGTTTCCCGGGTAACGTCCGGTCGTGCAAGCGATACCGGTATCCGGCCTGGTGGAGCAGTCGCCGCAAAAGCATCTCCGGCTTCGTGTCTTTTGACCGAATCTTTCCCATATGCGCGCTACGCAGCTCGGGAGTCATGAAGTCGGCCATGAGTTTATCCTAGATTGCCGATGCCCGCGTAGATCCTTCCCTCAGTCATCTAGTCTTGGCTGAGAATTATTGCGCAGGCGTACTTACAAATGACCTAGACACAGAGGCAACTCGCTCGCGCAACGAACCTGCGATCACCGGAACCGGTGGGTGCCCAGACTCCAGACCGGTGCTCGTGGCTCGACGATTATATGCATCAATCAAGGGTTCCAGCACCCGCCCCACAGCTAGCGACTGCCAGGGCGATACAGCGTTGCCTACTTGCGTATATTGCGGGACCTCGAACTTCCGCCGAGCCGAGCCGGTAGTCTCCTTACCAAGAAACTCGAAACTGTCGGGAAAGCCCTGAAACCGAGCCAGTTCTCTCACCGTGAAGATCCTAGAGCTAATAGGATGCACGTAATCGTCTGGAAGCGTTACGACAGTTCGCGCTGGCTGATTCCAACGCAGGACCTTCTGACTATGCTTTTTGGTGGCCAATGCGACGGCGAATTCAGTGATCTCACTAATCCGAGTAAAAGTACGAAGATCGTCAGGGTATGGTCCAACCTGCAGTGTCATAGGAAGCTTCAGCCTCTCCGAGAGCTGAGTCTTTACCACCGCAGTCGCAGTTTCCTGATCAAGTCCTCCAAGCCTGTTGAGCAACTGCATATCCGCTCCCGTGTCAGCTAACTTTCGATAGAGAGAGAACCGCGATATGACACGGGAGCTGTGGGCGCGGAACGTATGATTCTTGGGCCTTGAGGCATCCATCAGCGGGTAGGGCGTGCGCGAGACGTCTCGGAGGAGACGCTCACGATAGAGACCATTCCTGGAAGCTGGGATATCGGTTTCCGAGCATAGGTCCGCTATAGCATCACCAACCGAAAACACTTCGTTTTCAGAAATGATCGGAGCAGGCGCCAACATAGGTCTGTCCACGACAGAATCAGCAAACGTGGACTTCCAAATGCCTCCAGTTACCCGAACTTCTAAAAAGTTGGCCACATCCTGGCGCAGGGCAATCAGCATAAGTCTCGGGCGATGTTGAGGTGCCCCGTAATGCATGGCATTGACCAAAACAGCCTGAACAATGTACCCCGGCCCGGTAAGGGCCAGCGCCCGACGCAACTGAGAGAAAGATGATTCGGTTTGAGATTCAAACTTTTGGCTCATGCCGACGACGTTCTCAATGACAACGGCCTTCGGCCTCGTCAGGGCAACGAAGTCAAGATACTCCCAAGCCAGCCGGTTGCGAACGTCATCGTGATTTCGTCGCCCCGCCAGAGAGAACCCCTGACACGGGGGACCGCCGACCACAAGGTCGAGCCCCACTCCCGATAGCGACGACATGACGGCCTCGTTGGTCAAAACGTTCGAAAGCTCGCTGACCATCACCTTCCGTGATAGCTGCCCAATCAGGGGTCGGCGCACGTAGGCCTGCCACTCGCGCAAGTCGGACATGTCGCCCACTGCGTTGTGGTAAAAGGTTCGAGCCGCCATGTCCGACTTTTCGACTGCGGCCACGAGCTCCCCGCCGGCCTTCTCAATTCCCAGGGAAAGGCCGCCGCAGCCCGCAAAGAGATCAACGTATTTCATATCCTGCCTATTGTGCCGCATCGCGGCGCATCTCGCGGTCGGCTCGCCGGACAGTGATCAAGGTAACTGGGTCTCTAGTGCTCATCGGCCAACAGACGGAAGAAGGGCAGGTCCTCGATGAACCTCCCGCTGAACCCCAACGAGCTATACAGCGCCTGATGTTTGGCAAGCTGAACGATCTTCTGCGAGACTGTCGCCCCCGCATCGGACAGACCGAGCTGCGTCAACTCCTTTGGACTCGCACTCTTGACTTTGTGAATAAACCACGTCAGTAGGGGCTCACCGTAATTCTCCTGATCCTTTTTGAAGTGCGACAGATACTGTGATGCAAGCATTACACCAAAACCAAACTCCCTTCCTTGAAGGAGGAGATTCATAAGTACTGGGAACTTGTACTTCATGATATTTACTGCCTCATCGACAAGCAAAAAAGAGTTGAGTCGCCGCAATTGCGGGTTCTCCCCGACATATGGCCACTTTGTCGAGCTAAGCATGTAGTCGTAATAGAGGTTGAGGAACATAACGACAAGAGCATTCTTACCATCATCGTCAGTACCGAAATCATTCAGCGCGACTACCACCACGTTGTTTGCCATGAGTTCGGAAAAGGATTGAAATGTATCGGGGGACTCGCTAAATACCTCAGAGCTCACGAACTTACGAAGGATGGACGTCACTGCATCTACCCTCTGGTCTTCGCTGTATCGGGCAAGTATCTTTCCGAGCGTTGGAGGTACGTTCTGATCTTCGCGGTAAAGGTCCGTGATCGTCATGGATAGGCGGTCCTTCTGCACGGGGCCGATACCACCGTATATCTTATCAAGAACGTCAATGAATTCGTTAGCGCGCTGGTTGGCGGCCATAGGCGAGTAGCCTTCACGGAGCTGGAAAAAGTTGAGGGGAATATTATTAATCTGCAGCACCTGGCCTCCGACAGCTGCCAAGAAGTCTGGTTCCTGAAAATCCCTTTTATAGTCAAGAATTAACATCGTCAGGGGCGTTTCCTGAAACTTCTCTGCATTTTTTCTGAGCTGAAAGACTAAGGCCTTCATTAGCTGTGTCTTTCCAGTCCCAAGGTCCCCCACAACCCCGACATTCATTTGGTTCAGATCCGTGTTGCTTGGCCAAAAATCGGCAAAGGCTTCTGAGGTCGTACCCAGAAGGCGACCGACGGGGAAGCGTACTCCTTCTCCTCGGATGCCACCTTTGGTTGACGTAGAATCACCATGATTCCCGCTCGCGGAAGTTACCGCATGCCGACCCCTTCTCGTCGTGGCGATGACGCCTCCCTCGTCCGGACGTCGAGAAAGTGTCCGACCCAATGGGGAGGAAGAAATATGCTCACTCGGTTGTTCTGGACTTTTAGTCGCTACGTCTGGATTCAGCGGATTAGGCGCGACTTCTTTCCTTGCTGCTGCCGTGACAGCATCAACTGACGCAACCCGCGTTGAGGGGCTTTGAATTTCCAAGCTCGAGGGCCCGAGTATTTCTATCCCCGAGGGGCTGGGTGGCTGGATGAGATCCAGGCCACCGCTCATGTTGGTGGATGTTTGTGACCAGGAAAGAGCTTGCTCAACAAGTTGGCGCCAATCCGACACGAGCTGACTGTCGGCCTCCTTCACACTCTCGAATGCGGTTGCAGCGTTCGCGGACATGAGTGCGAACTCCTGATCGTCGTGTTCCAGGTCCGACTTTCCGGACCACGCGTGGTACGACTTCCCAGTCGAGGTGAAAGCATCATGCTTGAAAAACGCAATGATCGGCTGGCCCACGTGGACTTGCGTGTTCCCATTGACAAGCTTCGCCAGGGACTTCGCGAGGGATTCAGGTTCTCGAGCAGTAGGGGGCTGCAGCTTAATAGCCGCCTCGGTCAAGGCTGCAAGACCATTGGACCAGAGGACGCGGTCGGACTCGTGGCCGGCAGCCCGAATACCGGTCCACACCTCACGGATCCTGGTGAGTAAGTTGTGGGTAGACCTGGCCTGTTCCAACGGTTCTCGTAGTGCAGCATCAGATTCAGTGGGCAAGGATCCGTGAGGAGTTTCCCCGCTCAAGCCATAGAATTTTATCTCCACTGGACACATGGAGACTCTTTCATCCTCCACACGGAGAATCAGTAGGTCCGCTCGACGTGTCAAGTCAGCGTGCTCTGCACCATTCCCAAGGGCTCGGAGGAAAGAGTCGCAGGCGTCAATGGGAAGAACATAAGTGTTGTCCGACTGACAGTGCTCCATGAGTGCGAAAACAAGGAAAAAGCCCAAAGCGCCTGCCGCATGGGTCCCGCCCATGGACAACATGGAGGAAAGCCCGACTCCCCGTGCACCCAACTTACCGAGCAGCTGATCCACGGCACCATCATCTACTGGTTTTCCTGACGCCTTTTCTAGTAGCGAGCGAATCTGCGTGCGGAAGCCGTGAGGAACACGGGCCACTGAGACAAATGGTCGACGTTCGAGAGCAGGAATTCCCGCGGCTTTTTCCAGGAAGGGCGGACGCCACTCCCACAGCATCTGCTGACCTTTACTGGCATCTTGGACGATCGAAGCCATGGCACTGGGGTTCATCAGCGCCTCACCCGAGACAGTCCAATCGGCAGTGTCACTGACAATATTGGCCTGAAAAAGCTTTGTTATTACGGCCGTTGGAATTTGGCCGCCTTCACATTCTCGTAGTGCATCAGAGAGCGGCTCCCATCCCTGATCTTCTCGAAGAGTCGGGGAAGAAAGGCTCTCGTTCTTCTTGCCTTTTGCGTGAATCCCGGCCTCGAACCTTCTTAGTGGCACGGGTCCCAGAACACCCAGTCGTGAGTGCTCATGCGTGGACTTTACAGACACGCGTACTCCGGGATCCTGAAGTATGCGTATATTACATTTCTTCAGGTCAGCAGCATCAGCAAAATAGCGTGTCCAGGTTAACGGCGTCTCAGTCGACGCGCGGACAAGTCGTGAGAGTTTTTCCTGCGGTGGTTCGCCGCTCCGTTTAATTGAGTCGAAAATTCTTGCCCCGCCGATCAATGGATGCTTTGACTTCACCGTCCAGTCTTCGACGGCCGACAGAACTGCTTGGTCAACCTCCGGTAGCCGGTTTGTCTCGGTGGCAGCGGCCAAATCAATGGTTATGGTTGAAATCTGCGGATTCATTTGGCGAAAGCTGCGCATGGCGGCAGAAACAGCTGTGGCATTCAGTCCGCTAACCGCAGTTCCGGGCACCGTCAAGTTACCGGCCCTCTCCGGTGAGGCTAAAGGGCGTGGGTTCTCGGTCGATGCCTTCACAAGGACCGACCACCCCATAAATACCTGATCCTGACCCAGGTCCACAGGGACTGCAATAAGTCGACCTCCTTCGGACTCCCTCGGCCCGAAAAGCGGCAAATTCCAACCTTCGATTGTTCCGGCCAAACTCGGAGCAAATTCTGAATCCCAAAGAACTGATTCAACCCCTGCAAGCCAAGCAAGACGGATCGGATGCAGGGGACTCAGGAGGACGGCAGAGCACTCCGCGGCCGTCTCCGTTTCCCAGATGCTAATGCTCAGCGGATAAGTGGCCCAAAAGACCCCTGCCGGATCACCAATGCTCCGTGCCGATCTGATCAGCTCAGCGTAGGCGTTCAAATACCGCTGAAGGCTTTCCCTGCTGTCCCACAACGATCTCCAGGATGACTTCGAGGGGATGCTTACTGTCTCTTCACCACTCGTGCCTCTTTGAGAAAGCAATGCAGGGACACTAAGGCCAAGAAAGGCGTCACGGAATTCCTCGGCTTCGGGCGAATTCGTGACCTCTTCTGGCACTTCAAAGTCGGAAACAGTGGGCCAAATCGTCCGAAGCTGATCAGACATAATGACGGCGCCCTCGGACTGTACCTTCTTGGGGAGGATATCGAAGTCGCGATCCTGAGGGACGACAAGGTGTCCCAGAGCCTCGAGCCACGAAACGTCCTCTGACATGAGAGACGCGTAAGCCTCATACTGCCCTCGCACCGAGGCCATCGTGTCTTTGTCGAGCGGATCGATTGTGGCTCGCATCTTGGAAATTGCAGCAACAATTGGGGAGTGGCTAGCCTTCGTGCTAACTGGCGATCGACATTCGAACCTTGACTCTCCGGCCTCCAGCACGCCGAGGTCAGTCGCCACCGTTTCGACTGCATAAAGTCCCTCGCGGCCGTTGAGCGACTGTAAAGGCAACCCTTCGTACGTCGGAGCTACGTCTTCGTGGTCCAGCCACACGACATATAGGACTTTAGGGGAGGATGCATCGACAGTCACAGCGATTGGGCTCGTCACGGGAGTTTCCGAAGTGGGGGCCAGAGTTTCCGGGCCCCAATATCTCGGACGCCCGAGACCACCAGACGACTTAACCGCGAACGCCCATAAACCTGGGCGCCCGGGAACAACGAGATGCACCTCTGTTGAAGCTTCAGGACTAATCACGCCATCAAGACTGTCACCAGGCGGTATGGAAACCCCGACTCTTGCTGCCGCCGGATCGGCCTTCCACGGTGACTTCCCCAAGGACCGTTCAAGCGAGCCCACCGCCCACAGGACCCCTTTGGCGTCAAGGCTAAGCGACCCCTCCCAGCTCATCCTAGCCGTCGTAGTGGTTAGGTTGGCGGCGGAGCTTTCAACCTCTTCCAGTGTCACAGCCCGCAGTAACGGAATCTGAACTTTCAGAATTTCTGATCTAATGACAGCAGAACTCGTGTCTAACGTTGAAACAGCCAAGTTAGGCGCTTTTGATTTCGAAGAGATGGCCACCTCTAGAGGCCGCTCCAGTACGTCCATAGGCAAAAGGGTGGTCTGCGCTTTAGGCATGGACAAGGGACTTATAAACTGATTGTATGTGAGATCGCGCAACGCTTCGATGAAGCCGGGGCTCTTCTTTTCAAAAGTGGCAAAGGCCAAACAGTAGTTATCAGTGGCGGCCAATACTTGATCGAAGGCGTGCCAGTCCACCGTGGCTAGAGAATGCGGCTGTCCCAAACTGTCAGGGTGGTGCTCCAACATCTTCACCGTGTTCGAGATGGTTGCGGCATCAGACCAATAGGTTTGAAAGGCGTCGACCATTGCAGACGCAGAGAAGTTTGTGACCTTTTCCCCTTGTGAGCGCGGTAAGCCGAAACAAGCAAAAGTGTATTGGTAGAAGAATTCGTCGAGCGTCACGGACTCGGTCGACCTCAGTTGCCGCACAAGCTGCCTTAAACCTTCGTCAACGTGAGCAAACCAATAGACGTTCCAGCTTTCGGTTCCTTGGCGCAGCTCCTGGTGAGCTGTCATTGCTGCTCGTAAGCATGTCTGCAAAATCTCAGAGGCAGCTTCGATATCAAAGAAACTATCAGGCGTTATTCCTGCCTCCGCTACAACGTCTTCTATAGCCGTCACAGAGAGCGATTGGATGCTGACCTCACCACGAGCATCCTCTGGATAGTTAAGTCCCATCACCTCTTGAAATGACTGGCTAAAGGAACCCAAGTCAGAGTGCCTCCCGGTAACAACAGCAAGACGGTTTCCTTGTCGATACTTGAGGGCCTCGCTAGAGGAAATGCCATCGACATGTCCATTAGGCGTAACGAGAATCGCATAATCATGGACGCCTGGACGTAACTCATTAGCCCGTGAAACCATCGATAGCGCAATATCCTGAGTTACACCGTCGGGTAAATATGCAGCATTCAGGCCCTCCATTGATGACAGGCAGCGACCGAGTACAGAACCGAACATTTTCAGCCTTTCAATTTCAGAATGCAGACTTGATCTGGACGCCCAGATCCGCATCGGCGCTGCCTCGCGCCAGACCTGCACGTTCAAGGAGCATCACAACGTCAGCGAGCTCGGGGTGGAGACCGAGTTCAGCCAAATCATCCATAAGCGCTCCCACGTGGCTTGTACCACCCGGCCTTTGACAAGCCAGACTTGCCACGACAGCCACCCATTCGGTGCCAGGGTTAACCATCAAAAAGCGTCCATTTGACCTAAGAAGGCCGTAGTAATCTGCGAACGGCCCTGCAACGTCCCGCGTTTGCAAGGCATACTTGATAGCCTCCCATGTGTTGGGCGCGTTCCGTTTCTGGCTCCCGAGCGCCGTGGTTAGCTCCACCTTGAGTACCTGATCTGTCTGCATTCTTTGAACAGCTTCGGCAAAGGCCAGATCGGGTGACAAGTTCGCTGCGAGCCAACTATCCAGAATCTTTCGCACTCCGGCACCTTTGTGTACTCGCCACACAAGCACTGACGCGACATCTCTAACGGAGACCGATGACCTTGAAGACTTCCACGGGAGAATCTGGGGCACTTCGTTCAGCACATCTGTCTTTGTGAATGGCACTTCCGAGAGGAGTTTGCGAGCGAGAGTTTCGTACCACGCCGCCTCCCAAAGAAAGCCCATACCTAGAGCAAGGCGCAGCACCGCGGTCGCCCAATCCACCCAGACTCTTGCCGGAAGTGCTTCCACCCATTCATCGCTAGTTAGCAAATCCCAAGAGCGGCGGAACCACGTGAAGGGGGTAGACGGATATTGAATAAAGCTTGATGCATCCTCATTCTCGAGTAGCGCTTTGGTTTGAACTTCATCCCGCAGCAAAGTCCGCCGTACAGCCTGATCCATGGCAGCTAAGAGGGGGTCAATCTCGCAGCGATAATTCGCCGCATGAAACCACCCACGAGCCACACCCCCGGTGCGGGCACCGCCGCCAAAGGCATATAGCGATTCAAGAATTTCAGCAAGGTCAGGAGGATTCTTTGTTTTTTGGATTCCCCTCATATTCTGAAGTAGCGCAAATGCAGGCGTAAGTGGACTTGCTGCCTGAAGTGTACTTTTTTCAGCGCGAATTCCAGCTACGCTATTCAATACGGATAGGGCTAAAGTCGAGGAGTCTAGTGGCTTGGGACCGACACCAGCGTCCTTGAGCGCGTTTCCAAGCCGCTCCAGTTCCACTCCTTCTGGCGCAGTTTCCCACAAATCGAAATGCTGCGTACCCTTTTGCCCTTTGGCGCGAAATATCATCGCCACCGGCTTATCACCAGCAGTGTAGGTTGGTTTCCATTCAAATACTTTCCAGGCAAGTGAGGAAATGAACCCTTCAGGCACGGAAACGTACTGCGGCCGGTTAATTCTCAGATAGATGTCACTGGCATGTGACCCATTGGATTGCATTGACAAGGCTAACCTTTCACAACATTCACAACAGAGTCCCGATCTCCATAAACGAGTCGGTAGTTAGCATTGTGGAGCTGACTTGGTACGAGACGAGCAGCGCGAAAGCGTTCGAGTCTTGGGGATGTGCTTTCGGTTAGCTCCGTCATGCCAGGGCGATCGCTCCCGCAAGCAGTAGCTTCACGAACCAACTGAAAATCAAGCGGCATACGAGCAATCTCTCGCCCGTGCTCGCTCAAGATAAGGAAGATTTCTTCTCCGGTTGTCGATGACTTCATATCGACATCGCCGGTCAGAAGAGCAAGTTTGGCTTCAGGCTGAATACCAACGACTGGATCGGTGCGACTATCCAATATTGGGATCAAGGATGCGGAATCATTATCCTGAGGTCGCCGCTTCGGCCGAAGCAGTGTACGCAGTCCATCGCGCACATCGTCCGGTAGGGTCGGCGAAGAATACCAAGTTTCTGCCCACAAGCCGACATCGCGCCTGAACGCCATCACGCCGTTTGCAACAGCGTACAAGCGACCCAAATATGCGCCATACCAGTGAATGAACGAATACCGGTCCGCATCCTTAAGACCCTTGTAATTCATCGCAGCCGAGAAAGCAGCATCGACTGCTTCATCGAAGGAAGTCACAACTTGCCGAAAGGCATCGTCTTCGGGGATCCTCTCCAGAAGATTTCCCAGTGGGGAACCTGCAACGGCTGGGCCGGTAAATGCATCTGTAACTGATGTCGCCCAGCCACTCTTGGCATCGGACGTTAGCCTCCCTGGAACTGCATCACGCATCGGATCAACGACCGACGTCAGCCTCGTGACCGGATTTCTACGAGGATCAGGTTGGGTGTCGCTCGAATACTCAATACCGAAAGTTGCCTGACTGAATCGCAAATTGGCTAGCTCTCGCAACTCGCGAAAATAGGCCAGCTGGTCATCTTCTGGGCTCAGCAAAGGAGTAGAAGCAGCTTGGGCGGAGCCTCGCTCTACACGTTCGGGCAGCGAGCCGACTAGAGCTCTCACCGTGGCCCCCCAGATCTCCCGGTAGGTGAACCGTTTTCCGTTGACTATTTCCGCACCCCGAAGCACAGTAAGGAAGCCAGACCTGATGGCTTCTGACTGGAGGGATTCCACATTTGCCAAGACGGGGTTCACCGAGCTCGTCCTTAGCTCCCCGGTTAGCGGAAGTTGGGTCACAACTTGTGCCAATAGCGATCCGGCTGGACAATAGTCCGCCTCCAGATCCATTCGCTGGTCCAGGTCTGAGACCTCGTATTTGGCCGCCGAAAGTAAGTTCCCGCCTGAGTGCTTATCAAACGAAAGCTCCGGGCGTCGCTCGAGCAGGGAACAAACGTCCACAAAAACGACAAGGAAGTGCGCCATGGGCTGTCCCATGTGTGTCAAGCGTCCGCTCATCACATAGTCCTGCCGGAGCCCGTCCTCGACCATCCATGCTTGCTCACTCTGAGTTGCCGCAGGCTCACTATGGAGCCAGTAAAGGACGGCTTCCCCAGCCGTTAGTTCTATCGCGTTCTTGCCACTGAGCGCATTTGCCTCCTCGACCAGTATGCCCCGATTCACACACGCTATTAGGTGATGATTCGACTGCGCCATTACTTCGTCAATTTCCCGGCAGAGGGGGGCTTTTTCATGCTCATCGCTTGGGATAGTTGCATCGTTTACTAAAGTTACCCGGCTCTCGCCTGATGCATAGATGTAGCGCCTGTGCGCAAGATCGTCGTCCGCCGGCGCCAACTTCGTGAGCGGACCGACCAGAGCACTAGCAGCATGAGATTTTCCAGCACCAGGTCCGCCCACCAGCATGAGGAATCGCGGCAATCCTGGGGCAGTCAACCCGTCCGCGAACCAACGACAGGCCTCATCGACTCCCGGAGGCCTCGGGGCAGTGGGCAATATATTGTCCAACGAGGACATACCTGGTTTGGCCGCAACATCGCCACCGCCTGTAGAACGGTCCCACAATCTTTCCAAATGGGCCCATAAATCCTCGTCTTCCCGCTCGGTAAATTTGGTGTCAGGGCCCAGCAGGGGGAAGTCAGCGAGCCGACGTTCGATCAGGCTGCGAAGAGAAGCTTGATAGTGGCTTCTTGGTTTATATCCGTCGATGTACGGCCTGCCCAAGTCTCTAAGCACGGCGCTGAGGTTGCAGAGCTTGAATTCGATGGCTGCGTGTGAGCGCTTTACACTCTGCTGCAGGCCAAT
>Ga0308169_10001979_pt1 | contig 22281 bp, 33 predicted proteins | sample PhyBR1_2_FD_202139 | JGI IMG/M metagenome (GOLD analysis project Ga0308169, IMG submission 202139) | Phyllosphere microbial communities from UC Gill Tract Community Farm, Albany, California, United States - DLSLSB.R1 | ecosystem: Host-associated > Plants > Phyllosphere > Unclassified | place...
GGCGAATATATAGATCTTTAGGAATCGGAAGGAATAGATGGACACTTCCCCATAATGACTGAGAATCTTGCGAGAAGAGAGGAAGCTCGATGAGTCTATTGCCTGAATCGATCTCTTCTCGGCTTCTTAGCGCTAAGATCGTAGCCTTGTCAGCATCGAGATGGTGTGTCGGCGTATACCGTCTTCAGGGATGATCGTTGGTCGAGTCAGAGGAAGCTGGGGAAAGAAGCTTGATGATTTCGGGACATTCTGACAGAAAGCCTTCTCAGAATTCGCAGGAGACAGACAGAGCGAGTTTGGAGAAGACTGACGTGAGCTGACGTACGACATGATAGCAATTGAGCTTCGTGGAAATCTACTGTAGAGTAGGTTTGCAGGATTCTCGCGTGGTAGATCGCTCGCAAGAAAAAAGCGATCTGTCAAAGAAAGCTCTGACAACTTTGCTTCTCCTTTCTGACGCACTTCTTCGTTTCCCCCCTTCACTCCTGCTTCCTATCCATGTTCGCTCAAGACGATCGTCATTGCGCCGAACTGAAGAGAGCCTCTTTAGGCTCTTGAAGGACAAGTAAAGTCGAAACTATCTTTTTTTTCGAGGGTCTCGCATCATCTTCTAGTCGACGCTGCTGTACTATGTGTCGCCGGACGCTGTATAGACGGAGTGTATCTTCAGGTCGACCAAAGACGACACAGGAATACGCAGATCACTCAGTTACTCGTCGACGTCGTTTTTTATTGAAGTTGTCCTGCGGCAGGCTGAGTAATTCTATCGTGTGTTTCGGAAACAGTACCGGACAAGCTTGAACGATCAGTCCTCGGCCGGATTACTCATTTTACTTCCTTCATCCATCTTGAAGAATCGAAGAAACGATGCTCAGAAGAAGAGTGCAATTATGACGATGCAAAGAGGGTCCCTCTTTCTCCTTGTACAGTGGAGCATTCACTGAGGCTATAAGTCGTCGTCAAACAATCCCCTCGAGTGTTGCTCGACAAAGTTCATCGCAAAGAAGTCGAAACTTTTCTTCGCAAAGTTGTCGATTCAGATTCGACGTACTGTAGGGGCCGAATAGAACGATTCCCTGTTCTAGGTTTCGACTTGGTGATCGACAGTCCGGCAGTGAGCACTGAGCAGCTTTCGAGGGTCGGTTCTGAGATCGGTGGAGAGAGAGAAGCCAGTGACATAGGGATTTTCAAGCGACTTTATCATTTCCCGCAGCTCAATTCTCTTCCCCTTCTTCTCTCATTTCGACTGAGTGCGTCAATCTACACTTCTTCACCTTTGACTTTCACCTTCAAAACTCCGACAAACCTCAACTTCCACCGGCCCTGTCCTCTCAAGAAACTCTCTTCTCTCTGTTGAAACAGTAACCTTCTCATTCACCGCGTGAGTCTATCGCTTCTATCTATCTCCCCTGTTCCTCCCTCTCCTTCCTTCCTTCTCTTCCAGAACGCTGATCCAGTTCCGTTTCTTCCTCGTGTCTGTTCTGTCTTTCTTTCTCTTGGTTGTTCCGATTTCATCTTGAAACAGGTTGGGTTGGCTTCAACGGACAATCGACCGAAAAGAAATCGCAAGTTGATCGTCGGCTCTCTCCACCTTTCGACTCTTCTTTCTTCCAAAAACTCGCTCGACTCGCTCGCATGAGCGTTGCCGCTCTAGGCGAGCCTGTTCAACCATCGAGACTAGGCTACTCATCAACTACTGAACCTCCGATTCCCCGATCCGTCGACTCTGACAAGGAGCAAGAAAGACTCGAAATGATGAAGACACTTCCTAATGATCCTAGCCTCGAAGCGACCACTACGAATAGGAGCTCGCCGGGTAATGGAGTGAGTGAATTATTGCAGAGAGCTCTCAGCCTCAAAGATGGTGGTGGTGATCAATTGGACGAAGAGGCTAAAGAGGGAGAACGAACACCAGGTGAGTCTCTCCTCTTCCTATACTACTCCCCCCTTTCGAGCTAGCCATCTCTCATACGAATGCTGATCCTGCAAGAAGATTTAGGGAGTCACTCGAGGGCTTCAACTGATCTCACCGCCGTCGAACAAAGTCGAATTTCGCCTGCGGAATCAATTTCTCGCACCGAAAGTTCATCTCGTCCTTCTGGTAGTAGGAACAACTCCCTCGTCAGTTCCCTCTCTCGCTGACTCTTCGTCTGTATCGCTCTCAACTAATCTCCCGCTCGTTCGCGATGCCATCTCGTAGAATACCGATCCATCGCCCCCCGCCTCCCGCTTCCGAAACTCGGCTTCGTCTAGCTCTAGGCGACCTCCGTCTCGTCCACAAGGTCCATCGCATCATCCGAGTCAACAGAGGATCACCCCTCCGAACAGCTGGAACGCTAGTTCGCCTTCGTCTTCTTCCGATGGAGCGAATCATCCTCTCGCGTTCAACCCACCGCCTCAGTACTACTATCCTTCTCAGCCTTACGGTACAGCGCATCCTCAACAAGGAGGTGGAGCGGGAGCTGGAGGAGGAGGTTACGCTTATTCGACGACGAGTCCACCATTTCTCTCTCAATCTGGACGACATCCTTCCCACATTTCGCAAATCTCGCAAGTTTCCGATCAATCTGCGGGTTACTCGACTGGATCTCCTTACTCGTCTTCTTCTTCGCTGTGGTATCAACAATACGCCAGTACAGTCACGACTCCCTCAGGTTACCCAACTCCAGTCGAAGGTGGAATCCTGTACCAGAACGATACGTCCCCGGAAGCGAGTTCAGAAGCTCTCAGTAGCTCTCAATGCGGACCAGGGTATCAGTTCGAGGGGTCGATGCAACCAGGTCACGGTCAAGGTCAACAACAGCAACATTTCGTCGAACCTTCGAATCCGAGTTCCCCTCCAAATCCTTACCAACCCGTCTACTTCGCTCCTCCGCCTCAGAGGGTACCCTACACTTCCCCCCCTCCTTCGCGAGTATCTCCGACGGGTTACGGGACTGCGGCGGCGACGGCCTCATCTCCTTCTGCAGGACAGATGGCCTACCCGATTTCTTCTGCTCGTCCACATCCTGTCGATCAAGGCGCACCACCGCCTCCTCCTCCTCCTCATTCAAGCTATCCTGTACGAGGCAACGAGCAGCATTGGCCAGCACCGCATCATCAACAAACTCTCGTCCCTTCCCATCAACCACCTTACCAGGCGTACGGTATGTACTCACCCCCTCCTCAGCCTGGAGTACCGATAGATCAGCGTCGCTACCATTACCAAGCGCCGAATCCGCATGGATTACCACCAAATCCAGGATTCGCACACTACCCTTCGCACGCTCAAAACCCTTCCTCTCGACCTTTCCCTCGACCTCCCGTGATTCCACCTCGACCCGTCGCTGGATCTCAACAATTCTCGCCGAGGAGCACGCCTAATCAGTACCCTCAGTCTTCCCCACCCAAAATCTACGCTCCTCCCGTCGAAATCGCTAGAGGCGTCCTCGCTTCGACTCGTCTTCGAGAAGCAGCTCAACCTTCAAATACGGCGAAACCTGTTCGAGCGACGAGGAACGAGTCTGCTGGTCAATTCATTCCGAGAAAAGGCAATCTACCGAAACCTCCTGCTCATTCACCTCACGCTTTGTGGTAAGCCTTCTCGCTCACTCGCACTTCTCATCTCGCAAGCGCTCACACGGCTTACCCGTCGCTCTCGAATCGAACAGGGTCGGAAACGTGCCGTCGGACGCTTCGCATTCGGAGCTTTGGCAATTCTTCGTCTCTCGACCTTCGCCGAGTGCGATGGGACTCTTATCGAAAGAGGACATCGATCTGACTACTCCAGGCGTCGAATCGATTCATCTCATCGCTCGTTCGAATTGTATGCTTCTGTTCCTTCTCTCGTTTCCTTCGAGCTTTTGAGCCTTTGGAACTGATCCCGAAGAATCGCTTCGAACCCGCTCTCAAACCCCTTTTCACAGGCGCTTTCGTGAATTACATTTCGGACCTGCATCTTCAGCATGCCATCTCCGTTTCAAACGGTCTCTCACTTCGACCCAACGATCCTCGTTGCAAGACTTTGCTTTGTCGAGTTCGCAAACAGGAGGACGAGTCGAAGACTGGAGTCGGAGCTCAACGAATCGGAGGTATTCACAAAGCTTTCGTCAAGTTGCAATCGGAGCGAATGGGAGAATCGGAACACGCACTTCGACTCAAGATTGAGGAGGAAGGTGCCGAACCCAAATCTGCTGCTACGAAAGCTTTCGAGGAGCGCCGACAGAGTTCGAGCAGCGTTTCGATCGGCACGACGAGTACGACGAGTAGCTTCTTGACGAAGCATTTCGAGAAACGATGGTTCATTATGAAGTGAGCCACTTTATCTTCTCTTCTTCCTTTGACTTCGTCACTCACCGCTCATCTGCTACGCTTTAGGAGTCACGACGAAGCTGATCTCAAACTATCAGTCGAGAGCGGTCTTTGGGCGACACAACCTCACAACGAGGTAAGTCTCATCAACTCCTTTCTTCCACTGCAGGGACTGATACCGCGCTTCGTCTTCTCGTAGCCCGTTCTTCAACAAGCTTTCCGAACAGCAAAGGAGGTCTTCCTCGTCTTTAGCGCGAACGGTAGCGGAGAATGGTTCGGTTACGCTCGCATGACTGGCCCAATCACCTCGGTTTCGTCTTCAAAGAGTTCTCGTCCATCGTGGAGCTCGTCCGGTCAAGCTTCAGTCGAAGAATCGATATCCTCCTCGTCGCTTTCGGCACCCTCTCAAACTATTCAAGAAGATTCAGATGAACCCAGTTCTTTCCCACCTCGAGCTCCTGTCGTTATCTTCTCACCCTCGGAACATCGACTCGCTCAAGCTTCTCCCTCGATGATCACTCCTTCTCCAGCACCACAGTCTCAACTGTCAGATCAACGTCAAGGAGGATCTTACCCTTTGAAACTTCCTAGTGAGATCGAGGCGGAAGCGAAACGGGAAATGGCGATCGAGCAAGAACGAATGGCCTTCGTCACTGCCACGAACCTTCACCTCCCCGCTGAGGTCGCCGAAGCAGCTCGGAAAGCTGCAACTTACGATTCTGCCGCTCTCGTCGCCGCGAAGAAAGGACGAGTTCCGAATGACGAGGTTTATCCTGGAGGACTTCGAGATGCGATCAGACGAGTTGACATGGCTACTGGTGAAGAAGAGATCACCAAAACTGGCGATGATGATCCGTGAGGCGAGATTCTCTACGAGCGAATCATTAAGAATTTCCGCTGACCTCTTCCTCCGCTCGATCTATTCAGCCGCAAACCTGCTCGTTCTGGTTCGAGTTCGACTTGGGGAACGCCGTTCTCGGTGGAATGGGTCAAAGTGTGAGTCATTCAGTCCCGTTTCTACTCTTGCTCTTCGACGAAGACTCACCTCAACCTACTCTATATGCAGCTCTCGCCTGCCCTTCTCGAGGACTCGACACATTCGAAACAGCTTCAACGGTAACCGAGAGATCAAAGTCAGCCGAGACGGCAAGTTTAAGAATCGCTCATCTCTCACAACTCGCAACGAGGACTCATCGTTCTCGTTGAATCTAGGTACCGAGGTTGAACCTGCTGCAGGTCAAGCTCTCATCGACGAATTCGCTCGCTTGCCTGACTCGCCTGGCCTCGATCACTCTTCATCTTTATCTCCAGCGCCCCCCTCTCGACCATGATCCCGCTCCTTCTCCTCCTCTCCTGCTCTTTTACCTCGACTTCGCCATAGGCTCGTCATCTTGTTATCGACGTCAAAATGGCGAGGCGCAACACCAGCACCTCCAACAAAACAAGGCAGATACTCTTCGATACAGAATATTCGAAAACCTCCTCTCCTCCCAATAATCTTTTATTTCCATTCTAGATACCCTCTTTATTTCATACCAGCAAACACGAGCACTCGCAGCGATACCACTTGAAACACGAAGGATTCCCTATCATTCACTCTGTGCTTCTCCCTCGTCGAAAAAGAGAGAAATCTTCACATCTCGCTCTTCATTTGTCGAGCATGCGAGCTATCAAAGTGAAGCGAGGTTATATATTCCACGAGTAAAAGCCCAGAACAAAGTACAGGAAATTGTTATACAGAATGAAGAACAAGAAAGAAATACAACGAAAGAAGGATGGTAGTAACGAATGGTGCGCCAGCGATAGCGTGCGCCTTTTTTTCCGGGGGTTATGAGGGTACTGTACTATGTATTGTTGAGAATAATAAGTTGGTAACAAAGAAGGAAAATTGACTAGTTCTTTCCAGAATCGACAAGTTCATCACCAGTCGCGGCTACTTCCTCAACCTTCTTGTCGTGAATGAGGTTGCGAGGACCCTTGTAATGCTTGCGACCTCCGGCGTAGAACCAGATGAGAGCGAAAACCATGACTCCTCCAGTAACGGCCGATGCGTCTAAACGAGATGAAGGCAGAGGGTCAGTTTCGAGACAGCACTCAAGTTTGAAAAGACGTGGACGTACAGTTCATGTTCTCAGCGTCGACAGGTCGAATGGTAGGGAGAGCGAGAATGATGACGACGAAAGTAGTCCATGAAACAGCGATACCGTTGATGGTCCAACTGAGGAAGCCACGACCGAGATGGAAAGGTCCAGGCTTGAACATGACCTCTGCAATAACAACTCGAGGTCAGCTCTGACCGAATGTCGAGGACAAAAGGAAAAAACGAACCAGGGTGATCTTGGTAGATCATTTTGCATGCGATAGGGATGATGTAGGAAGAATCCATTCCCATCGCGGCGAGAGCGAAGATGGCGTAGACAGCGACGATCGATGCGAAGACGAGGAGACCCATGAGAGCTACCGAGAATGGAGAGAACGATCAGTTTAGATGAAGTTCGACGAAGTTCGACGAAACATACCAGAGATGACGATAACGAGCCAGACAGCGTTGACGGGGATTTTGTTCTTGCTCATTCGAGTGAAGAAACCTCGATCGGGAAGACCGTGGTCACGAGAGAAGGCGTGGAAAGAACGAGCGTTCGCTTGGGTAGCGGTAGTGACGACTTGGAAAGCGACGAAACAGATGAAAGCCCAGAGGATGTAGAACCCGGTAGGTCCGACGTTCTGTCGATTATGAAAAGAGTCAGCTTGGGGATTCAGCGAAAGTTGGCTCAATTAGCTGATAGACGTACCTGCCAGATGATTTGAGCGGGAGGGTAACCAGAGACACCAAAGTCACCAGTCTCAGCCATATCGCCGGAACAGAGAACGTAGACAATGTTGTAGACCCTGAGAAGGAGGAGCGTCAGCTGGATTGTCGATTGTCTTCGAAAAAGGGAAACTCACCATCCGACAATACCAGTACCGATGACAGCGACGAAGATGGCGGTAGGGGCAGCGATTTGAGCGCGCTTGACTTCCTCACAGATGTGAGCGGTAGCGTCGTAATCAGTCATGGTCCATTGCTGCAAGTCGAATGAAAATGTGATTAGCTCCCCAATCCTCGCTTTGACAAAGCAACATGCCTCAACTTACAACCGACAAGAGACCGAGAAGGAAAGTCAATCCTTGCGAACTCCATCCGGAACCGTTGACGTTCTTGGTGAAAGTGTAAGAAGCCTGTAAAGGGGGAAAGCTCATCGGTGCCTGCTTCACGACACTGGCGCGAGTCTCGAGGGGCTCACAGAGTTCTTGACGTCGGTCTTGACGAGGAGTGCGATGATGACAGCAAGAACGGTACCGAGATTGAAGAAGACGAAAGTTTGGGTAATCTTGGCGAGGTATTTCGTACCCATCGACTGTGAAGCGATTCGACTTAGTGAGCTGCAGGAGGGTGGAGGAAGAGCGATTGTTACGCACGTTGAGGACACCTTGAATGAGCAAGATACCGAGGAAGACGAGGTAAGTTTGCCATGCGTTCGCGACGAAGGGTTCAGCTTGAGTTTCAGTCGAAAGCGAGACCTAATATCGGAGAGTGTCAGTACAACAGAGACGAATGAGAGCATGCGTGAAGACTCACAGCTGCGAGAATCATTTGAGCCAAACCGAAAGCGGTTGAAGCTACACCAGCGACTTGTCCCATCAAGTTGAGCCATCCGACGGACCTTGAGAAGCTGGAGCGTCAGTGTCACATTCTACGTAGGTTCTAAAGACGTTAGGCGTACCATCCAGTGATAGCACGGTACTTCCTAGGTACGAGGTAAGCAGACGCAGAGTAAAGACCTCCGTTTGTTGGGTAAGCCTGTGAATCGCCTCGAAGTCAGCTACCATCCTCCTTCAATTCCTTCGATTCGTGGACATACGGAGACGATCTCTGCGAGTAGTAGTATAAAAGGTCAGCTCTCGGTGAATTGCGAAGTATGGATTGGAGAGTGAAGGAACTCACCAGCAATTGATGTACCAAGACAGAAGCACATGATGGTTCCCTGTAGTACCCAGCGCGATCAGCCAAAGTAGAGTATGCGAAAGAGAGTGCAAGAGTGAGCTCACGAGGAACCAGCACCACACTACCGAAGCCGGACCACCGAGAGAGAAAGGAGTACTGAAGGTGGTTACAACAGAGGATGCGACTGTTCATCGAAGCGAAAGGTCAGTCAACGAGCTCGAGAGAGGGAAACGCCAAGAAGGAGGGAGAGAAAGTGTGCGAAGTGAAAGAAGAGAGAGAAAGATCGACTCACCTCCCATAATACTGAAAGCGAAGGAGATGGTCTATCCGGTTCAACAGGGTGTTCTCAGTCAGCATTCCTGTTCTCAGTGCCAGTCCTCTCGTGCCCTTGCTCCAAAGAGCGGAAGTACCCGGCGAGTAATTTCGAAACCTTCGCAACCTCATATTCAACACCGAAACCAAAAAAATCGAGGAACTTACAGAGAGGTTGGTGAACTCTCGCTTGAACTCCTGCTTGTAACCCATCCTAGCTAATGCCGCATCATCGCTGTCCGTGATACTTGAAGCTGGGGTTTGAACCGCATCCTTCGAAGGTGAAGTCGATCTCGAATAATCTTTCTCTGAATCCGACATGGCTTGAAGCTAGCTGTGTTTTGAAACTGGAGGAAACGAGTAGTGGCGGAAAAGAGGGTGAGGGAGGGAGGAGGACTGGAGTTGAAATAATGACGGAGGTCGAGGGGAAGAAAAACAAGGAGAGAGAGATGAAAAAGAGGCAAATTGGAAAGGGGTCAGTTTAAGTTGCAGTAAGCGTCTCGAAGAACTTGACTCACCTAGTAAGCTGTCTAATAGGTATCCAGGTTGAGTTCAAAAGTTGTAGAGTTTGACACTGGCGTAAGAGTGGAAAGGAGAACAGTTTCTGGGGTCGAGCCTTCGAGGTCGAATTTCGTTGAAGATGTCTGAGGTTTTTTTACCCGTCTCGCTCTCACACTCAAATCCCTTAGCTTGGCCAATCGAAAGAGTTCACTTTCCCTTGAATGAAATAAATCTAAGATCTGTTTGTCTGGAGACGAGAGACGAAAATTCTTTCAGAACATAAGTTCGACGCAGATCAGAGGGACAGGTCCTCGAGAATTGACGACGACGAGAAAGCGAGAGTCTGTTATAAGCTGGGATTGGTTTGCGAGAGATGCGAAGTGTATTGATACAACAAGATGGAAAGGAAATCTGCGAATTAGGAAAGGAGGTCAAAGGATGAGAACGAAAAGGGGCAAGGAGCGTGAAGGGAGTCAAAGATCAGTCGAGGTCCTCTACACTGCGGGTCTAGATCGGATAGCTCACCGTCAAGAGTGTACCGCCAGCGCGAGTCGAGGAGAGGTAACGTCGAAATTCTCGTTTATACTTTCTTGTCGTCGGATTTGTCGGAAAGCGCTGGAGGATTCTCCTTGAAGAACTCGATAGGTGTTCTTCGATCGGGTACAGGAGTCTTTTGAGCAGCAGCTGAACTGTTCGTTGATCCGAGAACTTGACGATCCCGTTCGGAAAGGGTAAAGAACGAGCGAGTATTCGCATCGAACCATCTTCGCACCTGTACAAGCCTCTCGACGTCAGCTTCAGGGGAGCGCTGTATCCAGAGATAGAGCGTACAGGCATGAAGACATGTTCCCTCTCTCCGAAATCATAAAGCAAAACTGCGTAAGCCGTCAAACCTGCGGGACGAGGAGGTGTGTCAGCATTCCCCTGCTACTCTACAAGCGATTCAGCACCTCAAACTTACCAGCAGCGAGAGTGAAAGCTGTGAATTGAACTCCTTTTGAAAGTGGAGTAGGAGCAACAGTTTGAGGTAATTTCGAAGGAGGGATTGGAGGAGGTACAATAGGCTTCCTAACTGAGGATCCAGGGTACTTGAAGGCCATTCTGTAAGCTGTTTGAGGAAGGTGGTGAGGTGGAGGAAGGAGATCTTTATTTCCTTCAACTTTAACCATTCACTTTGCTCTGTTCTGATAGCTTGGGAGCGCAGAACGATGCTTATAGTGGCTCTATCAAGTTCTCTGCTGAGGTCCCCCATCTTCTCAACTCGGTCAGACAGCTCACAGCGCCTGAATTCTTCGATTCTTCAGTTTCGCTTCAGCTCCAGAACGGACCACGAAGTGAACGGGCAAGACCACCTCTTCGAATGTCGTGCAGATATAGACTCGAAGTAATGGCGAGCCGTCGTGATCGATTCCGCTCGGTTCGGGCCGCTGTCGCGACCCGCCTTCATTCGCTTCTTCGTTCGAGCCTGGTCAGCAGCTCCAGCGATGTCTTCTACTAACGAAGAGAATTAGATCTCTGTACGCAGACGGGATGTGATCGGAAAAGTCGGCGTTTCCGACTTTGGATTGCTCGACACCTTTCGCCCTTCAGATCCCTTGACGGACTCGCTCAAATCTATTCCTCACGTCGGTAGGAGCCAGCAATACCTTTCAAACTAGAGGGATGCAGGGCGCAGGTGACGAAGCGAAGTCTGCGTTAATAACAGCGTCTCTCGTCGCTTTTTGCTCGACTTGCGTCGATCTTGACCCTCCGTCTCTGATCTCCTACGGATCCCCTGCGCCTACAGCGAGACGCAACCTCAGGAAGGGTCAGACTGGCACTCGCTGAAAGCTAGCTGAGTCAAGTCGAAGCCGTCCGTTCGATCTCGGAAAAGTCTTCACTTGTCTTCAACGAATTATCCGGTCAGGGCCGTTCTCTTTCTCAAAGGTGTCCGCCGCTTGAGGTTGAAGCAGATCTTGCGAGAAGACCCGCAATGCTTTCACGTGTCTAATTCGATCGTCCAACAGTAAGTCGTGCTCTTCTGACTTCTGGTGAGAACGACTTCGACGAGCGCTATCCGAGCACTCGAGCTACTGCCCGGCTACTCGCAGTCTTGACAAAGCTCATGGGTTCCTCACTGCGAATATTTCTTCGGACAGCGGGGCAGACAGAATACTGAGAGAACAAGTAAAATCACCTGGGTGAGTCTTTCGCTTTCGGCATCCTTGTTTCACTGTGAGCTGTATCTGTAGGTTCATGACAAATGCTCGCGTGTCTGTCGGGGTTCAACCTTGACTTGGTCTTGCAATGAGAAGTCACTGTGAATTCACACGAAGCTCAGACATGGAAGACGAAGGTACGAGTCCTGTTCAGTGTTGAGTATCGCTTCTCTTGACAGGCTTCACGGTGGCAAGTAGTGGCGCTGCAGAGGGAGTAAGCAGATGCAGCGACGAATTTCAGCGAGAAAGGAAGGAAGGGAAGAAGAAGAAAACTTTTTTCAAAGGCCAGATCTCAGTGATCTTCTCTCGGCTCAAAGCGGGGATTTCGGTCAGACTCCCGCAGGGTGAGCTGAGATCAAGATTATCCGCTAATCAATCTGTCTTTTTTTTTTGCCCTTCCCTCTTTCTCCCTTCCCACACTTTTGTCCTCTCAGCTTTTCCACCTCGACCTCGCTCGAAGAACAAAAGCCATGTCGGTCAATTCTTCAGAATACAAGGATCCTGAAGCCTTCAATGGTAACACGAGTCAAGAGCGACAACAAGCAGTCGATTCCCCTCACCATCTTCAGGTTAGTTCAGTCTTCTTAATCGTGGTGTTCTAGCGTGAAGTTACCCCATATAGAACCCTTAGCTGACGATCCCTCCTCCCTTCTCTCCCTCTCCATCCTCCTTCACCCTTTTTTTTCCAATTTTTATCAATCTCTCTTTGGTTTCACCTCTCCGTCCTTTCTCCGCCGAATCTTCGAAACTTGACCCGATCACAGGACTCCTCTGATGTACCTCCAGCATACACTTCAGGTGTACGCAAGGTAGAGAACGCTCAACGTGTTTGGTTAGTCCTCTTGTTATTCACCGTTGCCTCTCACCAGAATCATCGCTGATACTCTTGATATCGCTACTACAGGGGTCGCAACTCGAAGATCGCACTCTTTGTTGGTGTTGCATTAGCTTCATACATCTACGTGAGCATTCCCTTCTCGTCGTCGTCGCTGCTCTTGCTGCTTTCACTCTCGGTCTATTCGCTGACTCGCAGTCATTTTACACGTTCTCAGTCTCTCGAGGGTACTACCACCTACCAATACCTCGCCTACGCTACTTCCAGCTTCTCAGCTCACAGTCTCCTCGGTGCTATCGGTTCGTTTTCGAATCTTTCGCTTCATCGCTCTCACCTCGAACGGTATTGACTCTGTTCTTCCCATCTATTAGCTACTGCTCAAGCTATCATCCTCGCCGTCACCAAGCCTTTCGCTGCCAAATTCGCCGATGTCGCTGGTCGAGCAGAGGCATTCTGCGCTTCCGCCTTCTTCTACTGCCTCGGTTTCATCATTATCGCCGCGTGCAAGGACATCCACACTTACGCTGCCGGTGCCATCGTATACTACTTCGGATACGCTTCCTTGCAGATCCTCATTCAAATCGTTCGTTCTCCCCTTGCTCTCGGTTTTGGAGTTTTCACTAATCTCGTTCGGCTTTCCATTCGACAGGTCATCGCTGATTGCACCAATCTCCGATGGCGTGGTCTCGTCTCTTCGTTGACCAGTATCTGGTTCTTCATCAAGTAAGTGAAAAGCTCGACTTGTACTATCGAATCTCCTGACTGATTCACTTGTCCTTTACAGCGCTTTCGTTTCCTCGAATATCGCGCAAGGTGTTCTCGAGACTTCGAACTGGCACTGGGGATACGGAATGGTGAGCGTACCTGAATCGTTGATCTCGAGTTCTCCTCGACTGACAATCCACTCTCTTTTCCTTGCAGTTCATCATTCTCATTCCTGTCGTCCTCTCGCCTATCATCGGCACTCTCTTCTGGGCTCAACACAGGGTGAGCTGTCCACTATCTCTTAATGACTTCGAACCTGTACTGATTTTGTCGATTCTACAGGCTGCTAAACTCGGTCTCGACTCGACTGATCTCGTCGAGAAGAACGGAGGTACCGCTGCCAGAGGAGGACCTCGTGTCCGTCGCTCATTCGGTCAACGCGCTCAGAACGTCAAGCACCTCATGCGACACCCTCGTGAACTCGGACCTAAATTCGCCAACTTCGGTCGATCTCTCTGGGCTCATCTCATCGACTTTGATGCTCTCGGACTTCTCCTCTTCGGTGCTGGATGGGCGTGCCTTCTCCTCCCTCTCAATCTCGTCAACAAGGGTACTCTCGATTGGAACAACTACAAGATCATCATTCTCCTCGTATTCGGAGGTGTCATCCTTCTCTCCTTCATCGCCTACGAGCGATTCGCCGCTACGAAGCCTCTCTTCCCCTTCCACTTCTTCAAGTCCTGGACTATTCTCGCTTGCGGTTTCATCGGTTTCTTCGATTTCGTTTCTTTCTGTACGTCTCTTTTCCTTCTTGTCATCGAGAGAGGCGGGAGCTGATATGATGAGTATCTCTTGTAGACCTTCAATACACCTATCAGTATTCTTTCATCAGTGGTACGCATCTTTCATTTTACCGTCTCAGTTTCTCTTCTCACTTCGCTTGTTGTCTCGCACAGTTACTCGAGGATGGTCGATCGCCGATCAAGGTTACTTCGCATGTAAGCTGATGTGTTTGTTTCTCGTCGCTGTTCTATTTGCTGACCCGATGTTCTCTCGCTCGCAGACACTCAAACTCTTACTTTGACTTTCGGTGCTATCTGCGCCGGTTTCTACCAGCTCTACTTCCACCGCACCAAGGTGAGTCGCCATTGGTCCTTGTCAACCTGAACTTCGGGCGTCAAATTTGACCTGTTTTGCTCGTCCCCCTCTTCACAGTGGCTCCTCGTTTGCGGTCTCCTCATCAGGCTTCTCGGTGTCGGACTCATGATCCAATCGAAGGGAGCTCACGGATCGACCGCTTTCCTCGTCATCACTCAGGTTCTCCAAGGTCTCGGAGGAGGAATCGCTGCCGGATCTGCTCAACTTCTTGTAAGCTCACTTCTCAGCCTCATGTTTTCTCGCTCAATGCTAATACTACTCCTCCTTGTACAGGCTCAAGGTACGCTCGCATCGTCGTTGCGAATTCAACCATTTCACCGAAACTGATTTTGCTCTTTTTTCTCCTACAGCAAGTGTCGCTCATCAAGAGGTCGCATCAGTTACCGCTTTCGTCCTTCTTCTCGCCGAAATTGGAGGCGCAGTAGGTACTGCTATTGCATCGGCAGTCTGGAGGCAACACATGCCCATCGAACTTGCGAACCGTTTAACCGGACTCATTCCTGATGCCAACATCACTCTTATCTACGGCAGTATCGTAAGCATGCTCCCCGCAATCTTCGATTCATCCCACTGACGAAACGCGAGCTATGTAGACGACCGCTGCTTCATACCCCAAAGGTTCGCCTGTTTACGAAGGAGTTATCGGAGCTTACGATGAAGTTATGAAGGTCAGTCTGACTTCCTCTCCTCCGGTCGATGTCATCTGACCCTGTCATTGGCTGTCCAGATCCTTCTCATCGCTGCTACCGTCATCGCCGTCTTCCCCCCTCTCTTCGCTCTCGGAATCAACAACATCCTCCTGTACGTTTCAACTTGCTCTGTGTAGGCTCACTGAGCCGATCCTGACTCGAAAGATCCCTGTCTATAGCACCAAGGCCCACAACGCCGTCGAAGGTGAAGATGTTGCTGGTCGAACTCTCGACGACGAATCGGTTGTCGAACAAAAGCGAGCTTACAACGCTTAAGCAAGCACATCTTTCTGTTCTCATTATATCCCTGCACCCCTTCGTTCTTTCACTACGCATAATTACTCTCTCTCCCACTTCACTTTTTATTCTGGGTTTCTTGTCGTTCCTTTTCCTGTCTTTTGCAGGTTCTCTCTTTCTCGGTTATCGTTCATTGTAGGATGTAGGGTGAAGTATTATATAGAGTTGGCAGTAGGATGGATAAGTCGCTTATCTTACTGTCTTTTTTAGTTGTCAATGAATATAGATCAATTCTCGCAAACTCGGCTTGTCAACTCCAGTGACAATCTGTGGAAGATACCGATACAGCAAGGTCGTCTCGCAATCACGAACGACTGGTTCGTAACGATAGATGCACAAATTATTGATTCGTTCCAAGCGACAACGTACTTCTCGTCAAACCTACAAGCTACTCAAATCCTCCTTCTCTCCCGAGCCTAGTAGAACCCCATCTTCCTCTCCCAATTCGACCTGCCCTTCGCATCCTTCTTCCTGGATTCGATTTCTCGTCTTGCGAAACTCACAGCGTATCCCTCCAAGTGCATTCCCTCTCGATCCGCCACCTCCACAATCTCTTCCAAACCCTTCGGCGTAAACTTCGCAGTGAATCCCAACGGTGCCAGCCATCCTCCCATGTCAAAGTCGCGCTCGTAATCTCCTTCTCCGTAAATCTCGGGATCCTTCATGATCAGGGCGAGTGAGACGCAACGAAGGTTGCTAAGCTTCTTGTCTCCTGTGATGAGACTCTTTATCTGCACGGTCGAGATGTCGACCCCATAACGGAGAGAGAGGATTTCGAGGTGAGGAAAGGTGGAGTGATTGAGAAGATTGAACGACTTGTTGTGCAGGGTACCCGGTCCAAAATCGAGATAGGATAGATTCTTGAATCTAGGAAGAATCCTCGAGAGATCTTCGGGTTCCTCAGGTTCAGCGTAAGACATGAGCTGTAGGTAGTCCAAATCTTCGGGAGTATCGATTTGGCTGAGGATGGGAAGGAGGCAAGACGTTCCATCGTCCGTACGTTCGAAGATATCGAAGCTGACGATGTTAGGGAAGAAAGAGATGAACTCGTGAATGGAGGGGTTGTTGATGCAAGGAGCCTCGAGTCCGAGATATCCGATTTGCCAATTCGTAGAGTCTTCTGCGTTCGAGCTTGACCTCCTTTTACGTCCTGTCTCGTTGACGTCTCGAGTTATAGCTAATTCGAAAGAGTACAGGTTCGTATAGCGTTCGAGCCAGCGGTAGTGAGAGGGATCGAGAGGATTCTGGAAACCGTCGAGAGGGTCTTTGATCATGAGAGAGCGCATGGAGATCAAAGAACGTTCGTTGAGAGGAGAGAGTACGGTTTTGGCGATGCGAGAAGAGTATTCGATTCCGACGATCTCGGTTGCGAAGAGGTGAGCAAAACCTGTCGTCAACGCTCGATCTTTTGGCACTCCTGGGTCTTTTTCTCCCTTCAAGCTGATGTCGAGCGTCTTGATGAAGGGAACGATAGCTTTGTCGGTAGTGATCAAATCGAAGAGCGTAGCGAGTCGACCGTAGGATCGAATTTTGGTCGATTCGAACAAGTGACGACGGGCGAAGGGGCGGAAAGCTTTCGAGACGTAAAGGGTTTTCGTCTGTGGATTCGCTTGAGCGAGCTGGACGATCATTTCGAACAGTTCGAAGGGAAGGGAAGTGAGGTGATCTGACATCGTTTCGAGGGAGGATGGAGAGAATGACTGAGGAGCGTGAAAGGGATGAGCTGACTTCATGACGATCGATCAGAGACTCCTAGCTTACCTCAGAGCTGTTCTTTAGCGCCTCTCGTACTTCGAGTCGAGGTGAGATTGACGAGGTTGATTGATGAGGAACAGGGAAGATTGTGAAGTTATGAAGGCGTGGGCGAGTGTGCTAGCTACTCTGCTATCTTTGTATAGTCTCAAATGAGCTATTGGTAGTGTCTGAATAGCTGTAAGAGTTGTCGGTGAATGGTAAGAAGCGAAGTAAAGGAAGTTCGCTTTTCTCTCTCTACCTCGACCTCGACGATTCCTTTGGAAAGAAGTTTGACACTCGAGCACAACGTAGCGGCACCAAGCTCTTAAGTGGCGTGCTCACTAGTGCTTCGGCGTTGCTGCTTCGTCTTGATGTCTTCTCTTTCCTCTCGATCTCAAATCGCTTCTCCTGCTCTCTATCGGTGCTCACGAGCTCTGGTGTGGCTCTCGATGGCTCCGCCATGGCTTCATATTAGCGTGGCTTACTTGAACTTGCTTCGGATCCTCCCACTCTGTTTCGATAGGTTCCCACTTTTTCCCTCTTTCCAATACCCGACACTCGCTCAGTTCGGCGCACTCAGCTCGTGCACAGCTCGTGCGCAACGCCTCTCGCACCTCTTCGACCTTCAAGTCTGGACCCCGATGTCAGTCAAGACTTTCGTCTGATTCCAGGTTTCTCCTTTCTCCTCCTCACTTCGCTGCAATGACGCTAAATTATCGTGTAGTCCCTCCAGAGGAGAATCAGGAGTATCTGCAGGGATGGCCGCAAGTTGAAGTATTCGAAGGCAGCGTGAGTGATTCTCGCACCGCTTTAAGAGACGAATCTGATTAAATCTCGTTCAATTTCTGCAGTATTCTCCCGACATACTGGCTCCAATGCTCGAGTTCACCATCAATGAGATCTTAAGCATGGTGTACCTACGAGCCCGTAACGCCATTGGAGGTTTGAAAAGCTACATCTGCGAAACGGAGGACTTGAGCCTTCAAGGTCAAGAACCAGCTAGTTTGCCGAGTTCGTCGTCCTCTCTCGCATCTGGATGAATGTCGCTGATCGTTCTTTGAAGCAGATACACTAGTCGACAAAGCCCACAATGTCAAACTACCTGCAATTCCGATTTCTGCATGTTTTCGACCCTGGTCGAAAGAGTGGGTCTCATGCGATCCCGGGATCACGCTCAAAAGTGGTCATCAAGGTGTCATGGCAGGGCCACGTTATCATCGCTATGTACGGCCGGACCTGAGGCTCGAGACGACCCAGGGAGCAATCAACCTGCGAGGGAACAATTACAGCATAATTGTTGGTAAGTCCTCCTCTCTTTTGCATTCTCGTTACCTATCTGTTCCGCGTTAAGGAGTGTGATTCTATATAGAGGGACAGAGTCAAGAAATTGGAACTTATCACAGGCTTCTTCTTACGCAAGAGCACGCAGAGGAATCCCTTAAGAACGCTCAAGCGGCTCCGCAATCCGCCTTCTGGACCGGACATCACTGGCATCTTGACAAGCATCATAGAGTCTATCTGACTATCATCAACTTTGAGTTTGACTTTACGCTCGCTCCTATCCCCCATTCTCGACCTCAATTTGTTCCCGTCGCTCGTAACAGCGTACGATTCTAGTAGCACTTTTACTTGTCGAATACTCTCGCGGCTCATCGATATACGTTCATCTTGAGGGTAGGAAGAATCAGCTTGTGAGCATTTTCGTTCAGCGAGTGATTTTGCGATGTCTTGTTGTCCTCTTTTCACTCGAGAATCACTTCCGCAATCTCTCGCATACGCAGACTTGGTCGATAAGTAGAGGAAGAGTTAATAAACGTGATTCCAAGTTGCACAACTTTGCTTTTTCTTCTTCCTTCCCCTTTTCCAGATTGAAAGCATCTCCACATGATCACTCACTGTCATCACTTGACCCTTCACTGTCAACACTTGATGATTTCGCCCTCGTGGTCCAATAACTCGGATCGCTCCTGAAGATCTCTCTCACTTCCTCCACCGTTTCGACATCGTTTCCCCTCAATTCGATTCCAACTTCCTCTCCCATTTTCAACACTTTCCTAACTCCTGCCATCCTATACTCACCAGTCCAAACTCCAGCATCGCGGATCGAAAGCCCAAAGTCTTCTGCCAGACTTCCCTCGCTGAGACAAACCGACGGGATCGACTCGCAGATTCATCTTCATCCCTTGTGTAGTCTCTCTGCGTTCTTCCTTTCAAGATGCAAACGAACTATTACAACACATCCAAGCACAGTTCCCTTCTATCATCGCTCGAAAATGAGCACCGCTCAGTTCTTTCTCCTCTTCTTATCCTTCTTGTCCTTCTTCCCCTCTGACTTGACCCCTCCTGCTTCCGCTCCAGCCTTTCGTTTACTTCCTTTCGTCGACTCAGGGTTCTTGACACTAACTACCGAAGCGACTCCCTTTCCTCCATTAACTTTTGCTGCAACTTGCGCCTCAGCAGCTGCCCACTCATCTTTCGATCCTCCAACAGCGTATCTATCGACGATCAAACCGATCTCGTCAGTCCTTCAATCCAGAGAGAGAGAGAGTATGGAAGAGAACATAATCTCACTCACTGCTTGAGATCGAGAGAATCTAAAACTTCCCTCTGTTCCTCCCTCAATTGTTTCAAAACTTCGTTACCTTCTTGTTCCAACTCTTTCGCCATGGCGTCTCGGTTTGTCTCTTTCGTAGCGACACCACTGGATCCGTTCGCCTTGAGAAGTTGCGTAGCGGAAACTTCGGCCTCGGTGGGAAGGGATCGACCGGCGTCTGCTTTGAGAACCTCTTGAAGCGATCGAGTGAGCTTGCGGATAGTCTTGACAAAGAGTGCGAGAGTTTGTGCGACAGGGAGTTGAAGTTCAGCCTGAGGGAGAGAAGCGAGTGGTTAATATCGATCAGCAGAGAACAGAAATCGACAGCGACTCACCTCGATATCCTCGACAGACTTTCGTTGAAGACCGAGAGCGAGTAAGATTGAACTTTGTACTCCAGAGAGCTTGACGTCGAGAGGGAATCGTTTGGCGAAGTAGAGAGCAGCGAGAGTGGGGAGGAGATCGAGAATGACATGGTAATCGAGCATGTTGTTGGCGTAAGAGTCGAGACGTTTCATGTCGAAGGGAGAGAAGAGATCTCGGACATCGGTCGAAACGAGAGCTATGGAAAGCGAGGGGATAAGTAAAGTATTGAGAAATGAGTGAAGATTGAAGGCTCACCTCGAGTCTTGCCAGAGACGTCTCCAGCATTCGCAGCTTCGAGAATGCTCAAAGCCGTGATTGAACCGAATTCACGGAATTTGAACGAGAGGAGCGAGATGAACCGTTTTCGGAAATCTGTAGAATTCAAATTTTCTTCATCAGCTCGCAGTAACGAGTGGATGAAGAAGCAGAATTGGGACTCACCAACAGCGAAATCACCCAACCATCTACCAGTCTCTTCCATGTTCTTGTTCAACCCTCTGATCATGACACAAGAGTGTTCACCAGTCAAATCATTCGTAGTTTGACGCATGTAGAGAGGGACGAATCCAGATCTCTTCCAGAACTTGAAGAGGAGTGGAGTGATTCCGTACGATACTCCGAGATAGTCGAGGTTCTCGGGAGCACGTTCAGAGAGTCGTTGAAGGAGAGGAGGCATCTTTGAAGCATCTCGAATACTGATTTGATCGGTAGCGAGGGAAGCGTTCTGTCCAAATTGAATACGGCTTTTGTGTCAGCGCCTCACGATCTGGGAGGTTCGAGGAGAAGAAGAAGAAGGGCGTACCTTTTCAGTCTTCGCGACATCCTCGAAAGTTTCCACCTCCATTTCAGCAGCAACTTCATTCAAATTGAGTAGTTCACCCGAATAGAACTCGTTCAATGCGGTAATCGCTCGAGAACCGTAACCCATCTGTGTACTCGAGAACCTAACTAGTCAGTCGACTGGAAAAAAGAAGAACTAAATTCGAAATCTTGAGCGCACCTTTGCGTAATCTGGGTGAACCGCGACTCGTACAATCCTAGCTCCAGAGAGACTAGCGAAATCATCATCTTGATATTGTTGCGAGATGGTCCAGGGGATCAAATCTCCTCCTGCCATTTTACCTCGGGACAAGTTGTCCAAAACTGATTGTTTCGAAATGTTTCCTTCGAGAGCGACCTGGAAATCCACCGAGAGAATCACGATGTCAGCACATGAGCTGTGTGGGGAGAACGAAGAAGAGGAAAAGGTGCGTACTTGTAGAACGACGAGAGGATCGGGAAGAGTGTTGTCACCTTCTTTGAGGGGAGGGAGGAGGACGAAGAGGTGGTGACCAGGAGCATCACTCATCAATTGAAGATCGTTAGGTGAGTTCTTGTAATGACTCGCGACGTAAAGACTCATCATCCTCTGTAGGAACACCTCCGAGGCGGGATGGTAACTGAAGAGGGTATCTCTGTTGACGTAGAACAATTCACAGTTCGAAGGGTGAGGGCAACCTTGTAGAGTCTTCTTCGAGGGTACAGCAATAGTTGCGTCGAGACAGAGGAGAGAGTTGAGCCATTTCTCGATCGAATCCCCTGGAGCGTATCGGATGGGAGTAGTCAACTTGATCTCCTTCAACGAACGAACGACGTTGAGAGTCGAAGATCCAGATGTCGATCCTTTCGTTTCTTCGTTGGAGGAAGCGTTGTTCGAGTTGTTGACGGCGAGTGCGGAAGATGGTCGAGACATCTCTCGAAGTTGTTGAAGGAGTTTGAGGGAGAGAGATCGTCCAGTTCCTTCGTAACCGTTGATTGTCGAGGCCATGAAGACTAGATAAGGACCGAGGAGGGATCGAACGAGAGGGAGAGGAATAGCAGCAGCTTCATCAATAACCACCAATTCAGCTTGACCAAGAACGTGATAATCTTGAGGTTGAATGTACTGAGTGCTCGTTCGACTAGTCAGTCTCACAAGTTCGGATGACACCAAAGAGAGAAAAGAGACTGACTTGAATAGTTTGACGATGTTGACGGAAGATATTGACCCTAACTACTGCTCCTTTCCATTCAGGGTTCGTACTTTGAACAATATCATAATCTAAATGTTCCTCCCATCCCAACTTGTCGAACCCTTTGAAGATGAATTCGAAGAGGGTTTTGAGATTTTCGGGTGAAGGAGAAGTGACAAAGATGTTTGAATAGGAATGAAGGACGGCGAGAGCGATAGAGAGACCGAGTGCGGCGGATTTACCACGACCTCGAGCGGCAGTGAGGGAAACGGTTTGAGAGAGGGATTTCGAAGTGATCGCGTCAGTGAAAGTGAGGATGGATTTCGCTTGATCGAGTGTTCGGGCTTCGGCGACAACCTCTCCGATTCCTTTCGTATCCTTGAGGGACTCCTTTAATGCCCTCAATTCTGCTTCTCCCTCCAACTCCCTTCTTTTTCCTTTTCCAGATGATTTCGCAACTCCTACTCCGAGATCAGGGTCGATAGGGACAATGTCTTTGCCGGCAGAGATGGGAAGGACGTTGAGTTCGTCATCGACGACGAGACAGGAAGGGTTGGAACCGAGGGAGAGGAGGAAACGTTCGTTGAATCGAGCGACTGGAGCGATATCGGCGGAAACAGATGATCG
>Ga0308169_10001980_pt1 | contig 22260 bp, 30 predicted proteins | sample PhyBR1_2_FD_202139 | JGI IMG/M metagenome (GOLD analysis project Ga0308169, IMG submission 202139) | Phyllosphere microbial communities from UC Gill Tract Community Farm, Albany, California, United States - DLSLSB.R1 | ecosystem: Host-associated > Plants > Phyllosphere > Unclassified | place...
TGACGCCCGTTCGCTGCAACAGGGGGCTCGCGCATCGGCATCGCTCGCGCCGCCGAGCAGGGCATCAAGAAGCTCGGGCACAAGCAGCCGCACGACAAGCTGAGCGGCGGCGAGAAGGTGCTCGCGTCGGCGATCGGTGCGTCCTCCTCCCTCTCCCTTTCTCTTCCTCGTCGCTCTCGCCGTCGCTCATGCTCATCCTCTACTCGCAGGTGGCGCCCTCGGCTGCTGGAACCACCCGATCGAGGTCATCCGCGTCGAGATGCAGTCGCTCGCCTCGTCCTCCTCGCCCGCTCGCCCGACCCGCCCGACCATCTTCAGCACGGCGCGCTACATCCTCGCCGTCGACGGCTGGAGGGGCCTCTTCCGCGGCGTGACGCCTCGCATCGGGCTCAGCGTCTGGCGTGTGCGTCCAGCTTCCTCTCGTGCTCGATCCTCCTCATTAGCGCCGGGGAGGGATGAGCTGAGTCCGTGCTGGCGGGCAGACCATCTGCCTCGTCTCGCTCGGCGACCACGTCAAGAGCATCGTCAAGAAGGTCGACGCCGCGAGCGGGCCGCTCTGAGCGCGAGCGAGCGCGCGGGGAGGAGGAGGAGGTTCGAGGTCGAGACGGTCATTCGCTTGCTGGTTCTTGGGGCTGCGTTTCGCCCCTCTCTTTCGTTGATAGACACTCGCTTTCAAAAGATGCGTCGGATCTGTGCACAGCTCTCATCGTTCGTGCTCTTCGTCGTCGTCTCGAGAGGACGAAAGCTCGCTCGCTCGAACCTCTTTTCTCTTTTCGTCTCGCACAGCTCGCCAGCTCGCCGGGGAGAAGGGCACTGCACACATCTTTGCAAGCTCGCGACGGTCTACACACAGGGAAAGCTGCTCACGCCTCGGCCTTGCGCGCGAGCCACTCGTTGCGGCCGATGCTCGCCGGGTCAAAGTAGGGCGTGCCGCCGACGACGACGGCGCGGTCTCCGGCGCGGGGCTCGTTGAAGTCGAACGTCGCGAGGTGGTTGACGACCTGCGCGCGAGGGAGGGAGAGTCAGCGAGGGGCGAGAGAGAGAGAGGGCGAGGAAGATGAGCGAGGACGGGAAGTGCACGGAGCTGGTTGTCCCAGATGGCGAGGTCGTGCTTCTTCCACTTGTACTTGACGTGGTTCTCGTGGTTCTCGTGCTGTACCCGGAACAGGAAGTCGAGCACGCTGCGGCTCTCGTCCTGCCCGAGCTCGTTGATCCGGGTCGTGAAGGTCGGCTGGACGTAGAGCGCGCGCAGGCCGGTGACGGGGTTGGTGCTGCAGTACAGGACGACGAGAGTCAGCCGAGCTTGAGCAGGGGAAGGCGAGCGCGAGAGGGAAGGAGAGGGAGGCGAGAGGAGGGAGAAGAGAGGGAGGAGAGGAGGACGCACCGGATGATGGGGTGGCTCGCCTGGAACGCGTCGCCCTGATTGAGCGGGCTCCCTCGCGGTTCGGTGCGCAGCTTGAACCCGTTGAGGCGCGCCTGGACGCGGAACCGCTCGGCGTCGTGCAGCGCCGTGAGGCCCTCGAGGAAGCGCTGGTACGCCGGCGTGAGGCGGTCGTACGCCGCGTAGTTGCTCGCCCACAGCGTGTCGCCGCCGACGCGAGGGAGCGTGTGCATCTGGAGGATCGTGTAGAGGGACGGGCGGGGCTCGAAGGCTGCGGGCGAGACGAGCGCGAGTTTGGGAAGGTCAGCCGACAAGCTCGAGGAGGGTCGGCAGAAGACGTCGAGCCCGGCTGGCTGACGGCGAGTCGATGCTCAAGGAGAGAGAGAGAGAGAGCAGGACGCACCAACGTCGGTGTGCCACCCAGACGAGGTAAAGCCCTTCTCAGCGAACGAGATCTGGCGGCCCTCCTTGTCGGGCGTCGACGAGATCTTGCCGAGCGGCAGGCCGCTCTCCGAGAGCTCCTGTGTCGGGTGGATGTGCAGGGTCGAGTCCTCGGGCTTGCCGGCGAGCTCGCCAAGGCGCAGGGCTAGACGTCCGATGTCCTCGGGGACGATGTCGTGCTGGTCCTGGAAGAAGACGACGCCGCGGAGCGAGACTGAGCGAGGGTCGGAGAGGCAAAGAGGTAGGTCGACGGAGAAGGGCGAAGGTGCACAGGGGGGAGGAAGGAAGAGGAGGAAGAGGGAGGACGGGGTCAGCGAACCGGTCTCGAGGAGTCTCAGCCGTCGACGAGAGAGAGAGAGAGGACGCACTGAGGATGGCCAGGTCACGGAGGATGGCGTCGCCCTCCTCCTTGGGCAGGGCGAGAATCTCCTTGAGGCGAACGTTGGGCGCGAACCGGTCGCCGAGTGCAGTCGCAAGCTCCTCGCGCTCGAACTGGTCGAGGGCGCCACTCGGCTCGAGCGGCTGGACCTTGAGCTCGCCGTCGAAGAGCGACTTGGCGGCGGCGGTCGAGGAGCCGTTGGTCGCCGCCTTGCCCTTGAGCGAGAGCGAGTCCAGGGTGCGGGAGAGGGTCTCGGTAGCGACGGGCATGGCTCGCGGGTGGATGTGCTGGGAAGAAGCTTGAGCAGAGAAGCTTGCCGGCCATGCGCCTCCACAAGGTCGTCCTCCCGGAAGGCGATGTCGACATGGCGAGCACGCGAGACGAGCGGGCGAGGGCGCAAGACGACAGAAGCCGGGCGAGCCGGCGGGTGCTCGTGCTGCGGGCGCGGCCACTCGCCCGAGCTGCAACTTGGAAGCTCGGCAGCCGTGCAGCTGCAGCGGCTTGGCAGTGCGGCTGGTGAGGGACAGGGAGCGAGCCGAGAGCTGCCTCTCCGCGCCAGCTGCTGCGGCCGCCGTCGCTTTTTTGCGGCGCTTTCTGCTGTAGCTGTGAGGGTATATGAGCGGTTTGCAAGCATAGCAGTGCTGCACAGCTTCCTACACGAGCCGCTGTCGACGATGTGCGCTCGCTCGATCGCCCTCCGGCTCCGGGGCAAGTCGCTTCGTCTCCCACGCTCCACCCTCGCCTGCTTGCTCGACTGCTCGGTGGACTGCATGGGCGACATCCAGCCCGCCACGGGCAAGACGCGCCCCGGGCGCAAACGCCAGGCCTGCATCGCGTGCAGCTCGACCAAGTGAGGCCTCCTCGCCTCTCCTCGGCCTGTTGTTGCTCGAGCGCGGGCGCGTGGAGCAGGTCGGCGGGACAGTGCGGGGGCGCCAGACCTACGAGGGGCCCGGCCAAGGTGCTGCGGGCCGCCCTGAGCGAGCGCTCGGCGAGGATTTGCTCGTCGAACGGACCGCCGAGGCGGTGAGTGGGGGGAGGTCGGACGACCACGACGGGCGCGGCAGGGCGCAGCACAGCGGGCCCAAGAGCGGCGTACAGAACAGCAGCTGACCACACCGCCTCTCTCCCTGCGCAACAGGCAGAAGTGCGACGGCGCGACTCGGCACCCTTGCCGCCGCTGCGAGCTCTACTCGATCTCGTGCGAGTACCCGGACGGCCAGGTCCCGCGCACCGCCGTGCGTGTGCAGCCGACCGTCACGAACGGCGCGGCGGCGGCGACGAGCGCAGGCGGCACGCCGGGCCCGAGTGGAGGGAACGAGGATGTCGCAGCAGCGTGCGTCCACCTCTCTCTCTCTCTCCTCCCTCTCGCCCCTTCTCGTTCAGCGAGCCTGACCTCTCTCCAACGCCCTACAGACTCCGCGAGCTGAGCGCTCGCCTCACGTCGATCGAGGCCGGCCTCGAGGCGGACCGCCGCGCTGGCCTTCGCCCTGTCGACCCCTCCTCGTCCTCCTTCGCCCCGCCGACCTTCGACCTGCCGCACGCCTCGGCCTCGTCTACACCCGCACGGCCCGAGTCGGTCGAGCTCCCCGCCGACACCAATCCGCTCCAGGTCCTCGTCTCGACGATGGAGCAGATGAGCCGCGAGGAGGGCGAGCACGGCATGGACGAGGACGAGCCCGCGGGAGGGCTGCTCGCCGGCGAGGCCGACGACAACTACGACCTCGAGGAGCTCGAGTGGAGGGCCAAGAACGAGCCGAGGAGCGGCAGGCCCGACGCGTTCGCTCGTCAGCTCGTCTCGTTCGAGGACGTCCAGATCGCCTTCACCTTGTGCGTGGCCCTCTCTCTCTCTCCCTTTCTCGAGCTCCTGCCCGAACATGAGCTGACGTCGACATGAACGCAGCTACGTGCAGCGGATACAGCCTTGGATCCCGGTCGTCGAGAGGAGGTCACCTCTGGTCGTTCGCGAGAAGGCGCCGTTCCTCTGTGCGTCTCTCTCTCTGCTCCTACTTCCCCTCGAGCTCGTCCCTGTCTCTCAGTGCATCGTACGACGAGGAAGTACGGCAGCTGACCCTGCTGCACGCTCGCAGTCCACGCCATCCTCCTCGTCACGAACTACTACAACACCTCGACGACTGCTCGCGCTCGCGAGGTGTACGACGGCCTCAACGCCATCGTGCACGAGCTCCTCGTCGGCCACATCCTCGCGCCCGACCCGGTCATGTTCACGCGCGACCTCGTCCGGGCCTTCCTCCTCCTCCTGTACTACAAGCCGATCCAGACGGCCGCCTACGCCCACCGCGGCCTCAAGTCGTCGTCGCGCATCGTGCACGCGAGCAAGATCAACGCGCTGTCGTCCCTCATGCTCCACTCGCTCATCCAGCGCGCCGCCACCTTCATCTCGGTCCCGCAGTCGCCGACCCTCCTCACCCGGGTCCTCGACAATTTCGAGCAGGCGACGCAGGACGAGCGCAAGCGCGCCCTCGCCGAGTTCCGCCTATGGTGCACCGTCGTCGGCGCCGACGCGCTCGGGTCGCTGCAGAGCGGGCGCCTCACGTGGACCGACCCGACGAGCGCGCTGCGCATCACTCGCCGCTTCGCCGCCTTCGCCGCCGACCCGACCGACGTGCGGCGCGCCGCCATCCTCGAGCTGTACAGCATCGTCACGCTCCCGACGTCGATGGCGGCGACGAGCAACCCGGTGCGGTACCGCCTCGAGAACCTGAACCGCATTAACGCCGAGCTCGACGCGTGGCGTGCGCACTGGGCGCCGCTCCTCGCCGAGATGCAGACGCGCGGCGACCCGCTCGCCTACACGGTCGTGCAGACGTCGGCCCAGTTCGTCATCCTCGCCGTCAACGGCGCCGTCTTCACTCGGTGGGACCTCGAGCGCAAGAAGGAGCTCGAGCAGGGCAGGGAGGGCCGGCCAAGATTGACGACCGAGTGCGTGCTTCCTCTCCCTCTTTTCGCTCGCAGCTTCCCTCTCGCAGCTCGCGCTGACCCTCGCGACCTCGCTCGCAGCGACTGGCAGCACCTGCATCGCGCCGCTCAGGCCGCCGAGACGGCCATCTTCATCGTCTCGACCGAGGCGACGGCGGGCAACAGCCTCATGCGCGAGTCCAAGTGGCCTGCGCCGACCAAGGGCTTCCGCGCGCCGCTCAACCTCGACCCGCGCATCACCGAGGACTTCAAGACGGCGCTCGACACGATGACCTGCATCGTGCGTCCTCTCCTCTCTGCCTCTCCCCTAACCTTCTCCTCGGCTGACTTCCTCCTGCACCATGCTCGCAGGCCTTCGTCTACTCGCTCCTCTTCCTCGTCCGCATGGCCTCGGCGGTGCGTCCACTTGGCTCGTTCCCCTCTTTGCCCGACTCGGCTGACTTGGCTCTCCTCCGCAGGGCCTCATCACCTGCGACATCGAGACCCGCCGAGCCGACTACGAGGCTGGCTGCGATCTCGACACGCCTCAACCGCTCGCGACCGGGCAGAAGCTGCCGTGCCTGCTCGAGCTCGGCGCCGCCTTCCTCACGGGCATCTCGCCCAACCCGGACCACCCGGCTCGCCGCCACGCGCTCCTCGTCGACGTCATCCTCCGCGTCGGCCTGAGCGCAGCGAGCCCGCAGACGCACGGCGCGCCCTCGCCGGCGTCCAACTCGGGCGGGCACCGGCGCTCGCCCATCATCCCTCCCCTCCACTCGCCCAGCTCCCTCTCGCACATCGTCACGAACCCGTCCTCGACCCTCGCCCGCGCTTCGACCTTCCCCTCCTCATCGTCGACGACGCCCGGGATGCGCCTCCCCTCGCCGTTCGCCGACCCGTCGGGCTCGTCGAGCATGCCGCCGCCGCCACCACCTCGCCCGCCCGTCTCGTCGTTCGACTCGTGGCTGTGGGACAGCAACACGCCGTCGGGCTCGTTCTCGGGCCCGCTGCGCATGCAGGACGGCTCGTTCGTCATGCCCGACCTCTCGGTCGCGACGTCGGCGCCGGCGTCCTCCTCCTCCCCGGGCGCACTGCCTGCGCCCGTCTCGGCGCCGACAGCGCCGTCGCAGTACAGCACGGGTCGGCCGGTGACGACGCCGGCCGAGGCGACGGCGCTCGCGGCGGGAGCAGGGAGGAAGGGCGACGCCGCGCAGGCCATGGCGTCGCTGCTGTCCGAGGTCAACCCGTTCCTCGACGACTTCTGTGCGTGCTCGTTCCCTCTCGTCTCGCTCAATCTCGCACACCTCGAGCTCATGCTGACTCTCTTCACGTGCAGACTCGACGCAGCCCGGCATCGGCTCGCACGCCTTCAACGACGACTTCGGCCTCGGCCTCGCCGGCGGGGCGACCGACGGCGCGCTCCTGCCCGGCCTCGAGTGGACGGCCATGGGCCTGTCTGGGGCGGCTGGAGGAGCGACTGCGCCTGCGGGCTCCGGCGGTATCGAGGGACAGCCGTGGAGCGGGTACACAGGCGAGGCGGCCTGAGCGCAACGACGACTTGCGCTTTTCCCTGTCCGGCTGCGGCCTCGGCTTCCGCTTCTGCGATCGCGCTCGAGCTCCTCTCGTCTCCTGTCGCTTCTTCTCGTCCGTCGAGGCTCGGGCTGCTTCTGGGACGTCCGGCGGAGTCTCCGCGGCCGGCATGTCCGAGCGGGGCTGGCTCGCTTTGCTCGGCTCGCCGCTTCGCCTTCTCTGCTCGCGCACCTCATGCCGCACTTGGGCGACGAGCACGATCCGTTCTGGCCAGGCGCGCGCCCTGAGCAGAGGCCGCCGCCGCCGCCGCCGCCCTCCCTTTCTCGCCACGAGCCCGGCGACGCCGCCGTCGCCAACCCTGAGCTCGTCGCGACCGAGGGCCCTGCAGGCCAAGTCGCTGCAGCCTGCGTCTTCCAGTCGGCGACGGCCGAGTTCATGCAGCGGGCGGGCCAGTACCGCAAAGCGCTCAACCTGCCGCCTCACCACGCCGCCATCGAGCTCTTCGCCCTTGGTGCGTCGCGCTCTTCCTCCTCCCTCTTATCAGACCTTTCGAGCCGATGGCTGACGCAGATTCGCAGGTTCGGTCGGCTCTGTCGTTCGTCGAGCCGCTGTCTCGATGGGCCTTTGGGACATGAGCGAGCTGCTCGAGGAGGCTCTCGTCGCTCTCGAGCTTCCTGCGTCTCTTCAAGTGCGTCCCACAGTATTCGCTTCCAGGTCCTGACTACTGACGCCGTCGCACGCCCGCAGCCCATCGAGTTCATCGTCCAGCTGCCGGCGCGCCTGTCGCTTCAAGGCTTCGAGGAGAGCGTCGGCGAGGCCGTCCGCCGGCGCTTCGAGCGCTACGACCCTCAGCATCTTCCACCGCACCGACACGGTCAGCTTCTCGTCCCTCGCTACGACCAGCCGCGCGCCTTCCCAAACCGAGCGACGTGGCCTTCTGAGAGAGCTACCTCGTCCTGGACGTGCGTTTCTGCCTCTCCTCCTTCCCCTCCCTCTCTCGACGTTTCGATCCTGATGTCAGCTTCCCCCGGCAGCCTACCGTTCGTCCACCACCGCCTTGCGCTGCGCCCGCACCCGGGCATTCCGCTCGGCGTCAGCCTCGAGGCCGAGTACCTGATCCCGCCGTCCGGCGCGCTCGCTCACCCGGTCCAGAGCCCGGACGACTACGTCAAGCTCTACACGGTGCCGGCGCACGTCGACCTCGCGTACCAGCTCGTGCGCATGTGGAGCGCCGACGACCGCCGCTCGCCGCTGTACCGCACGCACAAGTCCGACGTCGTCGCCGTCAGCGCGCTCAACTGCCTGATCATGCACGAGACGCAGGCGCACGTGTCGTCTGTCGCCGAGGCGACCCAGCTCTTCGCGCACACGAACCTCCACCTGTCGTGCCAGCTCGCCGGGTTCGACACCTTCGCCGAGCAGCTCTTCGCCCGGCCGGCGCCGTCGTTCGCCGGCGCGCTCGTCGGGCACTACCCGCTCTTCCGAGACTGGCTCCTCCTCAGGTTCGGCTCCGAGGCGAGCCGCAGGGCGTGCGCCCGGCAGTGCGTCGACGCCCTCGCACCGTGCGTCCCCGTCCTTCCCTCTCGCCTCCCTCGCTCTCCTTCTTTGCGCCTCTCTCATTCTCTCGCTGACAGCGAGTCGGGTCCTTGCTCGCAGCCACTGGCCAACGATCCGCAACGCCACGTCGGCCGACGCCCGAGCCAGGCGCGAGCGTCAAGTCGAGGACCTGCTCATCCAGTCGTTCCACGCAATCTACAACGTCGTGCGTCCACGTTACCCCTCTACAGTCTTTATCGAAGTATATGACCGACCCTGACGTCTCCCTGCAGGCCTTTCCGCAGGAGCACTTCGTCTGAAACCAAGAACATCGGCGAGTCGACCTTGTAGCTCGACTCTCCCCTCGCCCCTCCTCCTTCTCCGCCTTCTCTCCTCGTCCTTTCCTGCCATATAGACCTACGCGCATCTTCTGCGACTGCGAGAGCGCGCCCTGCTCGAGAGCAAGCAAGCGAGGCTCTCCTCGACGACCTTCTCAAGCTCGCTCTCCTCCTCTTCAAGCCCCTCAAATGAGCTCGCTGGGCTCTCGCTTTCTCGGACATTGCTCACGCAGCTTGGATATCTCTTTCTACCAGCAATTGAGCTGCTGCGGGAGAGAGAGCGCAGCTGCGAGACAAGCGCGCGCCCCGCGCACGGACCCCCTGCACGACCCGAGTCCGGCGCGGCGCGGCGCTGCTCGCTGGACGAGCACGACTCAGCGATATCGCTATACAGCTCTGGCGGGAGCCTGTGAGCATGGCGAGGGGGGCGAGGAGCGCCGAGGAGCGAGCAGAGCGCGAGAGCGTGCCGGGCGACTCGAGGAACGGCGAGAACTCAAGCGTGGATTGCAGGCTATGTACGGCGGCGTCCCGGGATGTCAATTCAATCAGGGAATGAAGTACTGTCCACTGTTGCTGATGGCGGGAACGTGCAGAGAGTCAGCGAGGGGCTCGAGAGAGGCCGAGGGGAAGGAGAAGAAGGGGGAGGAGAACGTACGGGTGGACGATCGTGCCGGTCGACAAGTTCGACGTCGCGAGGTAGACGTACGACTCGCCGAGCTCGGCGGGCTGGCCGACGCGGCCGTGGATGAGCGAGGACTGCGAGCGAGAAAGCGCAGGAGGTGAGTGCGGGAAGCTCGGCAAGGGCGAAACGGCGACGACGCGAACGGAGAGAGAGGGCGAGACGCACCGAGCCGACCGACCAGCCCTCCATCTGCTCAGCAGGGCGCGAAGCCGGCTGAAGGGGCGTGTAGACCGGGCCCGGGGCGACGGCGACGACGCGGATGCCCTTCTCGAGCTGCTGAGTCGCGAGCGAGCGCGTGAAGGTAGCGATTGCGCCCTTGGATGCCGAGTACTCGAGCATGGCGGCGGAGCCCTTCTGCAGGTGGGGGAGGGCGGGGAAGAGAGAAGAGAAGAGGAGGGAGGGGAGGAGAGGGAGGGCGACGAGTCAGCGAAGGCGACGAGGAGCGACAGGAGGATGAGACGAACGTAGGCCGTGACCGACGTCGTGTTGATGATGACGTCGCCGCGCTTGAGGTGCGGGAGGGCGACCTTGGCCTGCGAGGAGAGGGCGAGAGAGGGTTAGTCTCGGTTTGGGAAGGTCGCCGACGACGACAGCGACGACGCCTTTCGGCCGCAGGGAAAAGCGCCTCACGAGCCCGATCATGGCCACGATATTGGTCTGGAAGGTTTCCTCGACGTCCTTCATGTTGATGTCGGCGAGGTCGGGGCACTGGATCTGCTGCGAGGCGCTGAGGGCGGAAAAGTGTCAGCGACGGCTCCCGCTCTTCTGGACAGCGCGTGAGCGCGCTCGACGCACTTGTTGACAAGGATGTCGAGGTCCTTGAACTCCTTGAGGTGAGCTGCGACGAGCTTCTCGCGCGTCTCGTGGAACTTGAGGTCGCCCGGGAAGAGGAGGCACTTCTGGCCGGCCTCCTCGACGAGCTTCTTGGTCATCTGCGCGCTGTTAGAGGGCCGAGCGAGTCAGTGCGTGCACGAGCATGAACATGTAGGCGCAGGCAGGCCGTCCCGAAGGAGGACCCGCCGCGCCGAGACGAGAGAGCGAGGTCGACGCACTCCTTCTCCTCCGACTCGAGGTAGTTGATCGTGACGTCGGCGCCCTCGCGAGCGAAGAAAGCGGCAACGGTGCGGCCAATGCCCGAGTCGCCGCCGGTGATGATGGCCTTCTTGCCCTGGAGCTTGTTCGAGCCGACGTACTCCTCGAGGCGGGGCTCGCCGCGGTGCCAGCGCTCGACCTTGGTCTGCGCGCATCCGTAGCTCGGGTCAGCCTCACTCGAACGACATAGACGTGCAGGAATGAGAGAGAGAGAGAGGAGGACGGACGTGCTCAGCGAGCGGCTCCATGTCGGCGTCACTGCCGGGGAGGTTCTGCTCGAACTTCTTCGGCGCGAAGTTCTTCTTGTACGCGGTGTGAACCTTGTCCTCGTCGCCCATGGTGAGAGTAGTCGAGTGGAAGGTGCGGGTGAGGAGCGAGGTGCGGTGGAGGGTCGAGAGGTGCGCGAGGCGGAGGCGAGCTGGTGCGGTGACGAGCTGGCGGGTGCAGAGGGTGCGAGAGAGCGAGGCCAGAGTGTGGACTGCTGTGAGGGTCAAGAGCGAAGCCAAGAGTCTCGAGGCCGGCCGAGGGCGACGCGGAGCGAGGTTGAGGCTCGAGTGCGTCGGCCGCTTCTGCGATGGCGTCGGTCGAACGCGGGGAAGGGGGCAAATCCTCAATCATCTGCCTGCGCGCGCCTTACCGACAGCACGAAATGGACGGCTTTGCGCGGGCTACTTGCGCGGTAGAACGAGAGCTGGGTAGACGAAGAGGCTCGAGAGCCGCCGCAGGACGAGGTGCTGCGGATCCGGCTCTCACCCGGCTGCGCGCTGACCAGCTCAATCAGCGTACGAAGATGTACTGAGCTACTTCCGAGCCCGAACAGACCAGCCGAGAGCGAAGTGGACGAAGCGAGAGGGCGGCCTTGTTCGCGGATCCTGTCCCGGCCGCCGACGGCTTTCCCTCGCCTCGCACACGACCACCAACACCAGCAGCGACAAGCACAGCAGTACACCCACTCAGGCGAGACTGCAGCTCTCGCCTGGCCGCACCCCCGAGCCGCCCTCGCCATGCCCTCGCCGCCAGCGCGAGCACGAGCGCTCGTCCTCCTCCTCATCTCGCTCCTCGCCTCGGTCACCTCGCGCGCCCACGCCGCACCAGAGCCCGCCGCGCTCGCAACCCAGCGCCCAGCACGCGCCCCGGCACCCCTGCCCGCCCACCTGCGCCCGAGCGACCGGCCCCAGCATCCGCTTCCAGAGGCGATCCGCTCTGTTCGCTTCAACGCCCCGCCGCCCGTCGCCCAGGTCCCGCACCTCGACCCGCAACCCGACGAGCAGGACGATGACGCTGGGTTCCGGCTGTCGGACCTCGTCCTCACCGTCACCGTCGACGGCCAAGTGCACGCCCTCAGGAGGGACTCGGGCCAGTGGGTCTGGACCCTGCACGACGACGGCGGCATCGCGCTCGGCGGCGTCGGCGGCGCGGCGAGAGGGGCGAGGGACCGCCGCTCGAGCGCGGGCGACGCCATCCACGGCCCGCTCGTGCAGAGCCAGGGTCGGCGGCGCCGAGGTGGGGCTGCGGCGGTGAGGCCCGGCTCGTCTCCCTCGTCGTCGAACGAGACGGGCGTCGTCCTCGGCGATGCAGACGACGCCGCAGCCGAGGACGACGAGACGTACATCATCGAGCCGACCGGGCCCGGCGACATCTACGTCTACTCGCGCTCGACCGGGGGCCTCGACAAGCTCCCGCTCTCGATGCAGGAGCTCGTCACCCTGTCACCGTTCCGGTTCCCGGGCGACGCGAGCCGCATGTTCTCGGCGAGCAAGAACACCAAGTTTGTCGGCGTCGACCTCAAGACGGGCCGACTCGTCGGCGTGTTCGGGAGCAACGCCGGGTGGTGCGAGTGGGACGACGCCGACGAGCTCATGGCGGGCGGCCGCGCCGTCGAGAAGGACTACGAGGAGGACATCGACCAGCGGCCGCACGACTTGCTGTACATGGCGCGCACCGGTCCGTCCTGCTCTCTCTCTCTCTCTCCCCCTTCTCGACGTTCTTCTTGCTCATGCCTCGCCCTCCCTGCAGAGTATCACCTCTCGATCTACGACACGACCTCGGCTCTTCCCCTCCAGACCCTGTCGTACACGACCTACTCGTCGTCGGCCCTCCCTCATGCGCCAGCCTCGCCCAACTACCCCTCGCAGTCGACCTGGACCCGGACGCCCGACTCGCTCTACCTCCAGCCGATGCACGACGGCTCGCTCGTGTGCTTCCGCGCCGGCGCGCCCGGATACCACTGGTCGATCAACTTCGAGGCGCCCGTCGTCAGCGTGTTCGACGTCGTCGTCCCCCTCCCCTCCTCCTCTCCTTCCCCCTCGTCCTCGACACCGACCTCGCCCATGATGCTCGAGCAGCCGCATCCGCTCCTCGTCGACGACCTCCCGCTCGACTTTGCCGTCCTGCAGCAGGAGCCGGCGGCGACGTTCGTCGGCCGCATCGGCGCGCCCTCGGGCGCAGGGCCGCGCGGCGGCGCCATGAGCGGCGAGGGCGAGCTTTTCGCCATGAGCCGGGACCGGTTCCCGCTCGTGCCCTTTGCGCAGGTCGCCGAGGTGGCGCGCGCAGGGCTCGGCGGCGAGGGGCTCGAGCGCGAGGGCGAGGTCGCGCACGAGGAGGGCGAGGCGGACGACAACGACGCACCGCTCCCGCCGGCTCGCGAGCCGTGCCACGGCGTCGACTGCCTCGTCGGCCGGCACAAGCTGCGCAACCCGCCGCCTGTGTCGCCCATCGCGCTCGACTCGACCATCGACCCCGCCAACCCGTCCGAGCCCCTCCTTCTCGACGGCCCTTCCTCCTCCACCGCCGAGCCCGTCTCAACCTCGCCCTCGCTCCCCCTCGACGACGACCTCAGCATCCCGACCCCGAACCGCCGCTCGCCGCACCAGCCCGGCTCGTCGACCCTCCTCGCCTCGCTGTACAAGTCGGGCGTCGTCCGGCCGCTCCGAGGGCTGGGCGACGCGAGCGGCACGAGCACGGCCCGCCTTGCGTTCGGCGTCGCGCTCCTCGTGCTCGCCGCCTGGGCGTGGGGCCGGCTTAAGCAGCAGCAGGGCGGCGTCGCCGGGCCCAAGGTCCGTCTCGTCGGCGCCGGCGTGAGGAAGAGCCGCGGGCGGCGCGCGAGCACCGAGACGGAGGACGACGAGCTCCCCGGGACGCCGCCCGACGATGCGAGCGACGTGCGCGGGGAGAAGCGCCCGGTCGCGCCGCTCAAGAAGGCGCAAGGCGGCGCGGCGAGGGCGAACGGCGCGAGGAAGCGCTCGCCGTCGACGCCGCCGACGCCGACAGGTGCGTCGTTCGCGCAGCAGGGCGGTGCAGCGGCGGGCGGCGCGGCGGGAGCGGCGGGTGGGCGCGGGCGCGCGTCGTCGGTGTCTTCCTCGTCGGCGCTCTCCTCGTCCCTCACCCTGTCCAAGGACCTCCCGCCGCTCCCTCCCTCCGCCCTCGACGAGCCCTCGTTCCTCGGCGCGCCTATAGCGATCGACGACGCCGACTCGTCGTCGCCCGAGGTGCCCTTCTCGTCGCCGCACCTCGCCTCGGGCGCCATCACGCCCCTCGACGACGGCGCCGACTCGGACGGCGCAGGCGGCGGCGGGTCCGGGACGCCGCAGCGCAAGCGCAACCGGCGCAGGCGCGGCGCCAAGAAGAAGAAGCCCAAGGAGGGCGCGGCGGCAGGAGGGGTCACGGGTCTCGGGCTCGACGACGAGCTCGGCGCGTCGGGAGGGGACAAGGAGCTTCTCGAGGGCATCACGCTCAGCGAGCGCGAGACGCGCGACGACGATGGGCTCGGCGCGCAGGTGGACACGCAGGGACGAGGGGTCGACGGCGAGGCGGTCGGCGCAAGCGCGCCCTCGAGCACGGCGGCGCTCGAGGCGCCGGTCCAGGCGGTCGCACGGAGTGCACCGCTCGACCCGCAGGTCGTCGGCGGGCTGGCAGTGAGCGAGACGATTCTCGGTGCGTCCCCTTCTGCCCCGTCCTCTCCCGCTCGAACCTCTCCGAGACTGACTCGCCCTGCTCCTCCTCGCAGGCTACGGCTCGCACGGCACCGTCGTACTTCGAGGCGAGTTCCAGGGCCGCGCCGTCGCCGTCAAGCGGCTCCTCAAGGACTTTGTCACGATCGCCGCGCACGAGGTCAACCTGCTCCAGGACGCCGACGACCACCCGCACGTCATCCGGTACTTCTGCAAGGAGCAGCGCGACACGTTCCTGTACATCGCCCTCGAGCTGTGTCCGGCGTCGCTGTTCGACCTCATCGACCAGCCGCTCGCGTTCCCCGACCTCGTCGTCCAGCTCGACCCGAAGCGGGCCCTGCGCCAGATCACGTCGGGCCTGCGGCACCTCCACTCGCTCAAGATCGTGCACCGCGACATCAAGCCGCAGAACATCCTCGTCTCGACGGCCAAGCGCGGGCAGCCGGGCCTGCGCATGCTCATCTCGGACTTCGGGCTGTGCAAGAAGCTCGACGTCGACGAGTCGTCGTTCCAGCAGACGTTCAACCATGCCGCGGGCTCGTTCGGGTACCGCGCGCCCGAGGTCCTGCGCGGGCTCGTCGACCCGAACGAGGGCGTCAACTCGTCGGGCGCGGCGACCCCCTCGGCGAGCGTCGGCTCGGGCGGCTCGTCGACGACCTTGGCCGGCCTCACGTCGACCGACCCGAGCATGCGCCTCACGCGCTCGATCGATATCTTCTCGCTCGGGTGCATCTTCTACTACGTCCTGACGCGCGGCGAGCACCCGTTCGGCGGGCGGTACGAGCGCGAGATGAACATCCTCAACGGCAAGGCGAGCCTCGACCGCCTCGATGGGCTCGGCGAGGAGGCCGTCGAGGTGCAGGACCTCATCCTGCGCATGGTCGCGACCGACCCTCGAGAACGGTGCGTCCTCTTCTTGCTCGCGCCCCTCTTTCCCCTCGAGGCTCGTCCGCCTTAGCCTTGGAGCCTCACTGACTCTCTGCTTCCTCCCTCCCTCTCTCTTCTACAGCCCGTCCGCCGACCTCGTCCTCCTGCACCCCTTTTTCTGGAACGCTCAGAAGCGCCTCCTCTTCATCTGCGACGCGTCGGACCGGTTCGAGATCATGTCGCGCGACCCGCCTGAGCCAACGCTCCTCACGCTCGAGCGGCGCTCGCACGAGATCGTCGGTGACGACTGGCAGAAGGCGCTCGACCGCACGTTCCTCGACAACCTCGGCAAGTACCGCAAGTACGACGGCGCGAGCGTGCGCGACTTGCTGCGGGTCCTGCGCAACAAGGTGCACTCTCTTCCCCTCTCTCGTCCTCTCGCCGCCTCAAGTCGCCGTACTGACCCTTCCTCTTCTCGACGCCGTGCAGAAGCACCACTACCAGGACCTGCCCGAGTCGGTCCGCAAAGCGCTCGGCGACCTGCCGGCCGGCTTCCTGTCCTACTTCACGGCCCGCTTCCCTCAGCTCCTCCTGCACGTCTACGACACGGTCGCGACGCACCTCTCGGACGAGGCCATGTTCGCCTCGACGTTTCACATCCCCGAGGACGAGTCGTAGCCGCACGGCTCCCCGAGCGCCCACCTCCTTCCCCTCTCCCTTTCCCTCTCTCTTTCCTCGCATGGACGTTCCCCGCTGTACTCGAGGGGCTGCAGTACTCTCTCGTCTTGACCTATAGCTGTAGCATTCCCCTCTTCCTCCTGCTTAGCCGGCGCGCTGCAGTTCTCGCGCCGGGCCCTCGTCCTCTTGTGCACTCGCACGCCCCTTCCTCGCACAGCCGGTCACTGAACAGTCCTTGAGAGACTCGAGAGCCCTTCTCTGGAAGCAAGTCTCGACGCAAAGCGAGCGCCGAGCCTTGACCCTCCTCGACCTCGACTGCAGTGAGCTGCCGCGACGACGACTTGCTCCTCATCGTGCCCATCTCCTCCCGCCGAGATGCGCAGCGTGCAGTGCAGGAGCTGCTCGAGCTACCGCACGGGCTCCACCGCCTGCTGCTGCCGACCGCGAGGCTCTGCTCGCGCTTCCCCTCCGCCCCGCCGTCTCATCAGCGCGGCGTCGCTCGAGACGGACAACCGCGGCGGGAAACGGCTCTTCGGCCGGCACGATCGGCAGCTCTAGCGCGTGGATCGCGGGCGCTCGCCCGTCCGCTCAGCTCGCCGTACGCCGTGCCTCCTGAGCTCCTGTCCGTGCTGTCTCATCGCTCGCGCCACCTGCTCGCTCTCGTCCCTGCTGGAGCTCATGCTCTTGGCTCTAGAGCTCGCCAGTCTGCACCACAAGCCACGCACGGCCACCCACCCTCGTTTCAGCAAGACGCCGCCGCCATGTCGACCAGCGGAGTGTCCCGCTCCTGGGTGCGTCCGCCTTCCTCTCCCCTCAGCTAGTCCGCTCACCCCCAGCTGACCCTGAACCTCCCACACAGACACCGGGCACCGAGCGTCGTTATGCTACGACTACCGCCCCGTCGAGCACCGGTCGCCGGCTCACCCGCGGCATGAAGGCGGTCCTCCTCCTCGCCCTTCTCGCCATTCTCATCGTCGCCATCGTACCCGCCGCGGTCGTCAGCACTCGCGACAAGAAGAAGCAGTACCGGGCCGAGGATCGCGCTCTCGGCTACACGACGGTCGTCGACGGCATCACGACCTTCGTCCAGACGCGCACGGCCTCGGTCGTGACCCGCTCGTCGTACAGCACGCTCGACAACGGCGTCGTCTCGACAATCCTGCAGGCCGTTACCTTGCCCATCATCACGGTGTCGGCGACCTCGGCGGGCCAGGTCCAGCAGGGCTTCGAGACCGTCACGCTCAACGGGCAGGAGGTCATCGTCGCGACCGTCACTCGGTTCGTCGCAGGCGCAAATGCGTTCGTGACTCGCACAGTTCAAGACGGTGCGTCTATCTTACCGCCTCCTGCACCTTCGACGAGCCTCGCTAACGCTCTCTGCAACAGATGGGCCCGGCGTCGCGACTGTCTACCGCACCGTCTTCGACGACTTGACTGTGGTGCGGCCGGCGACCTCGACTTCGGCATCACCGGCGGCGACGACTACTTCTTCAAGCGCAGCGTCTACCTCCAGGTGCGCGGTGCTCTCGCTCACCTCGACAAAAAGTGCGCACTGACCCTCGAACGCGCAGGTCCACTTCGTCAAGGACCATCGCGACGAGCGAGAGCTCTACCAGCTCGTGCGTCCCTCTCTCGACATGCGTCCGACCCAGTGACTGACATCGAGCCGCTCGCAGAACGACCCTCGTACCGGCGACGACTCGCTCAACCTCATCCTCGTCGGCGCCAACCGCCTCGCCTTCCACCTCGCGACCTGCCACCACTTCCTCACCTTCATCGTCGACCTCTGCGCCCGCCCCGTCCTCATCGTCGACTTCCTCGGATCCTGTCGAGACGTCGAGCTCGAATACGCAGCGGCCGCCGCCGTCGTCGAGCAGTTCTTCCAGCAGCGCGACCCTCGCTCCGCCGACCAGCACCGCAGCGCCGCCCATCGCGACGAGCAGCAGCGTACCGTCGACGACGTCGGCGAGCAGCTCGTCTCCTCGTCCGCCGCCGTCGAGCTCGAGCAGTACGAGCTCGGCCACCTCGTCGACCTCGAGCAGCCCGGCCGTGCCTTCTCAGAGCAGCAGCACGGCGCAGCCGTCGTCCTCGGCCAGCACGACGCAGCCAGTCGCTTCTACGACCGGCACAGCGACATCGTCGGTCCCGCCGAGCAGCTCGGCAACGTCGCCTTCGTCGCAGGTCCCGTCGTCAAGCAGGAGCTCGACCGGTTCCATAACCCAGTCGTGCGTCTCTCTTTCTCTTCGGCCATCTCCTCACACGTGTAGCGTCGATTCTGACCCTGCTTCTGCAGGACGAGCGAGTCGGTCGGCTTCCCTTCCTTCACGACCTCGCGACCTCAAGAACCTTCCTCGACCGCGACAATTTCCGTCACGACAAGCAGCCCGTCCTCGTGCGTATTCTCGTCACTCTCTACATCTCGACGAGCCTTTCCTGAATCGTCAACCTTGCAGAAGCGCACCTACCTCGTCTACCTCGACTGCTGCGGCGCCGACGACGACCGCGCCTTGCATTCCCGGCCTGCCGCCCTTCCTCGGCGGCTGCAGCCTCGAGTCGCCGACGACAACCACTCGCACAACCACCACATCTCGCTCGACCAGCAGCTCGGACGACCCGCAGCCGAGCACGACGTCGCAGGCGTGCATCCCCGGGCTCCCGGTCCTCCTCGGCGGGTGCGGCATCAGCGAGTCGACAAGCTCCTCTCCTCTCACCACCTCAAGCTCCTCGGCATCTACGTCCTTCTCCTCGGCGTCGACCTCCTCGTCGTCTTCCTCTCGCCCGCTGCCGACAACCACGACCGAGGCGTGCATCCCGGGCTTGCCGCCTTTCCTCGGCGGCTGCGACGCGGCCTCGACCACCTCTACGTCGACTACAAGCACCTCCTCGAGCGCAAGCGTATCGTCAAGCACGCAGGAGCAGACCTCGAGGTGCGTCCCTTTCGGCCTTCTCATCCCGCGCTCAGACCTGACGCCGTTCCCCTCCTGCAGCACGAGCAGCACGACCTCGGCAACGCCTACCTGCATTCCGGGACTGCCGCTCATCGTCGGCGGCTGCGGCCTGTTCGACCCGACCTCGACAACGTCCACCACGACCCAGTCGAGCAGCTCATCCGAGAGCGAGACGACGAGGTGCGTCTTCCCTCTTCACCGTGCCCGCCGCGCACCCTCACTAACGCACTTCCCGTACAGCACTACGACGACGTCCTCGGCCGCCGTCACCTTCCCTCCTATCGGCCTGCCGACCTCGACGTCTTCCTCGACTTCCAGCGAGGCGGTCTCGACGACGGCGAGCGACACTTCAACTTCCACAACCTCTCTCGGCACCAGTACGACGACCTCTGCCTCTTCCTCGATCGACGACACGACGACTCGGACGACATCGACCGGGCAGAGCAGCTCCCCAAGCTCGGCTTCGACGACGAGCGAGACCGACTCTACAAGGTGCGTCTCTTTCTCTCTCTTTCTCACGCCCGCCAACTCCTCATACGTTGCACTCGCAGCACGACGTCGTCCTCCAGCACGACCGAGAGCACGTCGACGCCGACCGTGAGCAGCCCGTCAACTACTTCGCCCTCTGGCTCCCCGAGCACCTCTGCCGCCGGCGAGACTAGCACGACGACGGTCGCAGACGAGCCAACCACGACGTCGACCTCGACTCGCTTGAGCTCGAGCGCGGCAGGCGGCGACAGCGAGATGAGCGCCGGATCCTCGAGGTGCGTCCCTCTCTCGCGCACGGACCTCTCGACGACCTCTCGCTGACTCTCCTCGCGCACGCCTGCAGCACGACCTCTTTCAGCGCCTCGTCGACGACGTCAGCCTCGACGACGTCGTCCACCTCGAGCGCACCTGACCCGAGCGACGAGCCGGCCTCGTCGACTTCGGCGCCTGCACCCGGTCCGACCGACGACGACGGAGACGGCCAAGTCGCACCCTCTCCTTTCCTCCCTCCTACTCGTCCTTCCACCTCGTCCGACTCGGCGCCGACTCTCCCTCGCCGCCTCGTTCGACGGCACCGCGAGCAGCCTCGCCGAGTCCACGCGCGCGCTTGAGCCCTTCGTCGAGATCTCCCTCCTTCACTCGTTCTTCCCCTTCCGCACGATCTCCTGTCCTAGTCCTTGCCTCGCTCGCCGTAATCATATCGCTCGCGCCTCTCGGTCGTTGTCTCGGCAAGGAAAAGAGAGCGAGAGCGAGACGACGAGGCTGTATTCGGCAGACAAACACGAGAGGAGGTGAGTGATGTACCCAAGAAGAAGAGCGACAGCGTCTATGGATGCCGTACTAGAGTCAGGAAGTAAGGGTCGCAAACCCAGCGAGGCGCAGGGGAACTAGGGAGGGGGAGGACGAGAATGAGGACGACAGGGGGAGACGGGCGGGGACTAAGGTCTAGGAGATGACGACGAGGAGACACAGAGGAGGTAGCACGACAACGATTAGGACGAGAGGAGAGGGAGGAAAGAGAGAAAAAGAGAGGGAGGGCGAAGAAAGGGAGCTCAGAAGGTCGCCCAGGACATGCCGACGCTGCCGTACTCCTGCTGCAGCCTCCTCCGCTCGCGGATCGTCTCGTTATGCCGCTCGTCATCATCATCGTCCGACGCATCGTCGTCGTCGCTGCCCGTGCCCGCCCGAGGCGGGCCAAACGACGCAAAGTCGGCCGCGCGCGGCGCATCGTCCTCGACCTCGGTCGACGCGTCGCTCTCGTCCTCCTCGGCGTGCGCCTTGGCCCTCGACGCCGACGCCGACGCCTGGGAGCGGTACGCGCCCGGCTGCTGCGCGTGCGCCGGCGCGAGGCTCGCGCTCGAGCCCTGTCGACGCGGCGGGACGCTCGAGGCGCGCAGGCCCGACGCGCCCGCGCCCGCGCCGAGGGCGGGAGGAGCGGCGCCCCTCGATGCGCTCGCCGCTCGTCGCGACGCGAGCGAGAGCGAGTTTTTGCGGCGGCGCTGCAGGGCGGCCTGGGCCATGCAGAGCTCCTCGGGCGAGGTGCCGGCGCTCGACGACGAGCCCGGGGTGCCGCCGCTCGGGAGGCGCTCGACGCTCGTCGAGGGCGTCGAGTACTCGGACGACGAGGGCGCCGTCGACGACGAGCCCGACGTCGTGCTGCCCTGGCGCGAGCGGGCCTGAGCGCGGCTCGCGCTGCCCGAGCGCTCGCCCGAGGTCGACGACGTCGCGGCGGCGCCGGCGGCGAGCGGCGGCGAGTGGGCGGGCGACGACGGGCGCGAGGCCGACGAGGCGCGCGAGTGCGGGTGGCGGAGCGTCATCGGGCGCGAGAGCGAGTCGGCGAACGACCAGGGGTTGATGGGCGCGCCGCCGCCGGGGACCGGGGGCGTGAGGAGGGGCGTCGTCGCGCCCGACGGGTCCGGCACAGAGAAGTAGCACCGGTCGCACACGCGCGCCGAGAGGGGCATGAGCGAGGGGAGGCTGCTGGGCGGGGACGAGGTCGGGGTCGACGACGAGGCGGTCGACGACGAGTTGTTGGACGACGCGCACGAGATGGCCGACGCCGAGGGCGACACCGAGTAGGCGAGCGAGGGGAGGTCGACGGCCGACGAGCGGGGCGTCGCACGAGGCGTGCCGCGGGGCGTCCAGGCCGGTGCGGCATCGTCGCCGCCGGACGGCCACAGGAAGGTCGAGCGCGACGAGTGCGACGCGCAGAAGATGTCGCCGCAGGTACTGCAGGGGGGCGAGAAGCGAGAGTCAGGGACTGAATTGAGCGAGAGGTGGGCAGCCACGCGAGCGAGCGAGGTCGAGGGGGAGGAGAGGAAGGCTCACCGACAGTGGTGCCTGCGGTTCAAAAGGTCGAACCGCTGCGAGCAGTCGGGGTCGGCGCACTGGTCGGCCTCGTCGTCGCGCTGTGTGCGAGAGGGAGGACGAAGGTCAGTTCCGCGGAGTGAGACCTTGATTCCGAGACGGGCGGCGAGCCGGCCTCGGACATGGGGCCGACGACGAGGACGAGGACGACGCACCTTCCACTGGCTCCTCGGGAGCATGCGGCCGCGGACGCACGAGACGTCGAGCTGCTGCTTGGGGGCGTCGACGCTGGGCGAGACGAGCGACGAGAGCCACGACGCCGACTTGGACTCGGTCGCGGCGACAGAGGGCGAGAGCGGCGGCGACGGGTGGGCGTAGAACTCGCGCGTGACGGACCCTGCAGGGAAGCGAGTCAGCTCTGCCGGTAGCTGAGAGACAGCAGGACAGACTCACCATTGCGTCGGAGGGCGGCGGGGCGATCTGCGAGCGAGCGAGGTGTCGGGGGTCAGCGAGGGCGAGGGTGGCTGCGACGCCGAGGGGGACGCAACGCACACAAGGGCTGGCGGGACGCGGCGCGGTCCTTGAAGTGGAGCGTGACTGCAGTCGAGTGGGGCGCACTGTGCGCTCGTGGGCCGTGGGCCGACATTGTATGCTGGTCGTCGGGGTCGGAGGGGGCGGAGCCGATGAGGGGGGGGGGGCTCTGCCGAGGCGGGCGGCGGTCGGGGC
>Ga0308169_10001981_pt1 | contig 22254 bp, 18 predicted proteins | sample PhyBR1_2_FD_202139 | JGI IMG/M metagenome (GOLD analysis project Ga0308169, IMG submission 202139) | Phyllosphere microbial communities from UC Gill Tract Community Farm, Albany, California, United States - DLSLSB.R1 | ecosystem: Host-associated > Plants > Phyllosphere > Unclassified | place...
GGCGGTGTGGTTGTCCAGCGACTCGATGTCGCGCAGGATCTGGCGCGCTTCCTCGAATTGGTCGGCATTGAGCATGCGGCTGCGCATCATGAAGCTGACCGCGCGGCGCGTGTCCATCACGTTGCGGCGGATGCGCCCGTTCAGGTCCTCCTGGCGCGCGATGGCGCCCAGCACCTCGCCGGCGAGTTCGTCGCTGACATTGCCCGCCAGCACCTTCTTGCCGACCACCTCCAGCTCGTCGTAGATGTTCTCCAGCGTGTCGGCCGAGTATTCCGCGTCGGCGTCGAGCAGCTTGAGCAGCACTTCCTTGGCGTCCTCGATCAGGCCCGGCGCGCGACGCGCCCGCATGCGCAACAGGCGGAACACCGGCACGTCCTCGTCGTGGATCGAGAACAGCACGCCGCGGCTGCGCAGTTCGGCATTGTGCTGATTGAGGATGAAGGCGACGCGCACCGAGCGCGGGTTCTCGTCGTCGTCGATCAGGAAGTCGCTGCGGATGTGCAGCTCGCCGTTGTCCTCCTCGTAGAAGCGCGCCGATTCCTCGATGTCCTCGTCCATCGCGTCCTCGGGGATGGACAGGCCGTAGTACTGCTTGATCCAGCGCTTCTCCTCGACCGTGGGCGATTCGAGATCGACCCAGATGGGCTGGAACTGGGACAGCTCCTCGAGGGCCTCGATCTCTTCCTGGACCAGGCGCCCGTTGGCGAGCGTGAAGATGTTGAGCATGAGCTCACTCCCGTGAAAAATCTGACGATGGGCGAGGGGTGGGGGGCGCTTTCGATTCCCTCGCCGATGGCGTTCAGACGGGAGTCGAAAGCTGCCGAGACGGATAGCTTTCCAAGTCGAAATCTCCGGTTGCAGCGACGCGCGATTATGGCATCGGCCCTGGGCACTTACCCGTAGACGCCGACCATCAAAGGCGTGATCCGATCTGGATGGATGTCCAGTAAAGTCGGGTTCCGATGCCCATCGCCGCCACCGTCCCCGCCCCCGCGTCGTCCACCCTGGCCGAGCGTCTCGCCGAGGCGCTGTCGACCCTCAACGAGGCCCAGCGCGCGGCGGTCGACCATGGGATGTCGGCGGGCGACGCGGCCGGCGCCGACGCGCGTCCGCTGCTGGTGATCGCCGGCGCGGGATCGGGCAAGACCAGCACGCTGGCGCATCGCGTCGCCGGCCTGATCGCGCGGGGCACCGATCCGCAGCGGATCCTGCTGCTGACCTTCTCGCGTCGCGCGGCGCAGGAGATGACCCGCCGGGCCGGTCAGGTCGCCATGCGTGTGCTGGGACTGCGTGACGATGCCGCGCCCGCGCTGCCCTGGGCCGGAACCTTCCATGGCATCGGCGCGCGGCTGCTGCGCGAGTACGCCGGCCGGATCGGCCTGAACGAGGACTTCACCATCCACGACCGCGGCGATGCCGAGGATCTGATGGGCCTGGTGCGGCACGACCTGGGCCTGTCGTCCACGACCCGGCGCTTTCCGCAGAAGGGCACCTGCCTGTCGATCTATTCGCGCGCCGTCAACACCTGCGCGCCGCTCGGGCAGGTGCTGGCGGAAGCCTTTCCGTGGTGCGCCGAATGGGAGGTCGAGTTGAAGCGCCTCTTCGGCGCCTATGTCGATGCCAAGCAGGACCAGCATGCGCTGGACTACGACGATCTCCTGCTGTACTGGGCCGGCATGGTGTCCGACGCCGCGCTCGCGGCCGATGTCGGCGCGCGTTTCGACCACATCCTGGTGGACGAGTACCAGGACACCAACCGCCTGCAGGCCTCGATCCTGCTCGGGCTGCGACCCGATGGGCGCGGCCTCACGGTGGTCGGCGACGACGCCCAGTCGATCTATTCCTTCCGCGGGGCGACGGTGCGCAACATCCTCGATTTCCCGGGATTGTTCCAGCGGCACTCGCCCGACGGACATCGACCGGTGGAGGCACGCATCGTCACGCTGGAGCGCAACTACCGCTCCACGCAGCCGATCCTCGATGTCTCCAACGCGGTCATCGCCGCCGCGGCCGAGCGGCATGCCAAGACCCTCTGGACCGACAAGCCATCGGCTGGCCGGCCGCAACTCGTGCTGGTGCCCGACGAAGCCGGACAGGCGCAATGGGTGGCCGATCGCGTGCTGGCGCATCGTGAAGGCGGCCTGGCGCTCAAGTCGCAGGCCGTGCTGTTCCGGACCTCGTACCACAGCGCGGCGCTCGAGCTCGAACTGGCGCGGCGCAACATCCCGTTCGTCAAGTACGGCGGTCTCAAGTTCCTGGAGGCGGCGCACGTCAAGGATCTGCTGGCGATCCTGCGCTTCGCCCAGAACCCGCGTGGCCGGATGGCGGGATTCCGCGTCACGCAATTCATCCCCGGCATCGGACCGGTCACCTCCGCGCGACTGCTCGATGCGATGGACGAGGCCGCCGATCCCGCCGCTGCGATGCGGGACTTCGTGCCGCCGTCCGGCGCGAAGGTGGAATGGAAGCGTTTCGCGGATGCCTATGCGGCATTGCGCCGGTCGGACCTGGCCTGGCCGGCCGACATGGAGATCGCCATGCGCTGGTACCTTCCGCATCTCGATCGCCTGTACGAGGATGCCGCCGTCCGGCGTGGCGACATCGAGCAACTCGTCCGGCTCGCCGCCGGCTACGGTTCGCGCGAGCGTTTCCTGACCGAACTGACCCTCGACCCGCCCGAAGCGACCAGCGACCGGCCCGGACCGCCGCTGCTCGACGAGGACTATCTCGTCCTGTCGACCATCCATTCGGCCAAGGGCCAGGAATGGACCTCGGTGCATGTGCTCAACGTCGTCGACGGCTGCATGCCCGCCGACGTGGCGCAGGGACCGCAGGAACTGGAAGAGGAGCGCCGGCTGCTCTACGTGGCCATGACGCGGGCCCGGGACCATCTGCACATCCTGGTGCCCCAGCGCTTCTATGTCACGCAGCAGGCCGTGCGTGGCGATCGCCACATGTACGCCTCGCGGACCCGCTTCATCGCCGAAGCCGATCTCGGCCGCTTCGAGCAGGTCGTCTGGCCGCCCCCGCCGCCGCCGAGATCGGTGGTGCCACCACCACCGGCCACCATCGACCTGCTCAGCCGCATGCGGGCGGCATGGCGATGAAACGGCGATGACAGGGCGATGACGAGAGGTCGAAGGCAACTTCCGACCCGCCGGTGATGCCGGCTTCGAAGCAGCGGTTGGCCTTGCGGCCGGAAGGGTCGCAACGACTGTTTGGAAGCATGGCCTTTTTTCTTAAGGAGTGCGGGATGGCTGATCCATCAAGGCTGTCATGCTATGAATAAAATAGCATTAATACCATTCAAACAGCCGGTTTCCAGCGAGCCGCATCGCCCTTGTTGCAATGCGCTGGCACCTTGGGCATAGTGAATCCGCGCGCTCTGATTCGCGCTTTTGTCTGACTCTTCGAGGATCGGAGGCAGGTCCATCTTTGTGCGAACGAACCCTTCACTCCCGATCATTTCCTGCGCCACATCCTGATTCCAGGAGTGTGTTTCCACCCAGGTCTTTTCGCCGATCGGTGCCTCGCTCCGAAGCACTGGTCATTTTCCCAACCGTCAATTCCAGGAGGTCATTTCATGAATTTGACGATCAGCGGTCATCACCTCGACGTTTCTCCCGCATTGCGCAATTACGTCACCACCAAGCTCGACCGGATCACCCGGCATTTCGACCAGGTGGTCGATGTCAAGGTGATTCTCACGGTGGAAAACCAGAAGGAAAAGGAACGACGCCAGAAGGCGGAATGCAACATCCACGTCAAGGGCAACGACATGTTCGCGGAATCGAGCCACGCTGATCTGTATGCCGCCGTCGACGAGTTGGTCGACAAACTCGATCGCCAGGTGGTGAGGCACAAGGATCGACTGCAGGATCATCACCATGAAGCGCCCAAACGCGTGATGTGATCCGACATCCGGGCAAGTCCTATTGCGGGCCACCTTCGGGTGGCCTTGGCTTTTTGGGATGCGGGTGCATAATCGCCCCCGCCCCGCCATCACCATGAACCGTCTCGCGTCCATCCTGCCGCCCGCTCAAGTCCTCGTGAGCGTCGACGCCACGAGCAAAAAACGTGCTTTCGAGGAAGCCGGGCTCCTGTTCGAGAACCTGCACGGCCTTGCCCGGGCACTCATCACCGACAGTCTCTTCGCCAGGGAGCGACTGGGTTCCACCGGACTCGGTCATGGCGTCGCAATTCCCCACGGCCGCATCAAGGGTCTCAAGTCGCCCATGGCGTCGGTGTTCCGGCTGGCCGATCCCATCGGGTTCGACGCGCCTGACGAACAACCTGTCGTGCTGCTGATTTTCCTGTTGGTTCCGGAAGCAGCGACTCAGAAGCATCTTGAAATCCTGTCGGAGATTGCCGAGCTCCTGAGCGACGCCAATCTGCGCGAGCAGATCAAGTCGAGCACGGACGCACAGGCGCTCCATGCCTTGATCGCCGGCTGGCAATCGGCACAGGTCATCTGAACCTTCCCTCGACGCGACGCGCATGAAACCGACGGTGATCAGCGCGGATGCCATGTTCGAGGAGTTCCGCGCGTCACTGCGTTGGGAATGGCTGGCTGGCCTGGGTGCCTCGGAGCGCCAGTTCGACCCTGACGTCATCAGTCGTGCCCAGTCCGCGGCCGATCTGGTGGGCTACCTCAACTACATCCATCCCTACCGCGTCCAGATCATGGGGATGCGCGAGGTCGCCTACCTGACGCGGGGGACCAAGGAGGATTGCGCGCGGCGCGTCGCGCGCATCGTGATGCTGGAGCCACCGATGCTCGTGCTGGCCGATGGCCAGGCCGCTCCGGACGAACTGCTCGCCATCTGCGAGCGCGCGCAACTGCCGCTCTTCGCGACGCGCGAGAGCTCCGCCTTCGTGATCGACCTGCTGCGTGCCTACCTGTCCAAGCATTTCGCCGAGCGGACGTCGATGCATGGCGTCTTCATGGACATCCTGGGCCTGGGCGTGATGATCACGGGCGAGTCGGGACTGGGAAAGAGCGAACTGGGACTCGAATTGATCTCGCGTGGCAACGGCCTGGTCGCCGACGATGCGATCGACCTGTTCCGCATCAACCAGAACACCATCGAAGGGCGTTGCCCCGAGCTGTTGCAGAACCTGCTGGAGGTGCGAGGCATCGGTCTCCTGGACATCCGCGCCATCTTCGGCGAGACGGCGGTGCGGCGGAAGATGCGCCTGAAGCTGATCGTCCATCTCGTGCGCCGCGACAGCTTCGAGCGCGACTACGAACGCATGCCCGCGGCGCCGTTGACGCAGGACGTGCTGGGCATCCCGGTCCGCAAGGTCATCATCCAGGTGGTCGCGGGACGCAACATCGCCGTGCTGGTCGAGGCCGCGGTGCGCAATTCCATCCTGCAACTGCGCGGCATCGACACCTATGCCGACTTCGTCGCCCGCCATCAGCAGGCCATGGAGAACAGCGCGGACAGCTGACGACGGACCGGAGGCCCGAACAGGCTCAGCGCTTGTGCACGCAGTCCGCGCACAGGCCATACAGCGACATCGCGTGGTCCTGCAGGATCCACCCCTTGTCCTTGGCCACGAGTTGCTGACGGCTCTCGATCTCCGCGTCGTAGAACTCCTCGACCTTGCCGCACGAGGTGCAGATCAGGTGGTCGTGGTGCGAACCCTCGTTGAGCTCATAGACCGCCTTGCCGCTCTCGAAATGACTGCGCTCCAGGATACCGGCCTGCTCGAACTGGGTCAGGACGCGATAGACGGTGGCCAGCCCGATGTCGGAGCGCTCGTTCAGCAACACGCGGAAGACATCTTCTGCGGTCATGTGCCGCTGACTGGTGGTCTGGAAGATCTGGAGGATCTTCAGGCGGGGCAGCGTGGCCTTCAGGCCCGTGCTCTTGAGTTCGTCGATGTTGCCCATGGTCTTTTCCTGCACCTGCCCTGCAGGGATGAGCCTCCGAAGGGCAGCCGTTACAATCGTCCGATCATATCGTTCCATCCTCCTTTCATGCTTGTCGATCTCCAAAGCCGTTCGCGGCTGATGGCCGCTGCCGCAGGCTTGAGCTTGCTGGCATTGACCGCCTGCAGCGGCGTCACCGAACGCACCCGGGGCGCACTGGTCGCGGTGACCCCTTACAAGGTCGAGGTGGTGCAGGGCAACTTCGTCTCCAAGGAGCAGGTCGAGTTGCTCAAGCCGGGCATGTCGCGCCAGCAGGTGCGCGAGATCCTGGGCACCTCGTTGCTGACCGACGTCTTCCACTCCGATCGCTGGGATTACGTCTTCACCATCCGACGCCAGGGCGTCGAGCCCCAGCAGCGTCGTCTCACGCTGTTCTTCAACGGCGAATTGCTCGACCGCTTCGAGGGCGATCCCATGCCGAGCGAGCAGGAGTTCGTCGCCACGCTCGACACCCGCCGCCGCACGGGCCGGGTGCCGGTGCTGGAAGCCTCCGAAGCGCAGCTCGACAAGGTGGCGCCCGCGAAGGCACCGGGCACATCGGGCGGCACGAGCGAACCGCTGCCGCCGCTGCCCGCCAGCTACCCACCCTTGGAGCGCTGAGGCGCTCGATCCCATGGCGGCACGTCCCAGGCGTCGTCCCGTCGTTGTCCCGGCGTCGTGCCGCCAGGCCGGCGCTCACCTCGAAGCGGTTCCGGGTCCGTCGAACCGTTGAAGGCCTTTCCCCGTGACCTCTCCCGCTGCCTCTACCGCTTCTCCCCCTTCCCCGGCCAGCGCCACGCCGACGGCGAACGCACCGCATCGCATTGCGATCGCCGGCGCTTCCGGGCGCATGGGCCGCATGCTGATCGAGGCCGTGCGCGATGCCGCGGACTGTTCGCTGGCCGGTGCCCTCGACGTGGCGGGCAGTGCCGCGATCGGCAGCGATGCCGGTGCCTTCCTGGGCTTCGACAGTGGCGTGCCGATCGTCGACGACCTGCGCGCCGGCCTGCGCGATGCGCAGGTGCTCATCGATTTCACGCGACCCGAAGGCACGCTGGCCCACCTGGCCGCATGCCGCGAACTGGGGGTGCGCGCGGTCATCGGCACCACCGGCTTCAGCGAGGCGCAGAAGGCGGAGATCGCCGACATCGCCCGGGACATCGCCATCGTGATGGCGCCCAACATGAGCGTGGGCGTGAACGTGACCCTCAAGCTGCTGGAGATGGCGGCCCGGGCCCTCTCCACCGGATACGACATCGAGATCATCGAAGCGCACCATCGCCACAAGGTCGATGCGCCCTCGGGCACCGCGCTGAAGATGGGCGAGGTGATCGCCGAGGCGCTCGGGCGCGATCTCAAGGACTGCGCCGTCTACGCGCGCGAGGGCGTGACCGGCGAGCGCGATCCGTCGTCGATCGGCTTCGCCACCATCCGCGGCGGTGACATCGTCGGCGACCACACGGTGCTCTTCGCCGGCACCGGCGAGCGCATCGAGATCACCCACAAGTCCGCCAGCCGCACGACCTATGCGCAGGGCAGCCTGCGCGCGGCGCGTTTCCTGGCGACGCGCCAGACGGGCCTGTTCGACATGTTCGACGTGCTGGGCCTGCGCTGAGAGACCGCCGGCCATGACCGCGCTGCAGCTGCTCGCACACGGTGACGGCGTCAGCCGAGCGGTGGCGGCATTGCTGGCGGCGATGTCGGTGGCCAGCTGGGTGACGATCCTGTGGAAGGCATGGCTGCTGCGCGGCGGCACGCGCGCGGTGCTGCGTGGCATCGCGGCGTTCTGGCAGGCGCCGACGCTGGCCGATGCCGAACGCGGTCTGGCAGCGTTCGACGCCTCGCGCTGGCGCTGCGCGAGTTCGCCGCGCGCGCGCAGCGACCGTCGATGGATGTCGATTCGACGAGCCTGGGCATGGCCGGTGGTCACGATGCCCGCCTGACGCGGACCCTGCGCGATGCGCTGCACACCGTCCTGCGGCGCTTGCAGGCCGGCCAGATCCTGCTGGCCACGGTCGGCGCCACGGCACCCTTCGTCGGTCTCCTCGGCACCGTGTGGGGCATCCGGGGTGCGCTCGCGGGCATGGGCGCCGCCGGCGGCGGCCTCACCATCGACCGCGTCGCGGGCCCGGTCGGCGAGGCGCTGGTCATGACCGCCCTCGGCCTGGCGGTCGCCCTGCCGGCGGTGCTGGCCTACAACGTGTTCGGCCGCTTCATCGGCCGCATCGAGGCCGAGCTCGAGGGCTTCGCGCACGACCTGCTGGATGTCTTCGGCCAGCCCAAGCCGATGGCGGCGCCGCTGCCGCCGGCGCGACCGATGCCGGTGTGACGCGATGGCCTTCGGTCGCGGTGGTCTCGCAGGCGGTGTCTCCTCGGCGGGCGGTGGCCGCTCGACCGGTGCCGGCGGCCAGCGTCCGCTCTCCGACATCAACGTGACGCCGCTGGTCGACGTGATGCTGGTGCTGGTGGTGATCTTCATCGTCACCGCGCCCCTGATGGCGAGCGCCATCCGCGTCGATCTGCCGCGCGCCGATGCCGGCCGGGCCGCCACCACCGCCCAGCCGCCACGAGCCGCGCGCCTGTCCGTCGACGGCCGGGGCGCCCTGTTCCTCGACGACCAGCCGGTCGACGACGCGACATTGACGACGCGCCTGCAGGACCTTGCCAGGACCGCGCCGGACACCGAGATCCAGTTGCGGGCCGACCGCGCCGTTCCCTATGGCCGCATCGTCGAGCTGATGGCCATCGCCGGCCGCGCCGGCCTCACGCGCATCGGCTTCGTCGCCGAAGCACCGGCCAGCGCGCCGGCGCGCTGACCGGACGGCGCCGCGGCGCGGCGGCCGCCGCCTTGCGGCGGCTGCCGGGCGCGACTCAGGCGAGCAGGACCGGCTTGGTCTGCCAGATCTCGTGCGCGTATTGCGCGATGGTGCGGTCCGACGAGAACGCTCCCATGCCCGCCACGTTCAGGATCGCCATGCGCGTCCAGGCGTCGGCATCGCGATAGAGCGCGTCGACCCGGCCCTGCATCGCGACATAGCTCGCATAGTCCGCCAGCAGCAGGTACTGGTCGCCCCAGTTCACCAGCGTGTCGAAGATGCCCTGGTAGCGCGCCGGCTCGCCGGGCGAGAAGGCGCCATCGCGGATGGCGTCGAGCACGGCCTTCAGCTCGGGATTCGACTCGTAGAAATGGCGCGGCTGGTAGCCCTGGGCACGGATGTCGGCCACCTGCGGCGTGGTGTTGCCGAAGATGAAGATGTTCTCGTCGCCGACGTTCTCCTTCATCTCGACGTTCGCGCCGTCGAGCGTGCCGATGGTCAGTGCGCCATTGAGCGCGAACTTCATGTTGCCGGTGCCCGAGGCCTCGGTGCCGGCGGTGGAGATCTGCTCGGAGAGGTCGGCCGCCGGCATGATGATCTCGGCCAGGCTGACGCTGTAGTTGGGCAGGAACACCACCTTGAGCAGCTTGCCCACGCGCGGGTCGTTGTTGACGACGGCGGCGACGTCGTTGATGAGGCGGATCACCAGCTTGGCCGCGTGGTACGCCGAGGCCGCCTTGCCCGCGAACACCACCACGCGCGGCACCAGGTCGGCCGGCTGGCCGGCGTCGTGGGCGGCGACGATGCGGTGGTAGCGCGAGATCACGTGCAGCACGTTCAGGAGCTGGCGCTTGTATTCGTGGATGCGCTTGACCTGGACGTCGAACATCGCGTCGGTGTCGATCACCAGCCCCATGTGCTGCTCGATCCAGTTGGCCAGTCGCAGCTTGTTCTCGCGCTTGGCGTGGCGGAAGGCGCGCACGAAGGGCGCCTGCTGGGCCATCGGGCGCAGGGCCTCGAGCTGCGTCAGGTCGCGCCGCCAGCCGCGGCCGATGCGCTGGTCGAGCAGGGCGGCCAGCGGCGGGTTGGCCTGCGCCAGCCAGCGCCGTGGCGTCACGCCATTGGTCTTGTTGTTGAAGCGTTCCGGGAACAGGCGGTAGAAGTCCGCGAAGATCGACTGCGTCATGAGCTCCGAATGCAGCCCGGAGACGCCGTTGATCGAATGGCTCGCCAGCACCGCCACGTAGGCCATCCGCACGCGCCGCTCGCCGGTCTCGTCGATCAGCGACAGGCGCCGCAGCAGTTCGACGTCGTTGCCCAGCCGCTCGGTCACGGAGCCCAGGAAGCGCGAATTCAGGTCGTAGAGGATCTGCAGGTGGCGCGGCAGGATGCGGCCCATCATCTCCACCGGCCAAGTCTCCAGCGCCTCGTGCATCAGCGTGTGGTTGGTGTAGCTGAAGACCTTCTGCGTCTGCGCCCAGGCGCTGTCCCAGTCGAGGCCGTGCTCGTCGAGCAGCAGGCGCATGAGCTCCGGCACCGCCAGCACCGGGTGGGTGTCGTTCAGGTGGATGCTGACCTGGTCGGACAGGGCGTCGAAGGTGTCGTGGTTGCGCAGGTAGCGACGCAGCAGGTCCTGCACGCTGGCGCTGACGAAGAAGTATTCCTGGTGCAGGCGCAGCTCGCGGCCCGAGGGCGTGGAGTCGTCCGGGTAGAGCACGCGCGAGACGTTCTCCGAATGGTTCTTGCTCTCCACCGCCTGCATGTAGTTGCCGCGATTGAAGGCCGACAGGTCGATCTCCTCGGTCGCGCGCGCCGACCACAGGCGCAGCGTGTTGGTCGCCTGCGTGCCGTAGCCCGGGATGATGGTGTCGTAGGCCATGGCCAGCACGTCGTGCGTGTCGACCCAGTCGGCCGCGCCGAAGGGTTCGGCCTGCGAGCTGGGCGGCTGGCCCTCGCGCTGGGGACCGGCGCGGCGCTGCACGCGGCCGCCGAAGCGCACCCGGTAGGTGACCTCGGGCCGCTGGAATTCCCACGGATTGCCGCGCGTGAGCCAGTAGTCGGGCGTCTCGACCTGCTGGCCGTCGACGATCTTCTGGCGGAACATGCCGTATTCGTAGCGGATGCCGTAGCCGAAGCCGGGCACGCCCAGCGTGGCCATCGAATCGAGGAAGCAGGCCGCGAGCCGGCCCAGACCGCCGTTGCCCAGGGCCGCGTCGGGTTCGCGTTCGGCCAGTTCCGACATGTCGACGCCGAAGTCTGCCAGTGCCTGCTTCACCGTGGCCTGCAGGTCGAGCGCCAGCAGGGCATTGGTGAAGGTGCGTCCGATGAGGAACTCCATCGACAGGTAGTAGACGCGCTTGAGCTCCTGGTCGTAGCTCGCGCGCGTGGTCGCCATCCAGCGTTCGACCAGCTGGTCGCGCACGGCCAGCGCGGTGGCGTTGAGCCAGTCGTCGGGACTCGCTGTCACGGGATCCTTGCCGACGGCGTAGATGAGCTTGTTGGCCACGGCGCGCTTGAAGGCGGCGACGTCACGATCGGGGTGGTCGTAGGCGAAGTCTTTGATCGTCATGGGAAGAGGACTCGTCGTTGGGGGGAAAGCGTTTCGGCGCGATGGTGGAAGGAGGGACGGTTCCCGTCCTCAGGCCGCCAGCGCCTGCCGATAGACATCGGCATAGCGCATCGCGGCGTCGGACCAGTCGGCGGGTCGGCGCATGGCGGTGGCGCGCACGCGGCGCCAGTCGGCCGGCCTCTCGTAGAGGGCGAAGGCGCGCCGCACGGCGGCGGCATAGGCCGCGGGATCGAAGCCGTCGAAGACGAAGCCATTGGCGCTGCCGTCGGCCATGTGCTCCAGCGCGCAGTCGACCACCGTGTCGGCCAGGCCGCCGACCCGGTGCACCAGCGGCAGGCAGCCATAGCGCAGGCCGTACATCTGGGTCAGTCCGCAGGGCTCGAACATCGAGGGCACCAGCGTCACGTCGCCGGCGCCGAAGAGCCGGTGCGCGAAGCGTTCGTCGTAGCCGATGGTCGCGCTCACCGAGCGCGGCGCGGCGGCGGCGCGTTCGCTGAAGGCGCGTTCCAGCGCGGCGTCGCCGCTGCCGAGCACGGCCAGCTGGCCGCCGCGCGCGAGCAGGGCGTCGAGTCCGTCGAGCACCAGCGGTTGGCCCTTCTGCGACGTCAGGCGGCTGACCATGACGAACAGCAGCGCGTCGGGGTCGACGGCGAGGCCCAGGGCCTGCTGGAGTTCCGCCTTGCACAGGTCCTTGCCGCCCGGACGGCGCACGTCGTAGCGCTGCGCAAGCAGCGTGTCGGTGGCGGGGTTCCAGATCGTGGCGTCGACGCCGTTGAGGATGCCCGTGAGCGCGCCGGCGCGGTCGCGCAGCAGGCCCTCGAGCCCGCAACCCTGCTCGCGCGACTGGATCTCGCGCGCATAGGTGGGACTGACGGTGGTGAGCCGGTCGGCGTAGAACAGGCCCGCCTTCATGAACGAGAGCTGGCCGTGGAATTCGACGCCGCGGATGTCGAAGGCCTCGCGCGGCAGGCCCAGGCCATCGAAGTCCGAGGCCGGGAAGACGCCCTGGTAGGCCAGGTTGTGCACCGTGAAGACACTGGCCGCGCGCGCGACGCCCGGCGTGGCCGGGGCCAGGGCCATGTACGCGGGCGCGAGACCGGCATGCCAGTCGTGCGCATGCACCACCTCGGGGCGCCAGGCCGGGTCCAGGCCCTGCGCCAGGCGCGCCGCCGCCCAGCCGAGCAGCGCGAAGCGGCGCTGGTTGTCGCCGTAGGGCTGGCGCGCCGGATCCTCGTACGGATTGCCCGGACGGTCGTAGAGCGCGGGCGCGTCGATCACATAGGCGTCGATGCGGGTCGCCGCGGCCTTGGCCGACGCCGGGGCGATCTCGATGCGGCCGAGCCGCAGCATCGCGCGCCCGCCCCAGGGCGCCTCGAAGGCCGCGACGTCGACGGCGTCGATCACGCCCGCCAGGATGGCCGGGAAACCCGGCAGCAGCACGCGCACCTGCAGGCCGGCGGCAGCGAGCGCCAGCGGCAGCGCGCCGGTGACGTCGGCCAGCCCGCCGGTCTTGAGCAGTGGAAACAGCTCGGCGCTGACTTGCAGGACACGCATCAGTCGGCGGCCTTCTCGAGAGCGGCGAGCATGTCGCGCGTGACCAGCACCACGCCCGTGTCGGTGCGCTCGAAGCGTGCCGCGTCGGCTTCGGGGTCCTCGCCGACGACCATACCCGCCGGGATCACGCAGCCACGGTCGACCACCACCTTGCGCAGCCGCGCGCCGCGGCCGACCTCCACGTCGGGCAGCAGCACGGCCTGTCCGATGTCGCAGAACGAGTGGATGCGCACGCCCGAGAACAGGACCGAGTCCTTCACCTTCGACCCCGAGACGATGCAGCCGCCCGAGACGATGGTGTTGACCGTCGTGCCGTTGTTGCCGTCGAGGTCGACGACGAACTTCGCGGGGGGCAGCTGGCGCTGATAGGTCCAGATCGGCCAGTCGGTGTCATAGATGTCGAGTTCGGGGGTGACGGAGGCGAGGTCGAGGTTGGCGGCCCAGAATGCATCGATCGTGCCCACGTCGCGCCAGTAGGCGCGCGTCTCGGGGCCGCGCGGGCCGCGCGTGACGCAGGACATGCCGAACGGATGGGCCAGCGCGCGCCCCGCGGCGACCGCGCGCGGGATGATGTCCTTGCCGAAGTCGTGCTCGGAATCCGGATTGGCGGCGTCCTCCTCCAGCAGCTGGTAGAGGTACTTCGAGTCGAAGACATAGATGCCCATGCTCGCCAGCGCGGTGTCGGGATGGCCGGGCATGGCGGGCGGATCGGCCGGCTTCTCCAGGAAGGCGGTGATCTTGCGGTCGCCGTCGATGGCCATCACGCCGAAGGCGGTGGCCTCCATGCGCGGCACCTCGATGCAGCCGACGGTGCAGCCCAGGCCGCGCTCGGCATGGTCCTTGACCATGATGGAGTAGTCCATCTTGTAGATGTGATCACCGGCCAGCACCACGACATAGTCGTGCAGCGTCGAGCGGGTCTGGATGATGTCGAGGTTCTGGAACACCGCGTCGGCCGTGCCGCGATACCAGTGCTCGTCGCCGGTGCGTTGCTGCGCCGGCAGCACGTCGACCATCTCGTTGAGTTCGGCGCGCAGGAAACTCCAGCCGCGCTGCAGGTGGCGCATGAGCGAATGCGACTTGTACTGCGTGACCACCGCCATGCGCCGGATGCCCGAGTTCAGGCAGTTCGACAGGGCGAAGTCGATGATGCGGAACTTGCCGCCGAAATACACCGCCGGCTTGGCGCGCCGGTCGGTCAGTTGCTTGAGCCGCGAGCCGCGGCCACCCGCCAGCACGAGGGCGATGGTGCGCCGCACCAGCTGGTGCGACTGGAGCGGCGGGGCCGCGTTGCGTGGTGAGTCCATGGTGTCTCCTGGGATGGGAACGCCCGTGCTGCCGCGAAGTCGCGGCGCCGGAGCTGTATTGTTTTTTTGGGGACTCCCTGACATTCATCACTCCAGCGTAGCACCGGGGCCGGCCTCCGACGCCCGGCCGAGGAGCCACAGGCCATTGGCTGACAGACTGCAGGATCCGGCCAGCGGCCGGGCCCGTGCCGCGTCCTGCGGCGACTCGGCCGCCTCGCTGGAGAAACGCCGCAGCCACCGGCCCGCCGGAAGGTCGAAATCCACCGCCTCGGCGCCGGCGTTCACCAGCACGAGCCATGCCACTTTCTGCGGTGGCGCGTCGAACAGGATCGCCAGCGCGTGACGGCCGCGCCGCAGCCAGTCCTCCGGCTGCATGTCGGTGCCGTCGGGCGCCAGCCAGCGCAGCGCATGGGTCGCGCCGGGGCCGGTCGTCGCCGAGGGCGGCGTCGTCGGCCACCAGTCGGTGCTGCGCAGCGGCGCGGCCTCGCGGCGCAACGCCAGCAGCTGCTCGACGCAGCGCCTCAGCCCGGCATCGGCATGCTCCCAGTCGAGCCAGGTGGTCGGGTTGTCCTGGCAGTAGGCATTGTTGTTGCCCTGCTGGGTGCGGCCGATCTCGTCGCCGGCCAGCAGCATCGGCGTGCCCTGCGACAGCAGCAGCGCGGCCAGCAGCACGCGCTGCAGACGCGCGCGCCGCGCGCGCACGGTCTCGTCGGTCGTCTCGCCCTCGACGCCGCAGTTGCGGCTGAGATTGCGGCTGCTGCCGTCTCGATTGCCCTCGCCGTTGGGGAGGTTGTGGCGCTCCTCGTAGCTCACCAGGTCGCGCAGGGTGAAGCCGTCGTGCGCGGTGACGAAATTGACGCTCGCCGTCGGTGCTCGCTGGCTGTGCTGGAACTCGCCGCTGGAGCCGGCGAAGCGGTGCGCGAACTCGCCCAGGCCGGTGCCGTGGTCGAGCCAGAAGCCGCGCTGGGCGTCGCGGAAGCGGTCGTTCCATTCGAGCCAGCCGGGCGGGAAGCCGCCCAGCCGGTAGCCGCCGGGACCGATGTCCCAGGGCTCGGCGATGAGCAGGGCGCGCGCCAGCACCGGATCCTGCGCGACCGCCGTCAGGAACGGCGCGCGCGGATCGAACTCGCCATTCGCGCGGCGCGCCAGCACCGGCGCCAGGTCGAAGCGGAAGCCGTCGACGCCCAGCATCTGGACCCAGTGGCGCAGGCTGTCGGTGGCCAGCTGCACCACGCGCGGCTGGGCGAAGTCCAGGCAGTTGCCGCAGCCGGTCCAGTTCTCGTAGCGGGCGCGGTCGTCGGCGCGCAGGCGGTAGTACAGCGCGTTGTCGATGCCGCGCAGCGACAGCGTGGGCCCGGCCTCGTCGGACTCGGCGCTGTGGTTGTAGACGACGTCGACGACCAGTTCCATGCCGCGCGCGTGCACCGCCTCGGCGAGGGCGCGGAACTCGCTCGCCGGCGTGGTGCCGGGCCGCCCGCTCCAGTAGCGCGTGTCCGGGGCGAACCAGCCGATGGTGTTGTAGCCCCAGTAGTTCGACAGCTCGGCCTTGAGCAGCCGCTCCTCGTCGGCGCGGTGCTGGACCGGCAGCAGGCTCAGGGTGGTGATGCCCAGGCGCCGCAAGGGATCGAGCACCGCCGGCTCGGCCAGGCCGGCATAGGTGCCGCGCAGGGCCTCGGGCACGTCGGGGTGGCGCATGGTCTGCCCGCGCACGTGCAGTTCGTAGATGACGCGGTCCGTCGCGGCGATGCGCGGTCGGGTCTCGATCGGCGGCGGCAGGGCGGCGGCCGCCACCGGCGCCTCGACCCGCGCCTTGAGCGCGACGGCGGCGTTGTCGCGCGGATCGCGCAGCGCGGGCTGGCCCGGCACGTGGCCGGCGAACAGGTCGCCGCCGTCGTAGCGCCCGACGATCTCGCGCGCGTAGGGGTCGAGCAGCACCTTGGCGGGGTTGAAGCGGGCGCCCTCGTGCGGCGCCCAGGGGCCGTGCACCCGCCAGCCGTAGACCAGGCCCGGGGTGGCGCCGTCGAGGTGGCCGTGCCAGACGCCGTCGGTGCGGGCCGGCAGCCGCAGCCGCTGGCGCTCGTCGCGGCCGGCCGCATCGAAGAGGCAGAGTTCGACCTGGGTGGCGCCGGGCGCCGCGAGCGCGAAATTGATGCCGGCGGGGCCGGCCGTGGCACCCAGGGGAAAGGGCCGTCCTTCGGTGAGCATGGGAGGGAAACGGTGACGGCGTGGAAGGAGGGGAGTTGGTTCGCGCGGAGCCCGAGGCGAGACTGTAGGGGCGTTGGCCCCGATAATCCATCCTCCCCGGCCGACCGAGCGCCGGGCCGTTGTCCGAACCCCCATGAATCCCAGTTACAAGCCCTCCGAAGTCGAAGCCAGCGCCCAGCAGCAATGGACGGCCGCCGATGCCTACCGCGTGACCGAAGACGCGAGCCGGAAGAAGTACTACGCCTGCTCCATGCTGCCCTACCCCAGCGGCAAGCTGCACATGGGCCACGTGCGCAACTACACCATCAACGACATGCTCGCGCGCTACCTGCGCATGTCGGGCTACAACGTGCTCATGCCCATGGGCTGGGACGCCTTCGGCCTGCCGGCCGAGAACGCGGCGCTCAAGAACGGCGTGCCGCCGTCCAAGTGGACCCACGAGAACATCGACTACATGCGCGGCCAGCTCCAGGCGATGGGCCTGGCGATCGACTGGAGCCGCGAGATCGCCACCTGCGATCCGACCTACTACAAGTGGAACCAGTGGCTGTTCCTGAAGATGCTGGAGAAGGGCATCGCCTATCGCAAGACCCAGGTCGTCAACTGGGACCCGGTCGACCAGACCGTGCTGGCCAACGAGCAGGTGATCGACGGCAAGGGCTGGCGCACCGGCGCCACGGTCGAGCGGCGCGAGATCCCGGGCTACTACCTGAAGATCAGCGACTACGCGCCCGAGCTGCTCGAGCACACGCAGCACAAGCTGCCGGGCTGGCCCGAGCGCGTCAAGCTGATGCAGGAGAACTGGATCGGCAAGAGCGAGGGCGTGCGCTTCGCCTTCACGCACGACATCCGTGGCGCCGACGGCGCTCCGGTGCAGGACGGCCGCATGTACGTCTTCACGACGCGCGCCGACACCATCATGGGCGTGACCTTCTGCGCCGTCGCGCCCGAGCACCCGCTGGCCCTGCACGCCGCCCGGACCGACCCCCGGGTCGCCGCCTTCATCGAGGAGTGCAGGAATGGCGGCACCACCGAGGCCGAGCTCGCGACGCAGGAGAAGAAGGGCGTGGCCACCGGCCTGACGGTGTCGCACCCGATCACCGACGAGCCCGTGCCGGTCTGGGTCGGCAACTATGTCCTCATGAGCTATGGCGACGGCGCCGTGATGGGCGTGCCGGCGCACGACGAGCGCGACTTCGCGTTCGCCAACCGCTACGGCATCCCGATCGTGCAGGTCGTGCTGGTCGACGGCGAGCCCCACTTCGACTATCACCGGTGGCAGGACTGGTACGCCGACAAGACGCGTGGCGTGACCATCAACTCCGACAACTTCAGCGGCATGCACTTCAAGGAGGCCGTGGCCGCCGTCGCGCATACCCTGCAGCAGAAGGGGCTGGGCGAGACGCAGACCACCTGGCGCCTGCGCGACTGGGGCGTGAGCCGCCAGCGCTACTGGGGCACGCCGATCCCGATCATCCATTGCGCCGAGCACGGCGCGGTGCCGGTGCCCGAGCAGGACCTGCCGGTCGTGCTGCCGACCGACTGCGTGCCCGACGGCTCGGGCAATCCGCTCGTCAGGCATGAAGGCTTCCACGCCGGCGTCGTCTGTCCGGTGTGCGGCCGGCCCGCGCGCCGCGAGACCGACACCATGGACACCTTCGTCGACTCGTCGTGGTACTTCATGCGCTATTGCGATCCGAAGAACGACCAGGCCATGGTCGGCGCGGGCGCCGACTACTGGATGCCGATGGACCAGTACATCGGCGGCATCGAGCACGCCATCCTGCACCTGCTCTATGCGCGCTTCTGGACCAAGGTGATGCGCGACCTCGGCCTGGTCAAGGTCGACGAGCCCTTCGCCCGGCTGCTCACGCAGGGCATGGTGCTCAACCACATCTACTGGCGGCGCAACGAGAAGGGCGGCAAGGACTACTTCCCGCCGCTGGAGGTCACGCCGGTGCTCGACGCGCAGGGCCGGATCACCGGCGGCACGCTGGCCGACGGCTCGGGGGTCGAGTACGGCGGCGTCGGCAAGATGGGCAAGAGCGAGCGCAACGGCGTCGATCCGCAGGACCTGATCGAGAAGTACGGCGCCGACACCGCCCGGCTCTACACCATGTTCACCGCGCCGCCGGAAGCCACCCTGGAGTGGAACGACGCGGCGGTCGAGGGCAGCTACCGCTTCCTGCGGCGGGTCTGGAACTTCGGCGTCGCGCGGCAGACCGCGCAGGTGGCCACGGGCCTGCCGGGCGCGGCGCCGGCCGCCTTCGGCAAGGCGGCCCAGGCCCTGCGCCGCGAGGTCCACATCGTGCTGCGCCAGATCGACTACGACTACCAGCGCATGCAGTACAACACCGTCGTCTCGGGCGCGATGAAGCTGCTCAACGCGCTGGAGTCGTTCAAGACCACGGGCGAGCCGGGCGACGCGGCGGCGCTGCGCGAAGGCTTCGGCATCCTGCTGCGCGTGCTGTATCCGGCCACGCCGCACATCGCGCAGCAGCTCTGGAACGAGCTGGGCTACGCCCGCGACCATGGCGACCTGCTCGACGCGCCCTGGCCGGTGGTCGACCCCGACGCGCTGGTGCAGGACGAGATCGAACTGATGCTGCAGGTCAACGGCAAGCTGCGCGGCGCGGTGCGCGTGCCCGCCGGCGCCTCGAAGGAGGAGATCGAGGCCATCACGCGCGCCAGCGAGGTCCTGGCGCAGCATGCCGCCGGTGCCGTGCCCAAGCGCGTCATCGTGGTGCCCGGCCGGCTCGTCAACGTGGTCCTGTGAGGCTGTCCCCGATGAAGATGAATTCCCCCACGCCGCCCTCGCGCCGCGCCGCGCTCGCCCTGCTGGGCGCCCCGGTGCTGGCCGCCGGCCTGGCCGGTTGCGGCTTCGAGCTGCGCAAGGCGCCGGTGTTCGCCTTCAAGACGCTGTCGGTGGCGGGCAACTCGGCCTTCATCAACTACCTGCGCCGCCTGATCGTCGCCGCCGGCACGGTCACGCTGCTGCCGCCGGAGCGCGCCAACGAGGCCGATGCCGTGCTGGCGATCCTGAGCGAGGGCCGCGAGCGCGTCGTGCTGTCGACCAACGCGGCCGGCGAGGTGCGCGAGCTGCAGCTGCGCCTGCGCGTGCGCTTCCGGCTCGCCACGCCCGGGGGCAAGGAGCTGCAGCTGGCGGAGATCGTGCAGCAGCGCGACCTGACCTACAACGAGACCAACGCGCTGGCCAAGGAGGGCGAGGCCGAGCTGCTGTTCCGCGACATGCAGAACGACATCGCCCAGCAGACCCTGCGCCGGCTCGCCGCGGTCAAGCAACTGTAGGGAGCCGCGTCCCATGCAGCTGAGCCCGGCGCAGTTGCCGGCGCACCTGGCCAAGGGCCTGCGCTCGCTCTACGCGATCCATGGCGACGAGCCCCTGCTGGCGCAGGAAGCCGCCGATGCGATCCGCCAGGCGGCCCGCGCCCGGGGCCATACCGAGCGCACCTCCCACACCGTCGCCGGCGCGCATTTCGACTGGAGCACGGTGCTCGCCGCCGGCGGCTCGCTCAGCCTGTTCGCCGAGCGGCAGGTGGTGGAGATCCGGATCCCCTCGGGCAAGCCCGGCAAGGACGGCAGCGCCGCCCTGCAGCAGATCGCCGAGGCCGCGGATGGCAACGACACCACGCTCACGCTGGTGCTGCTGCCGCGCCTGGACAAGGCCACGCGCAGCGGCGCCTGGTTCGCGGCGCTGGAGAACCACGGCGTCACGCTGCAGGTCGACCCGGTCGAGCGCGCCGCGCTGCCGCAGTGGATCGCCCAGCGGCTGGCGCTGCAGGGCCAGCGCGTGAAACCCGGCGAGGAGGGCCAGCGCACGCTGCAGTTCTTCGCCGACCGCGTCGAGGGCAACCTGCTGGCCGCCCACCAGGAGATCCAGAAGCTGGCGCTGCTGCATCCGGCCGGCGAGCTGGGCTGGGAGCAGATCGAGGGCGCGGTCAACAACGTCGCGCGCTACGACGTCTTCAAACTCTCCGAAGCGGTGCTCGCCGGTCAGCCGGTGCGCGTGGCGCGCATGCTCGACGGCCTGCGCGCCGAGGGCGAGGCCGAGGTGCTGGTGCACTACGCGCTGGCCGAGGACATCCGGGCCCTCAAGCGCGTGCGCGACGCCCTGTCGGCCGGCCGCCCGCTGCCCCTGGCGCTGCGCGAGAACCGCATCTGGGGCGCGCGCGAGCGGGCCTTCGAGCGCGTGCTGCCGCGCCTGGACGACCGCGCCCTGACGCGGTTGCTGCGCGCCGCCCACATCGTCGACGGCATCGTCAAGGGACTGCGGCAGCCCGACTGGCCCGCCGGCGGCTGGCCCGCGCTGCAGCGCCTGGCGCTGATGCTGTGCCGCGCCTGCATGGCCGCTCCGGCGTCCTCCTGAGCGGGACCGGCACAGGCGCTTTCGCCGGCATCGGGCGCCGGCGGTGGGAAAATGCCGACATGAATGCCTTCAATTCGAACGAATCCATGCAGGTCCTGGGATCCCAGGCCAAGGCCGCCTCGGCCCTGATGGCCAAGGCCAGCGCCGCCAGCCGCAACGCCGCCCTGCTGGCGCTGGCCCGCCGCCTGCGCGCCGCCGGCCCCGCCCTGGCCGAAGCCAATGCCCGCGACATCGAACGCGCCAGCGCCGCCGGCCTCGCCGCGCCGATGGTCGACCGCCTCAAATTGACGCCCCCGGTGATCGAGACCGTCGCCCTGGGCTGCGAACAGCTCGCCGCCATGGCCGATGTCATCGGCGAGATCATCGGGCTCAAGCAGCAGCCCAGCGGCATCCGGGTCGGCCAGATGAGGGTGCCCATCGGTGTCTTCGGCATGATCTACGAGAGCCGTCCGAACGTGACCATCGAAGCCGCCAGCCTGGCCATCAAGAGCGGCAACGCGGCCATCCTGCGCGGCGGCTCCGAGGCCATCGAGTCGAACAAGGCGCTGGCGCAGCTGGTGGCCGGGGCGCTGGAGGAGGCCGGGCTGCCGGTCGAGGCCGTGCAGCTGGTGGGCACCACCGACCGCGCGGCGGTGGGCCAGCTCATCGCCATGCCGGAATTCGTCGACGTGATCATCCCGCGCGGCGGCAAGGGGCTGATCGAGCGCATCAGCCGCGAAGCCAAGGTGCCGGTCATCAAGCACCTGGACGGCAACTGCCACGTCTATGTCGACGACACCGCGCCGCTGGACATGGCGGTGCGGGTGGTCGACAACGCCAAGACGCAGAAATACAGCCCGTGCAACGCCGCCGAGGGCCTGCTGGTGGCGGCCTCGGTCGCCGAGATCTTCCTGCCGGAGATCGCCGCCGTGTTCGCGGCCAAGGGCGTGGAGATGCGCTGCGATCCGGCGGCGGCGGCGATCCTGCGCGCCGAGGGGGCCACCACGGCCACGGCGCGCGTCGTCGACGCGGTGGAGTCGGACTGGTCGGAGGAATATCTCGCCGCCGTCATCAGCATCAAGGTGGTGTCCGGCCTGGACGAGGCGATCGCCCATATCAACCGCTATTCCAGCCACCACACTGACGCCATCATCACGCGCGACCACGTCAATGCCCAGCGCTTCCTGCGCGAGGTCGATTCAGCCAGCGTGATGGTGAATGCGAGCACCCGCTTCGCGGACGGCTTCGAGTACGGGCTGGGAGCTGAAATCGGCATCAGCACCGACAAGTTTCATGCGCGTGGTCCGGTCGGGATCGAGGGCCTGACCTCGTTGAAATACGTGGTGCTCGGACAAGGCGAGATCCGCGGCTGAGCGCGCGGGTGGACGGGTGGGCGGCGGGCGGTAGCGCTGTCGATTCACGCCACGCGTTGCGAATCTTCGTGGCGCCCCCAAATCCTCTCATTCCACTCAACTTCTTTCGCGCAACGCACAAGGCCGCCGTATGGTCCCCCACCTCGT
>Ga0308169_10001982_pt1 | contig 22253 bp, 26 predicted proteins | sample PhyBR1_2_FD_202139 | JGI IMG/M metagenome (GOLD analysis project Ga0308169, IMG submission 202139) | Phyllosphere microbial communities from UC Gill Tract Community Farm, Albany, California, United States - DLSLSB.R1 | ecosystem: Host-associated > Plants > Phyllosphere > Unclassified | place...
CTTCTCCTTTCGCATACTCACTGAGAACTTATTCGCGACATCTACAGGGTTTCAATCGATGTCAACATTTGGTTGAAAGAATCGGCAAAGGCTGAAGCTCTCGAACGAGGAGATCCTTGGCCGTTTGACGACTCTGCAGAAGAAGAAGAACCTCTCGCACCCGCTGGTACTTCTACCACAGCTGCCGTTGCTGCTCCACCTCCAGTTCAACGGAAACGAATGGCTTCGACTGCCGAAGGAGGTGCTCCTCGCAAACGAGCGAAACCTTCTGTCTCTCAAACCGCCCAATCTTCAGCAACAATGTACGATATGGGCATCACGATGAACCTCAACGCTCAACAGAAAGCGCAACTCGCTCAATACATTCAACAACAAGCGATGGCAGCCGGTTTGACGACTTTGACTCCTCCTCAACAGTACCAACTCGAACAACAGTACATGCGATTGTTGACCGCTCACCTCCAGCAACAACAACAACTACGACTTCAGCAACAGCAAGAAGCGAAACTTGCAGCGAAATCACAAGGAATCGCAGCACCTCAACCAGTTTCAGCTCCTGCGCCGAAACTCGATTTCGTTTGCGCGCTCTGTCCCGAGATGAACACGGAAGGTCTCGTCGCGATTGGGGAGTCCGGTGTCAAGTCTTCGAAGAAACAGAACGCTCATCGTTTATGCGTGAGTTGCGATTCTCTTCTCTCTCTTTCGGAATCGAATTGACCTTGCGAGTTTCGTTTCGATAGGTCATGTTCACTCGTAAGCATTTGACCCTTTTCCTTCCTCGTTCCTCATGACCTGACTGATCCTACTTCCGCTGCTCAGCCGCTACTTGGATCGAACAAGATGCTACGACTGGAAAAGAGATGGTTCGAGGATTCAAGAAGATTGAAAAAGCTCGTTGGAAGCTCGTAGGCATCTTCCCCTTATCTTATCGCGTTTGCTTGACGCTGACTCTGAGTATGGAACGCTACAGAAATGCTCGTTATGTACTGAACTTCACGGGACGAAAGGTGAGTTCTCGCTTTTCTTCCTTCGAACTCGTCGTGATCGCTGATATCCCATTCTGTCACAGTCCAATGCACGAAGGGAAAGTGTGCGAAGTCTTTCCATGTTTCTTGCGCGCTCGCCGAAGGATCTGGCGTCTTCCTTGACGCTACTCTTCCCGAAGTTGGTGGAGGTCAAGTCAGCGTTTTGGCAGCAACGAAAGCTGGCGACGCTCCTCCTAGTCCTTCGAAGGCATCAGCTTCGACCTCTGCAGCGACTGGAGAACAGAAGGAAGAGACGATGCCGCAGATCGAGCCAGAGGGTGAACTCAAGTTGACGATTTTGTGTCGAACTCACAATCCCGTTAGTTCACTCCTTCTTCCTCGACACCTGTTGCATTCGAGCATCCGATTGACGAGTCGATACGAACCTTCTTCAACAGGATTGGAAACTGCAAGAACAAGGTCGCAAAGCCGCAGAGCTCAACGCGAAACTCGAATCTCTCAAACAAGGAGATCGAATTCGCGTCAAGGTCTCGAACGGAACTTCGTATGATGTCTTCTTCGTTTCGAATGTGCCAGAGAAGGAGTCGGTCAACATCGCTTACGATGATCGGTTCGTTCCCATTTCGTTTCCGACTCTCTCGCACTCACCTTTGTGCTGATCGTTTGCCCGGGTTTCTTTTGATGCAGCTCGCCGGGAATAGTCAAGTGGAAGAATATCCTCTGGCCAGAGTCGGAAGAAGTGAGGAGGAAGAAGGAAGAGGCTGCGAGACGAGCGGAGCAACAGAAAGCGGACGCCCTCGATCGAGCTGCTTATCGCGACAACATCAAGAAGCGAACTCCGATCGTCCCTTCTGCTGCTCCTATGATCCAATCTCGTTCTGGCTCGCAATCTCATCCCTCAATTCCTCCTTCATCGGTCAACAATCAATCGCATTATCAAGTTCCAGCCCCGGCTCAGCATGCTCACTACTACCCGAATTACGCCTACCCCTCTCCAGCTCCCTCGTACAACTACCCTCCTCCATACCCTCATTCCGCTCCTCCTCAGCATCACCCAACTCCCTACGCCTATTCTCAGTCGAACTACTATCAACCAGCTTCTTCCAATGGAGCCTCTCCGTACTCTCAACATCTACAAATGCCGCCAAACGCTTACGCTCATCAAGCTTATCCCCAACAACAATCACAATCTTTCGCAGTTGTTGGAGCTCCTCGACAATATCCCGCTCCTCCTCAGAACTACCCTCAGAACTACACGCAACAATCCCACCTCCAGCCTCTACAGCGTCCTTCCTCTCAACCCTCCAACCCATCATCTCACTCGTTTTCCCATCTTCTCAATTCATCGACTTCACAACCGAATTCTCGACCTCATTCACCATTCGCTCAACCCTCTCAACCACAACACTGAAGTAAATTGTATCGATCTGTTTCTGTATCTATTCAACGTTTTTACTACTCCTCTCCCCTTCCTTTTCGTTCTCTCTCTCTCTCTCCTGATTCGCATGACGTTCCCAATTCCGCTTCTTTGCATTCCCTTCCTTCTTCTTGATTTGTCGTTTGTGACTTCTACATGACCTTTGCTCTCTCGTCTCCCTGATGTCTTTCGAATGGAATTTTTGCTTTCACTATCTCTCTTCTTTCGAAGCGAATCGAGAGAAACGAGCCGGATTTCGAATGTTCTGTTTCGTGGTACATCGAGAAAGACGTCCAGCCCTGACAAATACGCAACATCTTGCAGAAAACAGAGGGAACGAAGGGGAAGTAGAAAAGCTCAAATCGATCAGATCAAAGGATGGGTTTGACAATAGACGACTTGCTGACGAAGCGTGAGGGGCTTTTGTTTGACGAGTGAGTGATCCTGTGGGGGAGAATTGCCGGTGAGCTCTGGCAAGTGCAGAAAGAAGAGACGAACTGACATTGAAAAGATTATGCGGCGTCTTGTCGTGTCGAGAGTCAGTGTCGTACACATCGATCGGCTCCGGTACTGACATCGGAGAGGGATGGTGGAAGCTGAATTGGCTCCGATTTGTACGCCGAGTGATCTGGGGAATCTCTCGCTCGAGAATTAGAGAATGTTGTCGAGGCGGCTGCATCGAGGATTGCGAGAGAGCCATTGTGCGTGGGTCTTCGGGATAATCAGAGGGTGTGGCGGGTCGAAGGGGCTTCGGAGCAGGAGAAGTTGCGTCCCTGGCCGGCGTTGGCGAGCGAGGAGGATGGTCTCCCTTTTGATCTTCTTGAGCGCGAGAGCCGGATTCAAGCGCTTGCTCATTCCTCTGCGGCGTGCAATGGTGCGACATATGGGAGGCGATGGCGTTCCTTCATGGAGGAGATTCAGTCGGGCGAAAAACTCCTGAAAGAGCCATGCAAACTCACCGTGTTGGCATCCACGTTCTCGGACAATTTGGGCACTGGAAGACGCCTCCTTGCGGGGTGTGCTGCTTCTCGTGCGCCTCTTGCCTCTGACGACCCAGTATGTGCGCGTGAGTAAGAACCCAATCTGCTGGAACAGACGAACTGACCTTCTTGCTCATCTCTCCTACGTTGCAATGCTGACAGGATCCCTTGCCCTCAGTCATAGCATATGATTCCGTCAAAGTTAGGCTGAGAAGTCCGTTCGAAGTGGAGGGAGAGGAGAGAAGATTGGAGAGAGACAACCCGGCAACAGACGGCGGAAGAGAGGATCGTCTCCTCCCGATCTCCGTAAGCTCCGACGGACAGCTGAGTTTTGGGAAGGACTGAGCGCTCGCACCAAAGTGGGTCACTTTTCGAATTCCGAAAAGAAAAGTCTCGTTTAGCAGTTAGAGGAACAAGATTGACGAAGGGGAGAGTAGAAAGGGGATGATTCAACAGTATGTCTGAGAAGAGGGGACGAAGAGGGGACGAGATGGAGAAAGGAAGGAGTTGGCGAAAGGGAGAGGATGTGATGCTTTCGAGGGAAATCCGGAGGGAGTGTCAGAATGAAGCACGCATCTGCTGATAGATACGTGTCTGACGACGAGAGAGTAAACGAGATCGGGCGAGAGAGTGAGACTCTGACTGTCGACAAGGAAAAGTCCAGGTCAGTCTCTGCTCGAGGAGATTCGAAGATTCGACTAACTTCGGCCGGAGGTTCGATTGAAGGCTCTCCGGAAGTATTGTCATTGAATATAATTGATGGTCGCGGAGAAGCAGGATACGAGTACCTCCGAGTATGAAAGTTCCATTCACCTTGACTTTGACGTCGTCCTGGTGGTAGAAGAGCCGAGAACTCGGAATCGAACAGGGCTTGCGGAGAAGGAAGTGAGCGAGTAGGTACTGGCGAGTGCTGCTCGCGTTCGATAGCAGTTTCGCCGAGGTCGTCGGTTGGAGCGAATCGAGGCGGGAGAGGTGGACGCTGTCGTCCGATCGATCCTTCAGACATTCCTCTCCCGCGTCCTTGAAGTGTGGGTCGACGCGGTAGATCCGGCACACTAGGAGCTCGTTCCTGAGCGTGTAGCGAAGGAGGTTGACCGATATCTCGTTCCCGTCCTCGAACTGAATAACGGCGTCGCGGTTGAAGGGTAGGAGGAACACGACCTGGTCGCTCGTGACAATGTAGACCTTCGTGTGTTCCGAGAGTCTGGCTAGTGGATTTGAGATCTCAGTCTGATTAAGGATGCTTCAGTGATGAAGGGTTAGAGGAGATCAAAAACTAACCGAGTAGAACACCATGAATCGCACTTGCTACATTTGAAAGTCCCTCCTTCTGGTGTATGCCTGATCATGTGTTCCTCCAACCGCTGTAGCGGAAGACGGCATAAGATAGAGCGTTTGTGAGACAGAAAGAGGACAAACCTTGGACGACATCTCCCCAACGTCGCATTTCTCACATCTTCCTCGACCTGGCATACTCTAGCTGATATTAAGCGCTTCTTGGGGTCGAGATTCAAGTGAGAGGCGGAGGAGCAGAGCAAGATTCGGTAAGAGACGAGGATAAGACCGTTTGTAGAACCCGGATTCCCGTAGGAAACTCGAGAAGGTTCAGGAGAAAGAGAAGCTCTGTCGTTTCGCAGGATCTACAGGCAACCGATCCTAGTGGAGACAGTGAAAGGTGAGCGAGAAACGAAAGAGAAGAACGGAGAAAGGAAAGCGTCGACATACCCTCAACATGATACTCAACCTCTGACTCCCTCCTACTGTCCTTCCTTCCCATCGAGCTTGATCCAGGACCTCGTGAGTATAGTGCGTTCGCAACGGTTCTCTGCGAGGAACGGGAGCGAATGAGTCTTCGTTTCTTCGATGGAGCGATCGAGAGAAACGCTCAACTTACTGCTGTACATAAGCGCTCCCACTCGGTACGAGTACCTCGAACTCATCAGGTCCTTCTTCGGACGTAGGCTCGCCATTCTCCGACGTTCGCTTGAACCTCATGACTCGTTCTCCTCCTCCTAGGCTGACTCCAACGATCGTTCTTCCGAAAGCTTCGAGATTGTCGACGTGAGGGAAGATGCGACCGGACGATGACAGATGTAGGAGATGCATGATGAGATGAGGCGGAGGATCGAGGGATGATGAAGAAGCGGTGGGAGGAGAGGAAGATTCGTTCGAAGTCGCAGGTGTCGAAGGTGGTAGGAGCGAGTAGACTTTCTTGAGCGTCGTCTCTAACACACCTCGCTTCGATTCATCCCTGATCACTTCATCGAAGTGTCCATCCCTCACGAGCATCTCACGATACCCTTTAATCACTCCATCGAAATGACCTTGTTCAAATTCGTACGCCTCATCCTGCATGAACCCATCCCGCGCTATGTCGTAGCCAGTATTCGCTTTGAGCCATGTCTTGCGTTTCTTACGTCCAGCTGATGTTGTACGAGAGGGAGAATCGAGGAGAGCTAGAGTGTGCGAAAGGAGGAGTGACTGCTCTTCTTGAGATAGAAAGGTCGGAAGAATGGTGAGGGATGGATGAGGGGTCGAATAGAGTCGTCTCGTACAGATTGGAGAGGACTTGAGGAGGGTAGAAGAAGTTAATCGGATCATGTTGAATTGGGATCGAAATCGAGGAGTAACGGCAATCGATGAGCCCAAACGGTCGAGGTGGAAGCCCGCGTATCTAGATATACGTTCTCCTGAGTAGCCCGGGGTATTCTCAGTATCGAGTGAGATGTAGCAAGTCAAGGAGAGGACCGATTTCAACTTTCTCTCTTCAACCTCGACATCGACCTCATCAACTCGCTTAAAGCAACAGAACAGCGTTTAGGAGGCCTCTTCCATCATACTACAATATCATGCCGCGACTACCACGATCCCTCGCTCCTTCTTCGCGAACTCTCTTCCGCCTTTCTCCTTCATCAATTCGACCACAACTATTACCTCGAACGAGTCTAACTAGTCCTACCCAATCCTTCTCCACCCTCTTCAGATCCGCCCCATCTCCAACAAGATCCCTCCTGTCCTCTGTCCGCCCTTCCCTCGTTCCCTCTTCTTCATCTCAACTCTCATCTCCCATTCTCTCCCTCTTGTCCCAAACCTCTTCAGGAGATCAACAGAAACGATTCGCAGTCTACGGTGCAGAGTATCAACCTTCGCAAGTGAGGAGAAAGAGGAAGCATGGATTCTTGGTTAGGAAGAGGAGTAAGAATGGGAGGAAAACTTTGATGAGGAGGTGGGCAAAGGGAAGGAAGTTCTTGAGTCACTAGGGGGAACAGGTTAGGGAATGGATGGGAGGATGAGACGGCAGGAGGAAATGGGATTTAAGGGGAATTTAGGGAAGTTGCAGCGAAGCAGAAAGGTCACGAACCGAATCGGTGTTACGTTGTGGATGGAGAAGACGCGAAACTCAGATAGAGAGTACGGTCACAAAGCGTGATGGAGGAAGAGGGACAGCAGGAGATGTATCAACAGAATTGTACAGAATCGCAAATTTACCCCTTCGAACAGTTCGGATCCGTCTGATGCGAGTGTCCACTTGATGACGGGCCTGGTTTAGGAAGAACCACTCGTTGACCTCTCCTCGACGAGTATGAGGCAAAAGGAACAGACAAATCACTTGCGCGAAGGAACAAATTCGGCTTTGTAAAAAAACAGGAGAATCGAACACGCAAACTTGAAGGTCGTCACCCTCTCCCACCCCCTCTAATTCTCCTCTAGTACTGATCTGGCTCACCGTACTTCCTGCGATACTCCAAAAGCTGAGCATTCGCGTCACTCCACCTCTCATCAAAGCGCTTCAAGGTTCTGCGGACCGTACTCAAGCGGTCGTCTACTCTTTTTACAGCAAGTTTCCAAGCTTGCGAGTCCGTCTTCTGGTTCTTCAAGACACTCTTCTCGTCAAGGAGTGTCGTAATCTTTGCCCTCAACGTTGCTCTCTCCTCCTCGCGTTGTCGACCAGCCTGTTCCATTCCCCGCAAAGCTTGTCTGTTTGCCTCTAAGCCCTGATCAGCCGCCCCTTCCCGTCTGAGCAAGTCTACATGTTGAGGAATGCACGAAATCCCAGGAGCTGGACGTCGATTTTCTGCAGCCGGTAACGGTTGCTGAAGTGGCATTCCGGGGCTGGTTGTGGCGACACCTGTACTTGCGTGGACTTGATGATGAAATCGAGGTGCGGAGGCAGAACGAAGTCTTGGGATGAAGGGGTAATGAGGGTCGAGGAGAACAGAAGATGGGCTACTTTTGGTCGTTTCGGAATGGGAACGTCGGTGAGGTCGATGCGAAGACTGAAGGTCGGCATGGGAGATACAAGGAGTTGCTGGCTGGACGACTATAGTAGGAGGCTGGACGGTCGAAGAAGGGGGAGGAGAAGTTCCGTGTTGCGAAGACCTCGAAGCATAGAAAGGGTCGAAGGCAAAGGGATCCTCCTGTGAGTTGATCGGGCGGAAGACTGTGGGGGAGAGTGAGGGAATAGGGTCGAACTCGAAGAAATTTCCGGGCTGTGTATGTTCGAAACGGGAATGGGTAGATACGTCGTCTGTAACCGAATTGACAGGTGTGGCACTCTCGGCCAAGCTGGCAGTGCGTCGATGAGCGGGCGATCGTCTGGAGCGGGAAGTAGTGGATGCGTGCGAGCCTGCTTGAGCTGAAGGTGAAATGCTTGAGCGCGAAGATCGATTTCCTCCAGTCTCTGAACGAGGTCGATCATTCGCTGGTCCTGACCGAATCCCCTCTCGAGTGCGATCGGTTATAGCGACAAAGGCTGTAGGCTCGAACAGCGCGGCCTGACAACCTCGCGTGCGCTTCAGCTCAGGAGCAATCGAAAGATTCGAAGTACGGCACCCGTCGTGAGCGAATTCAGATGCCAACTTACAGGTTGACCTCGACGGGAAACATAGTTTGTCGCGTCACCCAATCTTCCGAATCCAGGAGCTTGAGGATCTTCCTTTCCCGGGATTTTGCCAGTTTTGAGCCAGTATGGATCTTTTGGGTCAGATCCGCTCATGACAGACCAAGGCTCGCCGAATCAGAGAGTTTGGCTGGGTATGAGTGTGCCGGGAGGAGAGGGCAACACACACAGAGAGAGAGAGAGAGAGAGAGAAAGGAGAGAGGGAGAGAGAGATAGAGAGAGAGGCGTTTGTCACGGAGATTCGAGCGGATTCCGCTCTTCTTTAACCGGCTGACTGACACATCATACCGTCGAAGGTCGAAATAGGGGTAGTCGAACTGTGAAGACCTTTGTCGACGCGCGGGCGAGAAAGCGCACAGAGGAAGCGGTAGGGCAACTGCACGGCGAAATGCGTTGCGAAGAGTATCTGACTTTCAAGCTTGAATCCGAGGTCGAGTCATCGCTTCAGATATTTAGGTACAGCTGTAGAGAGAGAGTAAGCTGCTTCAGATACTGTATCCACCTGCGACTCAAAGAGCTGTTGACTCGCGAAACTGCCGGATTTCGAACTTTTCGCTCTTGAAAGTGAGTGCGATTCGCTTGATTTCCGTATCTCGCTGTCGTCTTCGTCGATCGTTGCCGAGCATATGACACGCTGTCCGTAGCTGTTCAGCGAGGTGTGCGAAGAAGCCAATTGATGACTACTTTTGAGGATTAGGAAAAGTCGATTTGCGACTTGGATAGATTCCGTCCCAGCTCTCCATTTTTCTGATCTTCCGAGCCACCTCACCCGTTTCCACAAACGTAAGTCTATAGCTTTCTTGCTCATTCGACTCGCAGGCATCTACCGCAACGCTCTACAACGCAAGTCTGACTCGAATCGGTGACGGAGAGGGAGAAATGGTAAAATTGGAAAAGTCGAGAAAGAGGAGCAAACGAGCGAGATTAGTCAGTGGGAAGATGTTGGTTGGCGTAGGCTAGAAGAGAGGGTGTTTACACGTTCTCGATTGGTTCAGGAATGGCTACAAGAGGTGGAGTGGATGAGAAGCAGCATCTGATCTGAGGAGGAACAACAATTAGACTACAACGCTACTATAGGACTCAGGGGAGCATACAAGACATCTACAAGAAGACACAGAAGTCTATCAGCAACTCGCGCTAGCCTCAAGAAGCGACATCCGCCTCGAGATCGTTCACCTCAGCAACCTCGAATTTCCCTCTCAAACCCTTCAACTTCGCTGACACTCTCCTCCCCTCTCTCACCTTTTAATAGCGAGATGCCTTCCAACAAGTCGTTCCGCACCAAGGTCGTCCTCGCCAAGGCTTCCAAGCAGAACCGGTACGCAACTTTCACCACTTCCCTCTCTAATCCGCATAACTGACCTTGTATTGCATACTCCGTATAGCCCGATCCCCCAGTGGTTCCGTCTCAAGAGCGACTCCAAGATCCAGTACAACGGTTAGCATTCAACAATTCTCATTTCCCCCCTTCTGTTCTCCGAATCTGATTCATTTCGCTCTCTACTTCCTAAACCATCTAGCTAAGCGTCGTCACTGGCGCCGCACTAAGCTCAAGTAAGTTTCCCTTCCCACCCCCACTTCTATGTCCGCCTTCGAATGTTAACGATTCCTTTCATTTCTACTTTCTTAGCCTCTAAACGGGTCGTTGGGTTTCATTGTGTCGTTTTATATCTGGGAGAAAACGGGGAGAAACGAGGGGTTCGGAAAGTGAAGGAAGGTTGCGAGGAAGCGAGAATTGGAAGGAGAGAATGAGAAAAAAGGAGAACCTGATGCTAGAGTTGGAAAACCTCGAAAACTTTCGGTATTCATCTTCCCCCTTTTTCCTCGTTCTTTCGACAAATCGCCCGCCGTCCCCGCTCTCTTCCTTTGTTGAAAAAGCCTTCATCTCCTTACAAACTCACATCGAACCGGAGTGAGGGAGAGAGGAGAGAGAATGTTATGGGAGGTCTGGGAAGTAGGAGATCAAGGAAGATTTGGTCTCGGACGACCAGTCATACAGCAGGAGCGACTCTCGGCCTCTCTCTGGGCTGTGCGAGGCATAAGGGAGTTCGATACGATACGAAATCCTGGTTCTAATGCGAAAACGACGAAAGTTTGCGATATCCACGCTCTTCTGATCAACCTTCACTGCCTAGCTTCACACACAGTCATACAGCCGATTAGATGCTCTGCCTTCGTTCAATCTTTGGTCGACCACCTCCCATCTTCTTGTTCGCATCATCGAACCTCCTCACTACGACCTCGCATTTAATAGTCTGCATTTCCCCGAACCCTCATCAGCCCTATCATCATGACACAAGCTTAGGGAGAGTAGACTTACCTTGCACAACTCTTTGACTCCCCTCATACTCTCCGGTAACAAATTCAATCCAGCACTCCTTTCGACGCTCTCGACGGGTACTACGAACCCTTCCAACCTAGTTTGATCCGGGATCGGTTCGTTTGGGAGTACGAACGCTCCTTGAACCCATTCTTTACGATCTTGAGAAGTGGAAGAGGAGGGGATGAGGGACAGCGAGTGGGAAGGATTGCGTGAAGCGAGAATCACTTTGGCGAAATGAGTGGGAACGGCTGGGAAACGATGAACACCGTGAGTATCACTAGATTGAGCAGGAGGAGAGAAGAGGAGGTTCGGTGGTGAGCTTACCGATTGAAGGAGGTCCGTTTTGAGGTGCAATCATTTCGTAGGACTGAAAAAGGACGGATGGATCAGTCTCGGACAAGCAGAAGGAATGCAACGGTGATTGTAACGTACAACTTTCCATTTCCCATCTCGAAGATCTTTCTTCGGTAAGAAGAGAGGAACGGTGAAAACGTAAACATCCTCGAAATCTTTCGTCAAATTTCGACAGAACTGATGAAACCTCATAAGCGTTAGTACGAGACCAAGGAGAAATAGGAATGAGAGGAACTATGCGTACAGCCTCTAGGTAAGCCCAGTAATGTCGGTCTGCGAATGAGAAAAACTGTTAGTCTCGAGGATTGAGGCAGAGAGTTTATCGAGAACCTTACTGAATCCTTCTCCTACTTGAGGCGCGATGTTGGAGAGAAGGAAGGTTTCGGACATGGCTACTTGTGAAGCTTTACAATCGGCAGCTGGCAGAGGGAGAGGACAGGAGAACGAGTGAACGAGTATCAAGGAGAGTTATGCGAAGTTAGTTTCTGATTCTTGGTCGGCAAGGGTAACTACAGGATGCTCACCAGGTACGAGATGACCACGATCTATTCCATCACATGATCGAGACCGGATTCAGTCAAGCAGTTCTCGACTCTCGAATCAAATAGGTTGAACAAACTCACCGTAACCACTCCTGAAATAATCCAACAACCCAGCTCTGAACATACTCGGCACATCCGGATCCTCTACGAACCTACTCTCATTCCTATCCCCTCCACCAGACTTCAAACTCTCCTTCGTCAAGTGTTCGGCAGTCCAAGCGGGAATCCTATTCCTTCTATCATAAGCCGCTGTATAACCCGTTCGGATCAAGATATCGCTCACTGGACCTAGAAGCACCCTTTCTCTCCCGCTTCTCAGCTCGATTGTAACTTGAGGGTAGGGGGAAGAGGGGACTGACCGATAGTGGTGCCGTTCAATATCGTTGAGCGCAAGTCTCGACCTGTCAATCCACCATGATAGACTTCTGCAGGTTTCCCTTGTCCTGCGAGAGGTGGTAAGGAATGCTCGGGTCGTCCTGGGTTACCGTGAGATGAGGGAGGAGGAGGAGGGAGAGGATTCGATCGAGTAGAGGAAGACGAGCTGAAGGAGAACGCTCCTGCTGCACCGAGGACTAGACCGGCTGATGCAGCGATGCCTAAGTGAACTAGGGAGGAAGACATGGGGGAGGATGAGATGAGGGAGATGGGAAAGAGCGGAACAAAGTTGAGGGAAGCGATGCAACAGGTATGGCTGGGTTGTCGCGTGTTTGAGATCTCGACAGAGCTCTCTGGTGATGGTATCGAGTATGAGCAGTCTAGGGATGGAGAGAAACAAGAGAAGTCTTCGTTGAGGCGCCAAACTACTATTGCGTAGGTGCATTCTTTTTTAGAGAAGCGAAAACTCCGCGAGTCCGGAGAATGTAAAAGTGTACACAGAAAGAGAAAGCTAATAGGAAACCGATTGAAACACTCCAGTTTGACCATCCATGAGCCGCTGTCGACGAGTTTGTTCGAAACTTGAAACGATCAGTTTCCTCCAGGGAATCTGATCAATAACGACTAGCTTACTGCGATATCCAGTACCCGATTGTACAGAGTTGTGTAAAGCCCGGACTTGCTATGAGCGAGGGCTCACCATTCAGCTTCCCGGTGAAAGACGGAACGCAGAAGGTGCAAAAGTTTGACTCACCAAGGCAGTAGCAGCAATTGAACAATGGGCACGCAAGGAGGTACAGTTCACCCCGAACTCTCTGTCTAGAGGGGAGCAAACGAAGGAAGTCAGCTTCTCACTATCGTTGAAAATAACAAAGAACGCTCGGACACACAGAGGAGAGTTCAGAGCTAGATGCGTCGATTGAAGGTTCCGAAGGACTGAGAAACCGGGTGAGTGTGGTGACTAAATGCAAATTTGATCAGCTCGGTGTTGGTAGACAGAGGGGGAGAGAGAGGGGGAGAGGGAGAGAGGCGTACCATTCGAAATGACGAGCCTTGCGAAGAGGTTGCAAGGTCGTTTCAACTGAGTTTCGCGCGAAGTTGTTCGAATGTGAAGTGAAGAAGAGAAAGAGAGAGAGAGGAAGTAGCGGGAAAATCCGACCGCGTGATCGCTTCACAATCGAAGGCGATGGAACGAAAATCGAAAAGTTGTCGAAAGCATTCGAAACTTCGGCTATCGATACCCCTCGCTCTGATTTCTCTCGTACCTCACTCCGATCCGCCTGATCTCTAGCACAACGAGTCGCAAACTGAGGAGGAAGAAATGGATGATCGGACGGAGGGGGACTGTGCTGCGTCCGCCGAACGCCTCTCTCTTTCGCCATCGAACCCCACTAGCTTGACGGCCTATCAGTTTGTAGGCGACCCGGGCTGGCAGGACATTTATCGCAAGCTACACTAGACAGTCTGACGAGTTTGCTAGCGAAGAAAGAGAGGGACGGGAAGAATCAAGGCTCGAGCTCGCTTTCGCTCTCAACCACAGCTCTGTTTCCTCGCTGGGACCAAGAAAAGAGGGGCGAGAGAACAAATTGCCAACGATGTAAAGAGAGAACCAGAGAGTAACATTGAAAGCTAAGCTATCAAACGACGAATCTGCGAAGCGGCCAAAGTCCGTTTTTCCTTTTCTCCTTGACGACAGCTCGCGCGCCCTCTTCCCTTGCTTGATCCACCTAGTCTCCATAGTACATGAGAATGATAGGAGCGTCAGACTTTGGACTATTCTCGACTTCCTTCCCAGCTTGGTTGACTTGATTCTCTCGAAATTTGTACCGATTCGCAGCAACCTGTCGAAGAGTTCGAGAGCTTTCTCAACCGATTTCGTATCGACAACACAGGAAGCTCGCATCGAGAGATCTCTCGCGAAAATGTTGCCGAGAGGAAGTTGAACTATGTCGTTTCGATCAGGGTTAAGAAAGATCAGTTGAGAACGGTAACGCATTCCATTTAGAAGTTCTTCGAGTCCTCGACGAGGTTGATGGACAGCTAGCACCCAGACGCGAGAGTAAGTCTCAAGTGAAAGAGAAGAGAAGAGAGAGAAATAGGGAATACTCACCGAGAACGAAATGAGCTGCTCTAGATCTCAACTCTTTCGCAACGTCCTCCTTTCCACAACAGAGCATATCTTGTTCTTGAGGACCATAATCTTGTGCCTTCCACTTTGATGAATTTGGAATCCTTCATCATTCGAGATTGACAGTTGCGAAGAATATCGAAGATTATCGAGAGCGAGTTCAGCGCAACCTCTGTTGATCGTTCATTCGTCGAAGGATTTAGTTCACTTCACAAGAGGAAGAGGGGGAAAGGAGAACTCACCCTTCTCCGTAAATGACGCAAACTTCAGATCCTTCGAATCCCATCCTCTTATTGATCTCTTGACAACGTTATTGATCTTCATGTTCCATCTCACGTTCGCAGCGACGAAAGGAGCCTATATCATTCAAACAGGAGTCAGTTCAACGTTCAAGAGAAGAGAGAGAGACTTACCATCGATCCTCGCTCCTTCCAAAGCTTGAACGCATCTCTTCACGAGACTTTTGCTTGTCATTGAGTCGACAGATGAATTGTTCATGAGCGACACAGTGCTCTCCTAGACCGCGGTCACCGAGGATAGCTGTGAACGAGGAAGAGCAAGAGAGAGGGAGGTCAGCTCAACTTCAAAAGGAGAGAGAATGAGCTTGTGAGCTTACCAACGACGTGTTGACCTTGTTTAAAGTGTTTGACTCCTTGACCTCCTCGAACAATCTGTCCTACAACGTTTGATCCAGGAGTAGTAGGCTAATGAATCTTTCCAATCAAGTTGTAACCAGAGATGTTGTCATTATCCTTGAGAGAGAGAGTCAGCTCTCGACGACGATGACGTCGAAGAAGAGAAGCTGAGATAGAGCTTACGTCGAATTGAGACCAGCAACGTGAATTTTGATAACGACTTCTCCATGTTGAGGATTCCTCCATTCGACGTTCTTGATCTCGAGGTGTTGAGCGTTCTCTTTTGGCCAAATGGCACCGTCGACTTCCGGGATCTACACTGCGTGCCGAAACAGCGACTAGCGTAGTGATCATTGCGAGACAAGGAGCTGCAATCGAGATATCTCGAAGGAAGAGTAGAGGAGTGTAAGACTACCGAAGGGATCACTCTCGTCAGTTCGAGATAAGTAGAGAGTGAAGGGAGTGCTTACAGTCACTTGAACGATATCAGTATGACCGATCAATATACTCACTAAATCCCGTCCTTCGCCAGTTTTCACATCTTTCCTCCTAGTCACTCCCTCAACAACCACAAGTGCAGCAATGGAGTCGAGAGAGCGCTCCATCGGGACCCCATCTGGAAATCCTCTCAATTCAGTTTCCATTCCCATTTCGTTCATTCGAAGTGAAGGTGAACTCACGCAGATCTCGTGATGTTACTCTTCGGAGCATGCTCAAAAGCACTCTCAATACTCCTCTCCAATTCCCCCCTTAACAATCCCCAGTCACCGCTCCTCCAGATCTTCTTCGTATTGTCATTCGATCGAGTTGCGAGGTATTGGGATCGAAAACAACTCCTTGAATCCCCAATGACCAGATAAATTATTTACAAGCCCTGTACAAATCACCCTCGTTCAGCGAGCTAGAAGAGAATAGAGGGAACGAGGGCAGACGAACCGAAGTTTGTTCCTGACCAAACCAAAACTTGATCTTAAATTGATTGAAGCGAGATCACTATTCGTTCCGAATCAAAACGAAGTTTGCGAAACCTGTACGTCACGCAGATGAGCGAAGCTGAACTACGTCAATGTGAGCAGTAGCGAGAGAGGAGACTGAAAACGAACCAGACAGCTCGCCTCATCATCTTCTCGTAGGTTTCCGCTACTCCGAATTCGTATCCAAAGACGTACTGACATACAGTTCGATAAGGTTTCAATCGATTCCACTGAGCTAGTGGGCGAAAGGAAATGCGTTAGTTAGCGAAAGGGAAGAAGCGAAGAGAGCAAAAAGAAAGTGGAGAAGTTCCGAAACTCACCCTTTGCGATTTCAAAGTGGTGCTGGACAGTCGCGTTGGCCACTCGACGTCAAGACGATTATTCTCTACCGCGTAGGCATCTGTACATTTCTTCGGAAATATCAGCTCATCGGTCCCCTCGAACCGTTCGAAATTGTAATGAAGACTGACGGTTGACCTGTTCGAGGCACTCTTCAGCTCCTTACGAGCTTCTCTTCTCTCCGCCTCAATAACCCTTGATGAAATCCTCGACAAGGTAACACGTACCGATTGAATGATCGAGAAGCGAGAGCGATGAGGAGAGAGAGGAAGTCGCAACGAAGTCGTCCAGGATTCCATGAGTGTATTGCTGTGTACGGGAGGTCACGGCTAAACGAGCAAGGTGAGAAATGGCAGAGGAAAGGAGGGGAAGATTTCTTACCGATGTTGTTTGAACTCTCCTGGACGACGATCAACTCCAACTCGACCGCGACCACCCTCATTCAATCGCCAATGTACATCTCAACTGATCCAACCCGACAGAACCATCCTATCACCTGTTCCCACCACATATTAACCCCATTCGCAATTTCATCTCAATCCCTTTGGGTCGACCTCCGACCTTCATCGTGAGGCCTCACCGTATGTTTAATCCCCCTTCTACACTACTATTTACTCCTTCTTGATGTAGTCGTGTGCGATAGAGTGAGCGCTAGGCGAGATCGCTCAACCCAGCGAGTGATTGATGACATCCTCTCTTGATGACCTCCCTTCACTCTCAGCACTCGCCAGAATCCCAATATCAAACTTCTTGAAGCTCTTGAGCCGGCTGCAGTCGATTTGGGAGAGTATTGAGGGAATGATGATGTAGTTGAAGGAGGTGAAATTTGTTGAGAAGTGGGGAGAGATAGGAGACGAGTTGCACCTTGTTTGGAATGGCGGTATGAGCGTCGTAGTAGATGAGAAGCTCCATCAAATTTGGGAAGTAGAAAATGGGAGATGAGGAGGAGCAACAGAAGGAGCGAAATTTTACAAGTCGTCGCGGTCGATGAACTAGCTGCTCTCTCTCTCTCCCTCCCTCATCTACATCATTGTTCCCCCGCCCTCTTTCGCCCTCCTACTCCCACCATCCTCAAACTCACACAATGATTTCCCCTTCCTTCTCGCTCTCTCTCTTCACCTCCCTCGCCGCTTCTCTCCCACTTATCTTCCTCATCTCCCTCTCAACTCTCTTGAACCTTTCAATTTCAACCAGCGTGCCGCCTTTTATCTCAATGGACAACTTCTTCTTCTTTTCCCATCCTCTTCCCGCGACTGTTGTACACCAACCCTCTCCCTTTTCGACTGCTCTCTTCTTAATTACTTCGACTCTCTCCTCCTTCTTCGACTGCACCTACTTCTTCCTCTTTTTCTTCACTTTCCTCTCGGCTCTTTTCTTTCCTTCTTTCATCTGGCACCCAAACAATAACTACACAAAAAAATCGACCCTTTTTGGCGAAACCGGTTGGAGCGATGTTGATGGTGGTGGAGATTTAATGACTGAAAACAAGATGGAGGAGGATACGGAGGAAAGAGTAGAGAAGGGGACGATTATCGAGGGAGAGAAGAGAGTCGAAACGATGAAAGAGGGAAAACGAGGAGAGGGAGAGATTTACAATGTTGAAGAGGAGGTTGAGACGATTCAGAATGCTGTGGAGACGTTAGGGCTCGAGGTACTAGAGGATGGGAGAGCGAATCAGGGAGCGAAGGTGCTTGGAAGGGGGAATGAGGAGAAGAAATTAAAGGGAGGTCTGGAAAAGCATCAAAACCTCTCGCAGACACATCCCAAGGGAGAGAAGTGTGAGGCAGGAGAAGGAAAGTTGGACGAGAAAGCGAGGGGGGGGGAAGATAGTTTGAATATGAGGGAGCAGAAGGAGAAGGATATCATTTGTCGAGAAGTGAATCGAAAGTCGGAGGAGACGGGGCAAACTTTCGAAAGCGATTTCTCGTCGACTAGGTCTTCTTACTGCCACAAGCATCGCTCGCTTTCCTCTTCTCTGCGCCTACTCGGAGGTGCATCGTCAGGAGGGAGGGTAAGCCGATTTTACTCCTCATCCTGACTGCGAGCTAACCTCTTGAACGACTTCGCAGATCTCTCTCGGTCCTACTCCTTTCGCTCCGATCACTGCCCTTCCGCCTACGCTCTTACCAGGTTTCGCTCGTCCCTTCCTCAATTCAGGATTTCAAGCCGATACTTGCCATTTCAATGCATGCTTAACGGGCTTGTACGCAACTCGATTTGGTCGAGAACTCCTCGGAACCAACGTGTCCACCGAGAACGGTAAGCAAAGTCTCGCTTACTTCGCTCTCGTGATCGAAAACTAAAATCGATGTCCGAGTGATAGATCTCGTCAGTCGAATTCGACGCGATATCGCTGCCCGAATGGCAAACTCGGCTATGATCTACCCGACAAACTCGCTGCAAGCTCTTGAGCGTAAGTTCCGACCAGAATCGTCGACTTTCGCCTCGATCTTTGTTGACTCTCGTTCTCGTGACAGACACCCTAGAGATTCCTTTGAATCGACAGCACGACGCGTTCTTGATGCTCTCGCATCTTGTACATCGTGACCTTTCGCCAGACTCGGAGCTCGTTTCGTTCGTCCTGGTCATCTGGTTTCGTTTGGGGATTCTCTACTGATACACTCGCTTTCGACTTGTGCAATTTAAGGGAGGTTATAGTCGACTGCACTGACACGATACACTGCAGCCGATGTGATCTCACTCGAACGAGCCCGTGCAAGTCATTTGGAATTGTCGTCGAGCCTCTCGGAACGCTCTCGGCAGGAATTCGAAAATTCCTCACTCCTCAAACGAGCTTGAACGAGTGTCCGTGCGTTCCTTCACTGTCTCCTTTATCACCGGAGAACTTGGCTAACGCACTCTTCGTTGTCAGTCGGTGCTTAATGAAGACTCAGCATACGTTTACCACTCGAATAGAGCAACTGCCTCGACTGTTATGCGTTCGTCAGGATATGGTACGCCGAGACCATACAAAGAACGTTATCCCTATGACATTTGAGAAGACCCTCGAAAGGGATGGAGAGGTGAGAATCTATTTTTGCACTCTCGATAAATTCTTCAACTCATTGTCTGGCTTCGTATCTGACAGGTTCACCACCTCAAAAGTCTCATTGCTCACGATGGACTCAGTGCCCTCTCGGGACATTACGTCAGCGTCGCTGTGACGTCGACTGTCGCTTTTCGTTTCGACGACAACGTTACGACTTCGCATTCATCGATTTCCGACGCTTTACTTTCACGCCACGGCACAAGCGCCAATCCGTACTTCCTTCTTTACGAACGACAAGACACCCGAGCTTCTGCTCTCCCGCTTCCACTCTCAGATCGCAACACTTCATCTCCTCCTTGGCCTCATCGCACTCCTTCGAACCCTTCTTCTCAACCATCTCGACACACAAAATCGGATCTCTCTCCTCTCTCTACCTCGCGCACTCCCTCACAGCAACGGTCTCTGCCTCTCTCGTCGAAACCCGCGACCCCGCTTCCCAAAACTGCAGGTCCTACTTCGTCCTCACCTACTCCTACCTCTCTTCGTCGTTCAAGCCGAAATGTCGAGACTGTGCCGAAGACAACAGTGTCCAAAGCTACTCTTTCCCCTTCTATCACTTCGATTCCCCTAAAAAATGTCGCGAAACGACGAAAAGTCGCCTTCCCGGAGAATCTGTCGACTCGTCCTTCATCGACGGCAAAATCTTCAGTCGCTCTACCTGAGGTGAGTACTCGTCTTCATTCGAAGTCATTCCCCTTTCGGACAGCAAACTGATAATTCCCATCCAAGTCCTGCAGTCCTCTCTTGCGAGACGTTCTGCCTTCCCGTCGATTCCCTCCATGGAAGTCACACTGGGCAACGTTTCATGTCGATGGAATCGTCAGGAATGCTGTCATTTGGCAGCCTCGAAACTCGAGGTCTTGCACCACATCTACTACGCTCACTCGACCGCGACTCCCTCGATCGGAACGAAATGGAGGTGCTGTTGGGACGACTGTACGAGTCGGCAAGACTCGGTCGAATTCCTGTTCGATCACATCGCGGTCAAACACCTTCAAATCCACCTCTACAAGTGCGGAGGTTGCGCCATCGTTTTCCGTCGGAGACGAGCACTTCTCGAACACCTCGTCGCAAAACACGACCAACGACACCTCCAGCAGTCTCTGGATGTACAAAGAGCACACGACCTTCGTCCTCTGCCCGTTCTCGCTCCTCGAACGATCTCCTACGGACCGATGCCTTCGCAAATGGGACCATTACCTGTAGCACCCACTCCTCCTTCATACCCTCCACCAATTCCTCGGGGGTACTATTCGACGAGGTAAGAACTCGGTCGCAATACCAAGCTGGAGCAGGACAGGAGAAGACGAAAAAGAAGTTTCGGAAGTTATCTCTGTTGAAACACTCTATTTTGCAACGGTCGTACTATTCGCAGATGCTCACTCAAAAGACAATGACCTCGAGAGCTCGAGAGATGAGATAAATAATCTATTAGCGAAAAACAGAAAGCTCGAAAAACAGAAAACTCGAAAAACCAAACTTGACAACAACTTCAGATCGCTTCCTCCCATCAAACCTCATCCTCGTCATCATCCTCATCCTCAGCATCAGCATCATCTTCCTCATCGATGTCATCGTTACCAGCAGCGATTTGCAGAAGCTCTAACAGACTCTCTCCCCTCTTCAAGTTTTCGATTCGAGCCTTCCTGTCGACCTCGGTCAATCCTCCTAAATAGACCTTGAGACGATTCTTGAGCTTTCTGATTTGAGCGTTTGTTCCTCGATAAAGCGAGTTGAGGAGTTTTGCGTTGGCGGGGGACAGAAGGTTTCCCTTGACTCCTTGACCTCGGGCCATTGCGATTCGACCGACGTTCAAGGCACCGTTGTCGTCTCGATGACCGACTCGGAGGCACCTCAAGCAGACGACTAGGCGGAGGATGTCGGAGTAAGTAGGATCTCCTAGTCGACATGGATGGATCAACCTGAAAATGTCAAGGCTCGAAGTCAGCGTTCCGCTCTCGACAAATTGCGATGGAGGAGAGAGAACATACGAAGCTCCACATCCAGGTTTCGCACAAACCTTCGACGAGAAGGCTTCAGTCGATCGAACAACGACGAGGTCCACCCAAGGCATCGAGCGAAGAGTTCGAATCTCGGCATCTTCGACTCCTTGCGCAGCATTCCTCCCGTAACCCTTCCCTCCTGAGATGCTGTTGAAAGCTCGAACGAAAGCGACTGCGACTTTGCTGCCATCGGCGGGCTCGGGAATGAGGTCGTTCCACCTCCTCCGGGCCTCTTGATCCAGTAACGAGCGTCGACGCTGTTGTTCGAAAGCGTTCATCTTGGATAGGAGATAACCTGGATTGTGAACGAGAGCAGGCTGAATCGGCGGAGGGACCCAGAGAAGTTGAGACTCGAACGAAACCCGACTTTCGGGAAGGTAGCGACCGGGGTTTGCGGGATCGATGGTACGAGGACGACGTAGAAGAAGCGCGAGATCCGTTGTGTCTTGACCAGTGAGTTCTACAGTTTCAATATTGATATCAGTATCTCGGAGTTTTGCTCGAACGACTCGATCGATGCGAGATCACTCACTTTGCAACCCTCTCGCTAATCTCGAACGACCTTCGAAAAGAAGGAGCTGATTTGCTCTCTTCTGTACCTCCTTGTCTCGCTCGATGGATTTACCAGAAGACATTCGAACGAAGCGAATGTTCTCGTCATCGTTCGAAATGATCGCTGCGTCGACAAGGATCCTCCTTCCTGCATCACTACTGATCAAGTATGCCTTCTGACGCGACGTCTCGGGCGCTGGTTGCATTGTTGCGACTCCTCCTCCTCCAGATTGTTGCTGAGGAACGGGAGGGACCGCCGCTCGCGAAGTCGAAGCTTGAGGAGACGCAGTCGTTGACGAGCTCGATGGTAGAGCAGCAGTGGGGGAGGAACCGAGATCGGCGTGAGAAGCGGCCGTTCGTGATGCGACCGACGAACGAGGAAGATTGTGAACAGGGCGACTTGCAGGGAGAACAGGAGGGGGTTTCTGCTGCTGAAGAGGAGGTTGTATAGGCTGGAGTGCTGGTCTCGTGGTGACTGAAGGAGCGTAAGGAAGAGAGGAGGGTGCAGAGGAGATGGTTGGGAGAGGTTGGGAGAGCGCTCTTTTACGAGTACGAGGAACGGGAAGCGGTGGAGAAGAGTTTCCAGAAGGTGATTCCGTTGAAGACATGTGTATTCTCATCCAGTCTTTCCATTTTCGTAGAGTAGCGACACCAGTAGTTGATAGAGGGGTGCTGAACGGGAGGTAGAGACCTTTG
>Ga0308169_10001984_pt1 | contig 22245 bp, 21 predicted proteins | sample PhyBR1_2_FD_202139 | JGI IMG/M metagenome (GOLD analysis project Ga0308169, IMG submission 202139) | Phyllosphere microbial communities from UC Gill Tract Community Farm, Albany, California, United States - DLSLSB.R1 | ecosystem: Host-associated > Plants > Phyllosphere > Unclassified | place...
CCGGTCCTGGTCCTGATTGTCTGGCTCCTGGCCGCCTGACAAGGCCCGGCATCCGCGCCGCCCTACCCTCCGGGGCGTCCGCCGGGCAAGAATGGGCACATGGAACTTCCCGTGATGCCGCCCGTCCCGCCCATGCTCGCCAAGGCCGTCAGCGGCATTGACGGCGTTCCGGGAAGCGGTGGCCTCAGCTACGAGCCCAAATGGGACGGCTTCCGCTCCATCATCTTCCGCGACGGCGACGACCTGGACATCGGCAGCCGCAACGAAAAACCCATGACCCGCTACTTTCCGGAACTGGTGGCCGCGCTCAAGGAGAACCTGCCCCCGCGCTGCGTTGTGGACGGGGAGATCATCCTGATAGGCGCCTCCGGGGACCGGCTCGACTTCGATGCCCTGCAGCAGCGCATCCATCCGGCGGCCAGCCGGGTGAAGCTCCTCGCCGAGCAGACCCCGGCATCCTTCGTCGCCTTCGACCTGCTGGCCCTGGGCGACGACGACTACACCGGCAGGCCTTTTTCGGAGCGGCGGGCAGCGCTGGAGAAGGCGCTCGCGGCCAGCAAGTCTCCGGTGCACCTGACGGCCGCCACCACGGACAAGGACACCGCAGGGCAGTGGTTCGAGCAGTTCGAGGGGGCCGGGCTGGACGGCATCGTGGCCAAGCGGCTGGACGGCCGGTACGAGCCGGACAAGCGGGTGATGTTCAAGGTCAAGCACGAGCGGACCGCCGATTGCGTCGTGGCCGGCTACCGGCTGCACAAGAGCGGACCGGATGCCATCGGCTCGCTGCTGCTGGGCCTCTACAAGGACGACGGCGGCCTGGCCAGCGTAGGCGTGATTGGCGCCTTCCCCATGAAGCGGCGGCAGGAACTGTTTGAACAGCTCCAGCCGCTGGTGACGGACTTCGACAATCACCCCTGGGCCTGGGCCAAGCAGGAAGAAGGGGAGCGGACGCCGCGGAACGCCGAAGGCAGCCGGTGGAGCGCCGGCAAGGACCTCTCCTTCGTGCCGCTGCGCCCCGAACTGGTGGTGGAGGTCCGCTACGACCACATGGAAGGTGAGCGGTTCCGCCACACCGCCCAGTTCAACCGCTGGCGGCCGGACCGGGAGCCGGAATCCTGCACGTACGCGCAGCTTGAGGAGCCGGTGAACTTCGACCTGGCCTCGGTGCTGGAGACCGGCCGGGGTTAGCCTCGTTGCCGGCCCCTCCCGAAACAGCCCATCTTTCACAAAGGAAAGCCCGCCATTTGGGGGAATGGCGGGCTTTCCGGCTTCAAAACCGGGCTGGTGTGGACGCTCCGGTGCCTACTTCACGCCCAGCAGCTTGGTGGGGGTCCGGAAGGTCTCCTTGGCGGTCAGGGCCGAAATGGCGGCAATGGCGCAGATGACGGCGGTGAAGATGCTGATCTGGACCCAGCCGCCGGCCTGGACGCCTCCCATGGCCGCCACGATGGCAGGCGCGAACCCTGCCATCAGGAACCCGAGCTGGGTGCCGATGGCCAGACCGGAGAAGCGAACCTTGGTGCTGAACATCTCCGCGTAGAAGGAGGGCCAGACCGCGTTGGACGCCGCGTAGCCGAAGGAGAAGAAACCAATGGCTGCAACGAACATCAGCGGGATGCTGTGGGATTCGAGACTGAGCAGGAACAGCGGAGTGAGGATCGCGCTGGCCACGGCCCCATAGACGAAGACCGGCTTGCGACCGATCCTGTCAGCGAGCTTTCCGAACAGCGGCTGGGTGCCCAAGGCCACCAGGTTCGCACCAACGACGAGCCACAGGGTGGTGGTGCCGTCAACGCCGGCCACGGTCTTGGCGTAGCTGATGGCCAGCGTGCCGAACACGGTGGAGACGGCGGCGATGAAGGCACAGCAGATCACGCGGAGGACGTCGCGCCAGTGGCCCTTGAGCAGGTCAGCGACCGGCAGTTTGGCGATCTGGGCGCTCTTCTGGGCTTCCTCGAACGCGGGCGGCTCGTGCAGGGTGCGGCGGATCAGGAAGGCAACAACCACGACGGCGGCGCTGAGCCAGAACGGGATGCGCCAGCCGATGCCGTACTTGATCTCATCCGGCAGGGCAAGGACGGGGATGAAGACGAGGGCTGCGAGGATCTGGCCGCCCTGGGTGCCGGTGAGGGTCCAGGAGGTGAAGAAGGAGCGGCGGTTGTCCGGTGCATGCTCCAGGGTCATCGAGGAAGCGCCGGCCTGCTCACCCGCAGCCGAGAGGCCCTGGCACAGGCGGGCCAGCACCAGCAGCGCCGGGGCCCACCACCCCACGGTGCGGAAGTCAGGCAGGCAGCCGATGACGAACGTGGACGCACCCATGAGCAGCAGGGTGAACATCAGGACCTTGCGGCGGCCCACGCGGTCACCGAAGTGGCCCAGGATGATCGCGCCGATCGGGCGGGCCACGTAGGCGAACCCGAAGGTCGCGAACGACATGATGGCAGCGTTGGCGTCGGCGTCCGGGAAGAAGACCTTCGGGAAGATCAGCGCCGCGGCGGAGCCGAAGATGAAGAAGTCGTAGTACTCGACGGCGCTGCCCAGGAAGCTGGCGAGGGCCGCCTTTTTCGGCGTCCCGGCGGGGGTGAGGGCACCCGCCTCTGCGGACGGAAGTGTCTGGCTCATGGTGTTCCTTTGGTGTGACGACATTGTCGCGGATGGATCTGGGGCGTCGCAGCCGCCGCTGCCTTGATGCGGGCGGGGCGCGGTGCGGCTGGAGTCCGGAAGAAGACCCGGCGTGAGTAGCCACATGGTGGGAGCTACTTGTGCGATACAGAAACTATGACTGTGAGGGCAGTCACCTGTCAAGAAAATAATCACGATCTAGAAATAGCTCTCGCATTGTGGCAACATCGAGATATGAGTGTGAACCAAACCACAGCGGCCGATGGCGAATCCGCTGTTGCCGCGGCGGAGCCAGTCAATGCCATGCCGCCCGAACCCAAAGCTGCCACCAAGCCTGCAGACCGTACCGACATGGTGGGCAAGGCCCTTGGCCTGCTTGTCCTGCTGGGCGACGAACCCCGGGGCGCCAGTGCCGCGGAAATTTCCCGCCGCGCGGAACTTCCGTTCAGCACCACCTACCGCCTGCTCGGCTCCCTGACCCGCGACGGCTTTGTCGACTACGAGCCGGACGGCCGCCGCTACCACCTTGGCCTGCGCATCTTCCAGTTGGGACAGCGCGTTTCCAACCATCATGGTTTCGCGGGGACGGCAATGCCGATCCTCCGCCGGGTCACCGAGCAGACCGGCGAGGCCACCATCCTCAGCGTCCGCGACGGCCTGCACCACTTGACCGTCAGCAAGGTGGATGGACCGCAGACATTCCGCGTGACCAGCGATCCCGGCCACTTGGGCTCGCTCTCCACGACCGCCGTAGGCAAAGCCCTGGTGGCGTTCGCCGAGGAGGGTGAGCGGGAGCGCCTGCTTGCGGAACTTCCGCTTGAGCACCTCACCCCACGCTCCATCACGGACCGGGACACATTCCGCGCAGAGATCGAGGACGTGCGGCGCCGCGGCTACGCCGTCATGGATGAGGAGAATGAAGCCGGTATGCGCGCCGTGGCAGTGCCGCTGCTCAACGGCCAGGGCCACGCCTTCGCCTCCCTGGCCACCGCAGTCCCCGTCTTCCGCCTCAGCCTTGAGGAGCTGGAGGCCCACGTCCCCGTCCTGGAGGAGGCTGCGGCAGAGCTTGCCGCCCGCCTCCCCCAACGGGCCTGAAGGTCGATTTCGTTCGTATCTCGAACACTAGTGCGGTCAGTGAACAATTGCTGTACTGTAATCCCTATCACCGGTGTGCCTCTTCGTGGATGCCGCCGGTGCCGTTATCAAAGGAGCTGCACGGATGAGTATTCGAACTGAGTCCTACCTTGTGGGACTGGTTGGAGACGGCGTTACGCCGTCGCTCACCCCGCCCATGCACGAACGGGAAGGTGACGTGCAGGGCCTGCGTTACCTCTACCGCCCCATCGACCTCCTGGAGCTGGGCCTTGGGGGTGACGCCGTGGGCAGCATCCTGCAGAGTGCCCGGACCCTGGGCTTCAACGGTTTGAACATCACCCACCCGTGCAAGCAGCTGGTCCTTGAGCACCTGGACGAAGTCTCCCCCGATGCCCGCCGCCTGGGCGCCGTCAACACCGTGGTCATCCGCGACGGCCGCTTCATCGGCCACAACACCGACTTTTCCGGCTTCGCTGCCGCCCTCGCCTCCGGCCTCCCCGGCGCCCGGCTGGACCGTGTAGTGCAGCTCGGCGCGGGCGGGGCAGGGTCCGCCGTCGCCTACGCCCTGCTGACCGCCGGCGTGCGGACGCTGCACCTGGTGGATGTGGACCCGGGCCGCGCCGCGGAACGCACCGCCGAACTGCAGGGCTTCTTTCCCAACAGCACGGTAACGGCAGGCGCGACGACGGAGCTGCCGCAGCTGATGCGCCAGGCAGACGGCCTGGTGCACTGCACGCCGGTGGGCATGGCCGCCCACCCCGGCGTGCCGCTGGACCTGGACCTGCTGGACGCGCGCCACTGGGTGGCCGACATCGTCTACCGACCCATCGAGACCGAGTTGGTCCGCGGCGCCCGCGCCAAGGGCTGCGAGGTCCTGGACGGCGGCCGGATGGCAGTTGGCCAGGCCGCCGACGCGTTCCGGATCTTCACCGGGTTGGATGCCAACCCGGACCGCATGCGGGCCCATTTCCTGGATCTCGTGGCCGCCGAGGAGGTGGCCGCCTGATGCGCACCGGAATCGCCACGGTCTGCCTCTCCGGCACCCTGAAGGAAAAGATGCAGGCCTGCGCCATCGCCGGCTTTGACGGCATCGAAATCTTCGAGCAGGACCTGGTCACCTCACCGCTCAGCCCCGAAGACGTGCGGAAGATGGCAGCGGACCTGGGGCTCGGCCTGGACCTGTACCAGCCCTTCCGCGACTTCGACGGCGTCACCCCGGACCTGCTGAAGGCCAACCTCCGCCGCGCCGAGGCCAAGTTCAAGCTCATGGCCCGTCTGGGCATGGACACCATCCTGGTGTGCTCCAACGTTGCCACCGCCACCATTGACGACGACGCCGTCCGCGCCGAACAACTGGCACAGCTCGCAAACCTTGCGGGGGACCACGGCGTCAAGGTGGCCTATGAGGCCCTGGCCTGGGGCAAGTACGTCAACGACTACGAGCACGCCTGCCGCCTGGTGGAGATGGTGGACCACCCCAACCTGGGAACCTGCCTGGACTCCTTCCACATCCTGTCCCGCGACTGGGACACGGCACCGATCGAGGACATCAACCCGGAAAAGATCTTCTTCGTCCAGGTGGCGGACGCCCCCAAGCTCTCCATGGACGTCCTCTCCTGGAGCCGCCATTACCGCGTGTTTCCGGGTGAGGGGCAGTTCGAGCTCGCCAAGTTCATGGGCCACGTGGTCCGCGCCGGCTACACCGGGCCGGTCTCGCTGGAGGTCTTCAATGACGTCTTCCGGCAGTCCGACGTCGAGCGGACCGCCGTCGACGCCATGCGCTCCCTGATCTGGCTGGAAGAGCAGAGCGCCAAGTGGCTGGCTGACGCCGAAGGTCCCGCCGGCGCCGGAGCCGCCATCCGCCGTCGTTATCCCATGGAACTGGCCACCTTGCCCAAGGTGAACGAGCCTGCCGGCTTCAACTTCGCCGAGGTGAAGGCGGACGACACCGCGCAGCTGGAGAAGCTCCTGGGCCAGCTGGGCTTCGGGTTCCAGGGCCGGCACCGCACCAAGGATGTCCAGCTGTGGACCATGGGCCAGGCGCGGGTGATCATCAACGAACAGGCCGCCCGGCACGCCGAGCCGGCCATCGCCGCGTTGGGGTTCGACGTCGATTCCCCCGTGATTGCCTCCGCGCGGGCCCAGCAGCTCAAGGCGCCCGTGGTGGCCCGCCAAGTCCAGGCGGACGAGGAAGTCTTCCAAGGCATCTCCGCCCCGGACTCCACCGAAATCTTCCTGTGCCAGGGCAGTCCCGACGGCACCGCGGCATGGACTCAGGAGTTTGGGGAAGGGCTGGAACACCCTTCCACCGAAGCCACCGCCGTGATCGACCACGTCAACCTCGCCCAGCCGTGGCAGCACTTCGACGAAGCCGTCCTCTTCTACACCAGCGCCCTGGCCCTGGAACCGCAGCCCTTCGCGGAGGTGCCTAGCCCCAGCGGACTGGTCCGCTCCCAGGTCATGCAGACCTCCGACGCGGCGGTCCGGCTCGTCCTCAACCTGGCGCCCATCCAGCAGGCAACGAACGAGGCACGCAAGACCTACCAGGAGCACATCGCCTTCGCGGTGGACGACCTCGTGGCCACGGCCCGGGCCGCCCGGGAGCGCGGCCTGGAATTCCTCCAGATCCCGGCTAACTACTACGAGGACCTGGACGCGCGATTCGACCTGGAACCGGGATTCCTGGCCACGCTGCAGGAACTCAACCTGCTCTTCGACCTGGACGCCAACGGGGAGTTCCTGCACTTCTACACGGCCACCGTGGGCAGCGTGTTCTTCGAAATGGTGGAGCGCCGCGGCAACTACGACGGCTACGGCGCCCCCAACGCGCCGGTGCGGCACGCGGTGCAGTACGACTCACTGCACCGGACCCCGTAGACCAGCAAGGCATGACGCAAGACAACCAACAAATCAGAAAGGAGCCAGCCGTGCCGGAAGACATCACAGCAGAGCTGGAGTCGGAGGAGCTCGTGCCCCCGGCCGAACCGAAGGCTGCCCACCAGCCCCTGGACAAGGCCATCGAGTTGCAGGCGGACCTCAGCGCAGAGATCAGCGCCATCGGCGAGGCCTACCAGCGCGCCCTCAAGGACGGCGGCCAGCCGGAGATCCAGCCGCGGCTGGACTACCCGCCGTACCGCAGCAGCATCCTGCGCCACCCCACGAAGAGCCTGCAGCACGCCGACCCCGAAACCATCGAGCTCTACTCGCCGGCCTTCGGCCACCAGGACGTGCACGCCCTGGAATCGGACCTGACCATCCAGCACAACGGCGAACCGCTGGGCGAACGGATCATCGTCTCCGGCAAGGTCCTGGACGGCGACGGCCGCCCGGTGGCGGGCCAGCTCGTGGAGATCTGGCAGGCCAACTCCTCCGGCCGCTACATCCACAAGCGTGACCAGCACCCGGCCCCGATCGACCCCAACTTCACCGGCATCGGCCGCTGCATCACCGGCCCGGACGGCTCCTACCGCTTCATCACCATCAAGCCCGGCGCCTATCCGTGGAAGAACCACCTGAACGCGTGGCGCCCCGCGCACATCCACTTCTCGCTGTTCGGCACCGAGTTCACGCAGCGCATCATCACGCAGATGTACTTCCCCGCTGACCAGCTCTTCCCGCTGGACCCGATCTACCAGACCATCGTGGACCAGGACGCCCGCGACCGGCTGGTGGCCACCTACGACCACAGCCTCACCGAGCCCGAGTGGGCGCTGGGCTACAACTGGGACATTGTCCTGACCGGGCCCAAGCGGACCTGGACCGAAAACGAGGCGCTGGGCGCAGAAGGTGATGAGGAGTAAGAACAATGGCCACCAAACTTGTTCCCACCCCCGGCCAGACCGTCGGCCCGTTCTACGGTTACGCACTCCCGTTCGAAAAGGACAACGAGCTGCTGCCGCCCGGCTTCCCCGGGTCCATCCGCCTGCAGGGCACCGTCTACGACGGCGCCGGCCACACCATCCCGGACGCCATCCTGGAAATCTGGCAGCCCGACGCCGAGGGCAACGTTGTCCAGCGCACCGGCTCCCTGGTCCGCGACGGCTACACCTTCACCGGCTGGGGCCGCGGCGCCGTCGGCAACACCGGCGTCTACACCTTCACCACCGTCAACCCCGGGCCCACCAAGCCGGGCGCGGCGCCGTTCATCTCCGTGGCGCTCTTCGCCCGCGGCCTCACCAACCGCCTGTTCACCCGCATCTACCTGCCGGAGGACACCGAGGCACTGGCCAACGATCCGCTGCTCAGCTCGCTGGACCCGGAGCGCCGCAAGACGCTGATCGCCCGCCGCGACGCCGACGGCGGCCTCACCTTTGACATCCGCCTGCAGGGTGAGGGCGAGACGGTCTTCCTGGACTTCCAGTGACGGACGCCGCCTTGGGAGATCTGCGCGCCTTCGCGGAAGAGGCCGACGCCGGCCTGCTCACTCCCGTCTCCGCGTCACCGCTGGTGGCGGCGCTGACGGGGGACCGGGCAGTGCTGGCCGCCATCCTCGCCGTCGAATCCGGCTGGGCTGCCGTGCTGGAACGGGCAGGTTTGGCACCTGCCGGTTCCGCCGCCGTCGTCGCATCCGCGGCCGACGCTGGGCGCTACGACCTGGCCGATATCGCGCTCCGCGCCCAGGGCGGCGGCAACCCGGTGATTCCGCTGCTGGCGGGCCTCCGGAAGAATGTGGCAGCGCTGGACACTGCCGGGGTGGGCGCTGCGAAGGCCGTCCACACCTCGCTGACCAGCCAGGACGTGCTGGACACGGCCCTGATGCTGCTGGCCCGGAACACCGTTCACGCCGTGCTGGCGGACCTGAAAGGCACCACGACGGCGCTCGCCCACCTGGCGGGGCAGCATGCGGACACGCTGTGCGTGGGCAGGAGCCTGACGCAGCATTCGCTCCCCTACACCTTTGGGCTGCGGGTTTCGCAGTGGTTCCAGGGGCTGGCCGCCGCAGGCCGGCAACTGGAGGGCCTGGAGTTCCCCGTGCAGTTCGGTGGTGCGGCGGGAACGCTTGCGGCCGGGACGGTCCTGACCGAGGGTTCGCAGGCGACGCCGTTCACCCTCGCCGATGCGCTGGCGACCCAGCTGGGCCTGGCCCCGGCGGCCGCACCCTGGCACACCAGCCGCCTGGCCGTCACTTCCTTGGGTCATGCGCTGGCCTCCGTGCTGGACGCCTTCGGCAAGATCGCCGCCGACGTCCTGTTCCTCAGCCGCCCCGAGGTCGCGGAACTGGCTGAGCCAAAAGCCGCCGGCCGCGGCGTGTCCTCCGCTATGCCGCAGAAGCAGAACCCCGTGCTGTCCGTCCTGGTCCGCAGCGCCGCGCTGCAGGCCCCCAACCTGGCCGCCCAGCTGCACCTGGCCGCAGCCAACTTCAACGACGAACGCCCCGACGGGGCCTGGCACCTCGAGTGGCCGGCCCTGCGCCAGCTGCTGGCCCTGGCCCTCGGGGCCGCGGGCCACATCCGCGAACTCGCCGGGGGGTTGCGGGTTTTCCCGGACGCGATGCGCCGAAACCTGGACCTGGCGGGCCCGCTGCTGCTGGCCGAGGGCGTTAACGTGGCCGTGGCACCCCTGCTGGCGGAGAAGGACGGCCGCTCCGGCAAGCAGCAGCTGCAGGACGTGGTGGACCAGACCTTGCAGGCGCCCCCTCCGGAACAGGCCGCTACCTACCGCAAGCTGCTCCGCGAAGCTGTTCCGGCCGCCGTCGTTCCTGACGGGCGGCTGGAAGAGCTCCTGGATCCTGCCAGCTACCTTGGCCAGGCGGCGGAGATATCCCGGCGCATCCTGGCCGCCTTTCCCGACTTCGTTTCCCCCACTCGCGAACCGAACCCCTCTGATCCGAACGGAGCTTCCCGTGGCTAAACCGGCCTTGAAGGCAGCGCTGCTGTCGCCCCAGCGGCCCCTGGGCGACCATCCCCTGCTGGTGGCGGGCCCGTCCCTGGGCACTTCGTCCATCCTGTGGAACCGCGTCGCCACCCTGCTCGGCGAGGACTTTGACGTCGTGGCCTGGGACCTGCCCGGCCACGGCGTCTCGCCCGCCGCCACCGAACCCTTCGATGTCGCGGACCTCGCGGACGCCGTCGTCGAACTTGTTGACTCCATCGTCCCCGGCGAGGCCTTCCATTACGCCGGCGTTTCGCTGGGCGGGGCGGTCGGCCTGCAGCTGGCCATCACGTTCGGCGAACGGCTCAGGAGCCTTTCCGTGCAGAACAGCGGTGCCAAGATCGGAACTCCCGAAGCCTGGCTGGAGCGCGCCGAAACAGTCCGCACCCAGGGCACCCCGGTGATGATCCAGGGCTCCGCCCAGCGCTGGTTCGCCCCCGGCTTCATGGACCGCGAACCCGAGTTCAGCAGCCGCCTCCTGCACTCCCTGCGTGATGCCGACCGCTTCAGCTATGCCTACTGCTGTGAGGCGCTGGCAGGCTTCGACGTGCGGAGCCAGCTTGGCAGCATCACCGTCCCCACCCAGGTCATTGCAGGCGCACTGGACGGCGTCGCCACGCCGGACATGGCCGCTGAGGTGGCCGCGGGCATCACCGCCGGGAGTGGCACTGCGACGGCCGTAACCGTGGAGGGGATCTCACACCTGGCCCCCGCGGAGGCGCCCGCCCACACCGCGGACCTGATGCGCAGCCTGATGGCCTGGGCCGAATCGCGGGAGGCCGCCAAGTGAGCGGGAACGGCAGGCACGGCGTGGTCCAGCCCGGCGCCACCAGCCAGGAAATCTACGACGGCGGCATGGCGGTCCGGCGCGAGGTGCTGGGCGACGCGCACGTGGACCGGGCCAACGCCAACAAAGATGAATTCACCGACGACTTCCAGGACATGATCACCCGCATCGCATGGGGTGGCATCTGGACCCGGCCCGGACTTTCCCGCCAGATGCGCTCCGCCGTGACCATCACGGCCATGGTGGCGCACGGGCACTGGGAAGAACTCGCCATGCACATCCGCGCTGCCATCACCAACGGGCTCAGCCGGGACGAGATCAAGGAAATCCTGCTGCAGACCGCCATCTACTGCGGGGTACCCTCCGCCAACACCGCCTTCAAGACCGCCCAGCAGGTTTTCCAAGAAATGGACACCACCCACGGAGACCCAGCGGGCACCAACCCCACCCCCAACCCCACCCCTCCCAACTAGCTCGCAGTTAATGTCGTTTTGAGGCTCCAAAACGACATTAACTGCCAGTCAGTTGGGTCCCCAGAGAACCAAGAGGTAACCATGAACCAGGCTTTTGTGTACGACGCCGTACGCACCCCCTTCGGCAAGTTCGGCTCCGGCCTCGCAGCAGTCCGCCCGGATGACCTTGCAGCGCACGTGATCAAGGAGTCGGTGAAGCGGGCACCGGGACTCGATGTTGAGCGGATTGATGAGGTGGTGTTCGGCAACGCCAATGGCGCCGGCGAAGAGAACCGCAACATCGCCCGGATGGGCACCCTGCTGGCCGGGCTCCCGGTGTCCATCCCGGGCACTACGGTGAACCGGCTCTGCGGTTCCTCCCTGGATGCGGCCATTATTGCCTCCCGCCAGATCAACGCGGGCGACGCGGACCTGATGCTCGTCGGCGGCGCCGAGTCGATGTCCCGCGCCCCGTGGGTGCTGCCCAAGACGGAGAAGCCGTACCCGGCCGGGGACATGACCCTGGCGTCCACCACACTGGGCTGGCGCCTGGTGAACAAGGCCATGCCCAAGGAGTGGACCATCTCCCTGGGCGAGGCCACCGAGCGGCTCCGCGAAAAGTACGGCGTGACCCGCGAGGCGCAGGACGAGTTTGCCGCCGCCTCGCACAACCTGTCTGCCGCCGCCTGGGATGAGGGTTTTTACGACAACCTGGTCGCCCCGGTGCCGGGTATGGACCTGGTGCGGGACGAGGGCATCCGGGCGGGTTCGTCGGCGGAGAAGCTCGCCGGGCTCAAGACCGTGTTCCGGGCAGAGAGCGGTACGGTCACCGCTGGCAACGCGTCACCGTTGTCCGACGGCGCCTCCGCGGCCTGGATCGGCAGCGAGGCTGCCGCCGGGCTGCTGGGGCTGGACCCGCTGGCCCGGATTGCCGGCCGCGGCGCGCACGCGAACGATCCGCAGTATTTCGGCTACGCCCCGGTGGAGGCGGCAAACAAAGCCCTCGCGAAGGCGGGCATCGGCTGGGACCAGGTGGGCGCCGTCGAACTTAACGAAGCCTTCGCCGCGCAGTCCCTGGCGTGCATCAACGCCTGGGGCATCGATCCGGCCATCGTGAACCGGCACGGTGGGGCCATCGCCATGGGACACCCGCTCGGCGCCTCCGGCACCCGCATCCTGGGCACGCTCGCCCGCAGCCTCCAGGCTTCCGGTGAGCGCTGGGGCGTTGCCGCGATCTGCATCGGCGTGGGCCAGGGCCTGGCCGTCGTGCTGGAAAACGTCACCGCTGGAAAGGACCAGTAATGCTGAACTTTGTTGATTCGGTCCAGGACGCCGTGGCCGGCATCAAGGACGGCTCCACCGTGATGATCGGCGGGTTCGGCAACGCCGGCCAGCCCTTCGAACTGATCGACGCGCTGCTCGAGTGCGGCGCCACGGACCTGACCGTGGTGAACAACAACGCCGGCCAGGGCGACCAGGGCCTGGCCCTGCTGATCAAGGAGGGCCGGGTGAAGAAGATGATCTGCTCCTTCCCGCGGCAGTCCGACTCCTGGCACTTCGACGCCAAGTACAAGGCCGGGCAGATCGAGCTCGAACTCGTCCCGCAGGGGAACCTGGCCGAGCGGATCCGCGCCGCCGGGGCCGGGATCGGCGGGTTCTTCACCCCCACCGGCTACGGCACCATGCTCGCCGAAGGCAAGGAAACCCGCTTCCTGGACGGCAAATGGCAGGTCTTCGAAACCCCCATCCACGCCGACGTCGCCCTCATCAAGGCCCTCAAAGCGGACGGCAAGGGCAACCTGGTCTACCGCAAGACCGCCCGGAACTTCGGCCCCATCATGGCCGCCGCCGCGAATCACACCATTGTCCAGGTGTCCGACATCGTGCCGACCGGCGGGCTGGACCCGGAGAACATCGTGACCCCGGGGATCTACGTCAACAGCATCGTCAAGGTTGCCGGCAGCGGCAACACGGCAGAAAAGGCGGCCTGACGTGAGCGTGCAGTCCAACGAAAAGTCCCTCCAGACCTCCGCAGCGCCTCTCGGCCGTGACGACCTCGCCAAGCTGGTGGCACGTGATATCGCCCCGGGCTCCTTCGTGAACCTGGGCATCGGCCAGCCCACCCTGGTGTCCAACTACCTCACCGAGGAACAGAACATCACCCTCCACACGGAGAACGGCATGCTGGGCATGGGCCCGGAAGCCAAGGGCGACCAGATCGACGGCGACCTGATCAACGCCGGCAAGATCCCCGTTACCGAACTCCCGGGTGCGTCCTACTTCCACCACGCCGACTCGTTCGCGATCATGCGCGGCGGGCACCTGGACATCTGCGTACTGGGCGCCTTCCAGGTCTCCGCCACCGGAGACCTGGCCAACTGGCACACCGGCGCACCCGGTGCCATTCCCGCCGTCGGGGGTGCCATGGACCTGGCCACCGGAGCCAAGGACGTCTTCGTGATGATGACGCTTCTGACCCGCGAGGGCGCCTCGAAGATCGTGGACGCCTGCACCTACCCGATCACGGGCGTCGGCTGCGTCACCCGGGTCTACACGGACAAGGCCGTCTTCCTCATCGGCCCGGACGGCGTCACCGTCCGCGAAACCTTCGGCTGCACCCTCGAGGAACTCCAGGACCTGGTGCCCGTCCCGCTGAAGGCCACGCCCGCCGCCGGATGAGCCTGCGCCCGTCACCGCACCTAGGATTGGTAACCATGATTGACGCCGCAGGCACAGACACCCAGGCCGCCCCGCAGGCCAGCGACCAGTACGTCCAGTCGCTGGCCCGGGGCCTGGCCGTGATCCGCGCCTTCGACGCCGAGCGCCCGGTCATGACGCTGTCCGAGGTTGCGTCCCGGACGGGGCTCACCCGCGCCACGGCCCGGCGGTTCCTGCACACCCTGGTGGAACTGGGCTACGTGCGCACCGACGGCAAGACGTTCGCCCTCACGGCCAAGGTCCTCCAGCTGGGCTACGCCTACCTTTCGGGGCTTTCCCTGCCGCAGCTGGCGCAGCCGCATCTGGAGGAGTTGTCCCTGAAACTGGGGGAGTCCACCTCCGCCGCCGTGCTGGACGGCACCGACATCGCCTACATTGCCCGGGTCACTACCCGCCGCATCATGACCATCGGCATCACGGTGGGAACCCGGTTCCCCGCCTATGCCACGTCCATGGGCAGAGTCCTGCTGGCCCACCTTCCGGCCCCGGATCTCAAGGCCTACCTGGCAGCCGCGGACATCAAGCCGCTCACACCGCGCGCCCTGGGCGCCGTCCCGGAACTGCTGAAGGTGCTGGACACCGTCCGTTCCCAGGGCTGGTGCCTGCTGGACCAGGAACTGGAGCTGGGCCTCATGTCCGTCGCCGCGCCCGTCTATGACGGGGCCAAGGTGGTGGCGGCCGTGAACGTGTCCCTGCAGGCCCAGTCCGTGGAAGCGAAGCCGGACCGGGAGGCGTACCTGGCGTCTGTGGCGCAGGAAATCGTGGCCACCGCCAGGCACATCTCCGCGGACCTTACCGCCCGCGGCTAGGGGTACCGGGCCGGAATCCCAGCCGCTCCCGGCTAGCTGAGCCTGGTTTGGGCGAACAGGCGGCGGAGGGTGACGAAACAGCCCAGGGCGCTGAACAGCAGGGTGACCAGGAAGTCGCCGGCGTACCCGTCCACAATGTCCCGGTTGGTCGCGAGGTTGTAAAGGAGCAGGTCCCACGTCCCGGCGTCGGCCAGCATGGTCAGCGGAGAACCGCCGCCCAGGTACTTGGCCGCATCCACCAGCATGCCGCCCCAGAAGGACAGCAGGACGGTCCCGAGCGTTACGGCGGTCACCACCCACGCGCCGCGGCGGCTGATCATCCCTCCGGTCCCCAGGACATACAACCGGGCCGCCGCGGCAGCGGCGATGAAGGCAACAATGGACGCCATCCACCCCATGCTCCACAGCACCAGCCAGGCGGCGACACCGACGGGAACAGCAGCGAGGGCGAAGATTGCACCACGGACCACATCCTCCCTGGCTGCGCTGACCGGCGCTGCCGCTTGGAACTGGTCGAATGGCGGGGGAGCCCATGCCCCGGGTGCCCGCAGCCCGAACTGGGGTTCGGCGGGAGCACCGCCTTCACGTTCCCCGGGCTGTGATGCATCGAATTCTGCGCGCTCTGGCATGGTTCCCCCAATATGTGTGATGTGTGAATCCCGCTTATTGTCACACGCCAGCCAGGCAAAGGCGCGGGGCACTGAAAGGGGGCGGACGACGGCGGGTGCTTCCCGCCGTCGTCCGCCCCGCTTTGTCCGTGGCTGCTGTGCCCCTACCGGACAGGGTTGCCGAGCTGCCGCAGGGGAGTCCTGGCGGTTTCACGCGCCCACCATGCACCCGCCACGGCGAGGATCGACGAGCCCGCAACAATCCAGGCTGCCGGGCCCCAGTTGGCCTTGTCCGCACCCACCAGGGCGGTGCCGAGCAGGGGTGTGAAGCCTGCACAGAGGATCCCGATTTGCAGCCCAATCGCCATGCCGGAGTAGCGGACCTTGACGTTGAAGAGTTCAGCGAACCAAGCGGGGTAGATCGCGTTGGACATGGCGTAGGTGCCCGCGGTGATGAGAGTGCTGGTCAGGAAGATCATCGGTACGTTACCGGTGGCGATCACTGAGAAGTAGACAAAGATCATGATGCCGGAGCCCAGGACCCCGATGATGAAGACCGGGCGGCGGCCAAACGTGTCGGACAACCGCGCGGTCAGCGGCTGGGTAACGACGGCCAGGACATTGCCCACGATGCTGACCCAGAGCATGGTGGAGGCCGGGACGCCGACAGACACCGCGTAGGCCAGGCCGAATGACTGCATGAACGTGTTGGTGACCGTTTCGAAGGACATCAGCGCCACCTGGAAGAACTGCGCCGGGTGCGTCTGGAACATCCTGGCAAAGGGGAGCTTCACCAGTTCGCCGTGCTCCTGCTTTTCCTCGAAGACCTCCGGCTCTGCCAGCGACCGGCGGACCAGGTAGGCGACGATCAGCACGATGAGGGACAGCCAGAACGGGATCCGCCAGCCCCAGGCGATACGGTCCGCGTCAGACATGGCAGCCACGGGCAGGAACGCCAGGGACGCCAGGACGATCCCGAAGGAAATGCCGCTCATGGCAAAGCTGGCGAAGAAGCCGCGCCGGCCTTCGGGCGCCTCTTCGGTGGAGAGGGCAGACGCTCCGGCGGTCTCGGCTCCTGCAGAGAGGCCCTGCAGCAGGCGGAGAAGGACCAGCAGTGCCGGGGCAAAGTAGCCTGCCGTCTCGAAGTTCGGCAGGGCGCCGATGAGGAACGTGGCACTGCCCATGAGCACCAGGGTGAGCACAAGGGTGTTCTTCCGGCCGATCTTGTCACCCAGGTGGCCGAACACCACGGCGCCGAAGGGGCGGGCGACGTAGGCCACGCCGAAGGTGGCGAAGGATGCCAGGAGGGCAACCGTGGGGTCGCCGGCCGGGAAGAAGATCTTGGAGAAGACCAGGGAGGCGGCTGTTGCATAGATGAAGAAGTCGTAATACTCCAGGGCGCCGCCGAGGAATGCGGCCAGCGCCGCCTTCCTGGCGCGCTTAAGCCGGCGCTGTCCCTCAGGCGTGGACGGGGCCTGGGCTCCTGCTGCGATGTCGGTCATTTCGGGTTTTCCTTCCACGCTGAAGGCGGTGGATCCAATAATTTGTACGCATACCGAACAACTGTGCGAAATGCGCCTAGATCGAGGATACTAGCTGGTGACACCAATCACAACGCTGCCGTCCTCTGCGACTTCGTCCACGCCCGGGCGCTGCTGCAGGAAACACTGGTCCGGCTTCGGGACGGGCACTCGCGGGCAGCACCTTCCGCGGACCTTTGACGGCGCAGCTGCCCGATATGATCGGACAGGTGCGAAAAGCCCGGCAACCCAGTGCCGGCGCACGCTCATCGGTTCGGGGAGGAACAGGAGTGGAGGAGCAGGCAGGCTACTTCGTTAAGTCGGTTGAAAAGGCCTTTGACGTCCTGCTCGCCTTCACTCCGGACCAGCCCCGGCTCACCGTCTCCCAGGTTGCCGCGCTGACGGACATGACCCGCGCTTCCGCCCGCCGCTTCCTTCTCACTCTGGCCGACCTTGGCTACCTCCGCGCCGCCGGGCCTGCCTTCGAGCTGACCGCGCGGTCCCTGGACATTGGCCGGTCCTACCTTGCTGCGCAGACATTGCCCAGGGTGGCGGCGCCGCACCTGAGGGACCTCGCAGCAGAGCTTAACGAGACCACCTCCCTCTGCATCCTCGAGGGCGGTGACGTGGTCTACGTTGCCTGCGTCCCCTCGCCACGCCTGTTGAGCGTGTCCATCACCGTCGGTACCCGCTTCCCCGCATGGGCCACCTCCATGGGCCGGGTCCTCCTGGCGGGGCTGCCCGCGCCGCAGCTTGAGGAGTATTTCCACTCGGTCCGGCTGCACCGCTTCACCGACCACTCCATCGGCAGCGTCGAGGACCTGCGGACGGAAGTGGAGGCGGCCAGGACCAGGGGGTGGTCCATGGTCTCCCAGGAACTGGAGGAAGGCCTGCGCGGCGTGGCCGTTCCGGTCCGGCGGGGACACGAGGTGGTGGCCGCGGCCAACGTTTCGCTGCAGACGCACCGCGCCGCCGCCCAGGATATCGAAGCGTCGGTCCTGCCGCAGCTGATGGAAACCGCACGCCGCATAGCGCTTGACTACGGCGGGCCGCCCCAGGGCGCAGCGGCATCGAGGTAACGCTTTGCCACCGAAGCCGGCAACGCCACTCCCGCAGCGGGAGCGCTGGCCCTAGACTCTAGCCAACTGCGTGCAGCAGAGCCGCTGCAGCGCTCGTCAGGAAGAGGAGTCAGCGGGTGAAGCTGGGGATTCCGCGGGAACGCCGGGAGGGCGAGCGGCGTGTGGCCGCCACTCCCGACACTGTGAAGCAGTTGGCCGGGATGGGCCTGGAGGTCCTGGTGGAAACCGGGGCAGGGGACGGCGCCGGTCATCCGGACTCCGCCTACCACCAGGCGGGCGCCACTATCGTCCCGGACCTGGATAACGCCGCGCTGGACCTCCTGGCCCATGTCCGCCCGCTGGACCCGCAGACCGCCGCGTCCCTCAAAAGGGGAGCCGTGACGGTGGGGCTCGTGTCGCCGTCGTCCGAGCTGCCGGCCGTGCAGGCGCTCGCGGACGGCGGGGTGACCTCCTTCGCGCTGGAACTGGTGCCGCGCATCTCCCGGGCGCAGTCGATGGACGCCCTCACCTCCCAGGCGCTGGTGGCGGGGTACCGGTGTGTCCTCGAGGCCGCCATCCGGTTGCCGCGCTTCTTCCCGCTCTATATGACGGCGGCAGGAACCGTCCCGCCGGCCCGCGTCCTGGTTCTGGGCGCCGGCGTGGCCGGGCTGCAGGCCATCGGCACCGCGAAGCGGCTGGGTGCGCGTGTCTTCGCGAACGACATCCGGCCCGCCTCCGCTGACGAGGTGGCATCGATGGGCGGCACCTTCATCCGGCTGGACCTTGAGACGGCCGAAGCGGCCGGCGGCTATGCGCGGCAGTTGAGTACCGACGCCGGCACCCGGCAGCGGCAGCTGCTGGCACCGCATGTCGCGCAGTCGGATGTACTGATTACGACGGCGGCGGTCCCCGGGCGGCCGGCTCCCCTTTTGGTGACCCGGGAGATGGTGCAGGGCATGCGCCCGGGATCGGTCGTCGTCGACCTCGCCGCGGAGTCCGGCGGCAACGTGGAGGGCTCCGCGCCGGGCCAGGACATTCCGATCCCCACCGCCGACGGCACCGGCTACATCACCCTGGTGGGCCTGAAGGATGCCGCCTCCGCAATGGCTTCCGACGCCTCCCGCCTCTACGCCAAGAACGTGGCCAACCTGCTGGCCCTGCTGGTCCGCGACGGTGGGCTCAACCTGGATTTCGACGACGAAGTGGTGGCCGGCGCCTGCCTCACGCACGCAGGTGCGGTCCGGCACCAGCCCACGGCGGAACTGCTCACGGCGCGGACCGCGGCCGGGACGGGTGCCGCAGCGGCAGCCCGGCAGGAAGGAAGGCTCTGATGGACGGAACAGCCCTGCTGACCATCACGGTCCTGGCAGTGTTCGTCGGCTTCGAAGTGGTGTCCAAGGTCTCCAGCACCCTGCACACCCCGCTCATGTCCGGCGCCAACGCCATCCACGGGATCATCCTGGTGGGTGCCATCATCGTGGCCGGCCAGGCAGCCGACCCGTGGGTCCTGGCGGTTGCGCTGCTCGCCGTCGTCCTCGCCACCGCCAACCTGGTGGGCGGGTTCGTGGTGACGGACCGGATGCTGCACATGTTCCACGCCAAGCGGGACGTCGCCAAGACCGGACCCGGTCCGGGGGCGGGCCGCAAATGAGCCTCCTGGATCCGGTCTGGACGTCCCTGCTCTACCTCGCCGCGGCCGTCTGCTTCATCCTGGCACTGCGCGGGCTAAGCTCCCCGCGGACCGCCCGCCGCGGAAACCTGGTCGGCGCACTCGGGGCTGTCATCGCCGTCGCCACCGTGTTCCTGTCCGCCCGGCTGGGGAACGTTGCCTGGATCCTGGGCGCCATCGCCGCAGGATCCGTAGTGGCGGCGCCCGTGGCTCGCCGGGTGAAAATGACCCAGATGCCGCAGCTGGTGGCCCTCTTCAACGGCGTGGGCGGTGGTGCCGCAGCCCTGGTTGCCCTGCTGGAACTGGGCCACGCGGACAACCCTTGGGTGCGCCTGGCCATCGTCTTCACGCTCCTGGTCGGTGCCGTCTCCTTCGCCGGCTCAGGCATCACTTTCGCCAAGCTGCAGGAACTCATGACCACCCGCCCGGTGGTGTTTCCCGGGCTGCCGGTGGTGATGGCCGTGGTCCTGCTCGCCGCGGTGGCCGCCGGCGTGGCCGTGGTCCTGACCGGTTCGCTGCCGCTGGCCGTCCTGCTGCTTGCGCTGGGCCTGGCCGCCGGTGTCCTGCTGGTGCTGCCCGTGGGCGGCGCCGACGTGCCCATCGTCATCTCGCTGCTGAACGCCTTCACCGGCCTGGCTGTTGCGGCGTCCGGCCTGGTGCTGGGCAACGTCCTGCTGGTGGTGGCCGGCACCTTGGTGGGCGCCTCGGGCACCATTCTTACCCGGGCCATGGCGGCGGCCATGGGCCGGAGCGTCGCGGGCATCCTGTTCGGGGCGTTCCGGGGAGGTTCGACGGCGGGATCCACCGCGGTGAGCGAGCGTCCGGTGCGCTCGTCGTCGGCGGAGGACGTGGCAGTCCTGCTGGGCTATGCCCAGCGGGTGATCATCGTCCCGGGGTACGGGCTCGCCGTGGCGCAGGGCCAGCATACGGCCGCGGAACTGGCGCTGGCTTTGGAAGCCCGGGGGATTGAGGTGGATTTCGCCATCCATCCCGTGGCCGGGCGGATGCCGGGACACATGAACGTCCTCCTTGCGGAGGCCAACGTGCCGTACGAGTCGCTGAAGGAGATGGGCGAGATCAATCCGGAGTTCAAGACCGCGGATGTGGCCCTGGTGGTGGGTGCCAACGACGTAGTGAATCCGGCCGCGAAAACCTCCTCCGGCTCCCCGATTTTCGGGATGCCCATCCTGGAAGTGGCGGAGGCGCGGCAGGTGGTGTTCCTGAAGCGGTCCATGCGTCCGGGTTTCGCCGGCATCGAAAACGACCTGCTGTATGAACCGCAGACCTCACTGTTGTTTGGCGATGCCAAGGAATCCCTGGCCCAGGTGCTGGGCGCGGTTAAGGCCCTTTAGGCGTGGAGCGCCCCCTGCGCCGGGTTACCCTTCTTTCAGAAGCTTGCTTTCCATCCGCCATCAGAGGACGCCATGACTGACATCAGCTCCACTTCACCCAAGCGCGCCGCCATCATCGTCAACCCCGCCAAACCGGTGGACATCGACGTGCGCGGCCTGGTGGCCAAGCACTGCGTGGAAAACGGCTGGGGCGAGGCCATCTGGCTGGAAACCACCAAGGAGGATCCCGGTGTCGGCCAGGCGAAGGAGGCGCTGGCCCAGGGTGCGGACATCGTGATCGCTGCCGGCGGTGACGGCACCGTGCGGTGCGTCGCCGAGGTTCTGGCCGGCGGCGACACCCCCATGGGCCTGCTGCCCCTGGGAACCGGAAACCTGCTGGCACGCAACCTCGGGATGGACGTGACCGACTACGACGGCGCCATGGCCGGGGCCCTGATCGGCGCCGAGCGGAAGATCGACGTTGTCCGTGCCCGGCGCAGCGATCCGGACCAGGAGCAGCTGTTCCTGGTCATGGCCGGCATGGGATACGACGCCACCATCATGGCGGACACCAACGAGGACCTGAAGGACAAGGTGGGCTGGCTGGCCTATGTGGACGCGGGCATCCGGAACCTGCCGGGCAAACCGGTCAAGGCAACCGTGGTGATCGACGGGAAGTCCGTGGTGCACCGTGGTGTCCGCAGCGTGATGGTGGGCAACTGCGGAAAGGTCCAGGGGGGCCTGGAGATCTTCCCCGACGCCAAGGTGGATGACGGGCTGCTGGACATCGCCGTCCTGGCACCGCACCACGGCAAGCTGGGCTGGCTCTCCGTGGTGGCAGGGATGATCGGCAAGGGCCGGGGGAAAGACACCGCGGTGGAGTATTTCCAGGGCAAGTCCGTGGAGATCACCCTGGAGCACAAGGACGACTACCAGCTGGACGGCGACCACGAAGGCGAGGGCAAGCACGTGCTCATGACCATGGAGCCCGGTGCCCTGACCCTGCGGATGTAACAGCCCCAGATGTAGTTGCGCTACGCCAGCAGCCGCCCCCAGCGCGGTTCCAGCAGTGGCGCGCCTGCCAGTTTCAGCGCGTGCCACAGGGTGACCGCTACGGAATCCAGGACCGGAATACCTGTCCCTTCCTCGATCTCCGCCGTGATGTTGGCCCCGTACAGGTTGGTGCACAGGTAGACCAGGGTGTCCGGGGCCGCGGCCGCGAGTTCCAGGGAGCCCGGCCGCATTTCGTCGTCGGTGACCCGGGCAAAGGACTCGTTGTCGCTCAGGCCCAGGGCCCGGTGGTCCACGGTCTTGATCCCTTCCCTCTCGTAGGAAGCCATGACCTGGCGGTTCACATCCTCCGTATACGGCGTGAACAGGCCGATCCGTTCCGTGCCGAAGGTTCGGAAAGCTTCAAGGTAGGCAAGGGTGGACGTGGTGGCGGGGATCCCGGTGGCGCCGGTGATCCCATCGGCCAGGTCCTGGTCATGGGCCGAACCGAGCCACGAACCGGACGTCCCATTCCAGGCAATGACGTCAACATCCGCCGTCGCCAGCAGCTGTGCGGCGGCATGCATGACTGCTGGATCGAACTGCCGGTCCGAGGAGTCGTCCAGTGCGATGCGGGTGACCGGGATCCGGGTGAAGTGCACCGTGACGTCGGTGCGGCCGCCGAGGATGCGGTACGTCTGGGGTTCCAGGCAGG
>Ga0308169_10001986_pt1 | contig 22219 bp, 30 predicted proteins | sample PhyBR1_2_FD_202139 | JGI IMG/M metagenome (GOLD analysis project Ga0308169, IMG submission 202139) | Phyllosphere microbial communities from UC Gill Tract Community Farm, Albany, California, United States - DLSLSB.R1 | ecosystem: Host-associated > Plants > Phyllosphere > Unclassified | place...
GCTTCCCACGGTCGAGCGGGGCCATTTCTGGCTCGCTCGAGATAGTCGCCCACCTCTGCGCCGACCAGCTCTCCGCTCGCAAAGGATAGCTGCGCCAGGTCCGTCCTCCTCTCGCCCCTCTCCTCCTCCTCAACCCCCTCTCCTCGTCGCCCGTCGGCTCGCCTGACTCTCCCTCGCCACCCTTTCGCTCGACAGGCCCCTCCTCGACTCGTTCGCCCAAACATGGTCACGGTCCGCAACCCGTTCAAGCGGCAGGACTCGGTCGACGCTGTCGCCGACCCGACCCTCCACCACACCGTCTCGAACGCGTCCAAGTCGCCCTCCGTCGAGAAGGACGGCTACGCCGCCGACGTCCAGGACACGCTCCCGGTCGACAACCCCTACGGCGAGGTCCACAACGAGAAGAACCTGCTCGCCAACGGCAAGGAGCGCCCCATCGAGGTGAGCTCGACAGCTCTTCTCTCTTCGTCGAGGGCGACGCAGCTCGTCCGCCCTACCTGCGCCCGCCTGCTGCACGCTTGCCGCAGCGAGACGAGCAGTGCTGACTCGGTCTCGTCTATCTCCTGCGCACAGACCGCCGAGGACATCGCGACCCGGTGCATCTCGCTCGAGGACGACCCCAACATGCTCATCCACACGTTCAGGATGTACTTTCTCGGCATCGGCCTGACGTGCTTTGCCGCCGTCCTCGGCCAGATCTTCTACTTCCGCCCGCAGACGGTCTACGTCTCGCAGCTCTTCCTCCAGGTCATCGCCTTCATCCTCGGTCGGGCGTGGTCGGCCGTCCTGCCCAACGCGTCGCGCGGCAAGTTCTGGGCGTTCCTCAACCCGTGCGAGTTCACGCTCAAGGAGCACGTCGCCATCCTCGTCATGAGCTCGACCGCCACGTCGTCCGCTCAAGCCATCTCGGTCTTCGCCGCCGACGACCTCTACTACAACATCACGCCCAACTATGGCGTCGCCATCTTCACCCTCCTTGGTTCCCAGCTCCTCGGTGCGTCCTTTCAAGCGGTCGAGCGGCCCTACCTCGAGCGCAAGCGGCTGACCCAATCCCATTCGTCCCCCTCGCAGGTTACGGCCTCGCCGGGCTCCTGCGCTCGTTCTGCGTCTTCCCGACCTACATCGTCTACCCCAACCTCGTCCCGACGGTCAACCTGTTCGACGCCCTCCACCGCGACAAGGACGCCAAGGCGCAGCAGAAGCGCCTGCGCTTCTTCTGGTACATCTTCATCGCGATTTTCTGCTGGGAGTGGGTGCCCGAGGTGCGTCCCTTCATGCTCTGCTCCTTCTCATCGTCGAGAACGAGTCGCTGACGAGCCGCTGGACCTACAGTTCATCGCGCCGACCCTCACCGGCGTCTCGATCTTCTGCCTCGCCAAGCGCGACTCGGCTTGGGTCACGCGCATCTTCGGCGGCTCGAACGGCAACGAGGGCCTTGGGCTCTTCTCGATCTGCCTCGACTGGGTACGTCGAGCCCTCGGCCGACCCACTCGCGCCGGCGGGAGCTGACGACCTCGTGCCCGCCCGCAGAACTACGTCGGCTCGGGCGGCGGCTCGCTCGGCGCGCTCTTCACGCCCATTACGACTCAGGTCTCGCAGTACATCGGGTGCGTCCTGTGCTCCTCCCTGTGCGCGTAGTCGCTCGAGGAGCAAGCGCTCACGCCTCCTCGCCGTGCTCGCAGCGTCGCCCTGTGCATCATCCTCTTCTGCTCGATGTACGTCACCAACACGTGGAACGCCCAGGCCTTCCCCTTCCTGTCGCAACAGCTCTTCTACAAGAACGGCACGGTCTACGACCAGCTCGCCATCTTGAACGCCGACTACTCGCTCAACCAAACGGCGCTCGCCGAGCAGGGCGTGCCTTGGTACGCCGCCTCGAACGCCGTTTACTACCTCGGCTCGAACTTGGCCATCGGCGCGACCCTCACGCACGTCGGCATCTGGTACTGGCGCCCGATCCTCAACGCCGTCAAGGGTTTCCGCACCCGCACGATCGAGGACCCGCACTACCAGAAGATGCTCGTGTACAAGGAGGTCCCGATGTGGGTCTACGGCAGCATCATTCTCGTCTCGTTCGCCATGGCCATGGCCACTTGCTGTACGTCCAGCCGTCTCTGCTCGACCGAGTCATCGAGTCGACCTTCCTAACACGCGCCTTCGCTCGTCCTCCTCCTCGCAGACACCGGCCACTCGCAGCTGCCCTGGTGGGCCTTGATCGTCGCCATTCTCCTCGCCTTCATCGTCTTCCGTGCGTGCATCTCTCCTCCTTGCTCGTGCTGTCGACCGTGAGCAGGTGCTGATCGCTCCTCGACCCGCTCGCTGCAGCCTTCATCTGCGTCATCTACGCCATCACGGGCTTCAACACGGACGTCACGCAGCTCTCGCAGATGCTCGGCGCTGCGCTCGTTCCCGGAAACTCGCAGGCCAACATGGTGCGTTCGGACCCCTCGCCCTCAGCCCGCTCGTGCGGGCTCGCGCTGACGTCAACCTTCCTCCCCCTCTCCTCCTTCACCCTCCTTCATCCTGCGTGCGAGCAGTACTTCGTCCTGTGAGTCTCGGCTCTCGCCTTATCGCGCTTGACTCACGCCTCGTCCTCGGCACGGGCCGCTCGCTGACTCGTCGCGCACGCACACAGGTACGGCGCCAACTCGAGCGGCCAAGGTCTCGGGCTCGCTCGTGACCTCAAGATGGCTCAGTACACCAAGCTCCCGCCCCGCACGACCCTCTTCGTCCAGTCGCTCGGCACCGTCATCGGCGCCATCCTCCAGCTCATCATCATGAAGCAGATCATCAGCGCGCAGCGCGAGCTGCTCCTCGACACGCAGGGCTCCAACATCTGGTCGGGCCAGCAGGTCCAGTCGTTCAACTCGCAGGCGGTGTCTTGGGGTGCCCTCGCCAAGGTGCGTCCCTCGCTCGCCTCGTCCCGCTCTCCCACCTTTGCTCGTCACGTCCTGACGCCACCCTCTCCCTGCAGGACATGTACGGCCCGCACTCCGACTACTTCATCATGTGCGTTCCCTACATCCTCGCAATCCCCTGGCGCTCGCCCTCTCCACCTTGCTCCCCTTCCGGCCCTCCTCGTCGCTCCCCGACCGCCGCCGGCTCGTCTGCTCCAGCGATCGTGGCTGACGCTCCCTCTCGTGTGCAGCCCCTTGGCCATGGTCATCGGCCTCGCCGTGCCGCTGCCGTTCTACTTCGCGCACAAGCTGTGGCCCAAGTGCGTCCCCTCCCCTGCTTCCTCTCCCGCACGAGCCGAGGCACGCCTGCGGCTGCTGTCTCGGCCTCTTCTCCATCCACAGCACAAGCTGACAAGCATCCACTTCGCCCGCCCGCAGGATGCGCTTCAACACGTTCGTCTCGCCGATCACCTGCTGGTGCCTCGGGTACCTCTCGGTCGGCATCAACTCGTCCATCTTCACGACCATGCTCCTCGCCATCTTCTCCCAGTTCTACCTCCGTCGCTACCGTGCGACCTGGTTCCGCAAGTACAACTACCTCATGTCGGCCGCGCTCGACGGTGGCACGCAGCTGTTCGTCTTCGTCGCGACGTTCGCCCTCTTCGGCGGCGCGGGCAACGCCAAGACTATGCCGGCCTGGTCGCTTGCCCCAAGCTCTGGTAACTATGATTACTGCAAGCGCCTGACGGCGTGAGGCGGATGGGCGAGACGGCTCGTCGAGGAGGAGGACGAGGAGGAGCGGGACGGAGGCGGTTCTCTGTCTGTACCTCGGCTCTCTCTGTGTCGCTCGAGCCGAGCATTCTGTGCATTGCATTCATGGCTATCGTTCATCTCCAAGCTTGCACTGCTCGACCGTCAGCGAGAGCCGCCGCGAGAGCCGCTCGTTCCCCCGCACTCGCTTCGGCCCAGCTGAGCCGTGCCGGCCGAGCCTGCGGTGAGCGCGGAACCTCCGCGCACAGTCCCCTTGGACGTAGTTCGGCCTGCCGTCGAGGCGCACGGTGCGCACCCGACAATCCGGCGCGCCGGTCGTCGGGCCCCTTCTCTCGCGGTGCTCGATAGCGCCATGACGCGGGCACAGTCAAAAGTGTAAAACTTGGCCGATGCGCTCTCAGCTGAGCGCGCTGCTCACTCCACGCGGTACAGTAGCTGTCGCCGGAGCTTTTGCAGCTCCGTGACCTCGCGGACGCTCCCCCGCTCGCTCCGTCGTCCGCGTCCTCGGGCTCATTTTAGCGGTGCGACACCTTTGCCATGCGGGCCTGAACACCTGCAGCTCCGTCCGCCCCGCTCTCGCACCAACCTTGGGCGCTCTCGCCGCGTCGTGAGGTCGCGTCGCGCGCGACGAGGAGGAGCGGGTGGCGGCTCTCGGCCGCGAGGTGTGCCGCCACCTGCAGATCCGGCAGCGAGGTCGCGCTCGCCCTGCGGCACCCTTGCTGTGGGACCCGTGAGCCCGGGCGATCCGGACGACGAGCAGGCCGCCGTGCCGCCGGTGCGCATGGTGCGCCCTGCGCCCTCCCCGCTCGCAAATCTTCCCTGTCGCCCGCTAGCTATTGTTGGCGTTCACATCTCGTGCTCGGCCGCTTCCGACCCGCCTGATGCGATACAGGCGCGCGAGTGCGCCACCCGGCGAGCTGCCCGGCTCCCCTGCTTTCCCTCGCTCCTCCCCCCACGCCCTCAACTCGAGCGCGAGCGACGGCCTTTCCCCGGCTTGCTTCTCTACATCCTCGTCGCTCTCCGCTCAACAGACTACCCCTATCGACCGCCGCCATGGTCACGGTCCGCAACCCGTTCAAGCGGCAAGACTCGGTCGACGCTGTCGCCGACCCGACCTTCCACCAGACCGTCTCGAACGAGGTCAAGACGCCCTCCGACGAGAAGGATGCGTACGCCGCCGACGTCCAGGACACGCTCCCGGTCGACAACCCGTACGGCGAGGTGCACAACGAGAAGAACCTGCTCGCCAACGGCAAGGAGCGCCCTATCGAGGTGAGCCCCGCCTTCCCTCCTCTCGTTGCTCGTCGCTCGTCGCACGACCCTTCCTCAGTCGAGCAGCACTGACACACACTCGACGATGCTACGCAGACCGCCGAGGACATCGCGACGCGCTGCATCTCGCTCGAGGACGATCCCAACATGGTCATCCACACGTTCAGGATGTACTTCCTCGCCATCGGCCTCACCTGCTTCGCCGCCGTCCTCGGCCAGATCTTCTACTTCCGCCCGCAGACGGTCTACGTCTCGCAGCTGTTCCTCCAGGTCATCGCCTTCATCCTCGGGCGCACCTGGGCCGCCGTCCTCCCGAACGCCTCGCGCGGCAAGTTCTGGGCGTTCCTCAACCCGTGCGAGTTCACGCTCAAGGAGCACGTCGCCATCCTCATCATGAGTTCGACCGCGACCTCGTCGGCCGAGGCCATCTCGGTCTTTGCCGCCGACGACTTGTACTACGGCATCACGCCCAACTACGGCGTCGCCATCTTCACCCTCCTTGGCTCGCAGCTCCTCGGTGCGTCTCCTCTCTCCTCTTCGGCGACGTCGTCTTCACGACCACGAAGCTCCTCGAGCGCTCGCGCAAGAAACTTAGCCGGCTGACGCTCGCACCCCTTCCTCTTCTCGCAGGATACGGCATCGCCGGGCTCCTGCGCTCGTTCTGCGTGTTCCCGACCTACATCGTCTACCCCAACCTCGTTCCGACGGTCAACCTGTTCGACGCCCTCCACCGCGACAAGGACGTCGGCGCGCAGAAGAAGCGCCTGCGCTTCTTCTGGTACGTCTTCATCGCGATCTTCTGCTGGGAGTGGATCCCCGAGGTGCGTCTCTCTCCTGCTCTTCTCGTTCTCATCGTCGAGGACGAGTCGCTGATGAACTGGTACGCCCGCAGTTCATCGCGCCGACCCTCACGGGCATCTCGATCTTCTGCCTCGCCAAGCGCGACTCGCCCTGGGTCACCCGCATCTTCGGCGGCGCCAACGGTAACGAGGGTCTCGGCATGTTCTCGATCTGCCTTGACTGGGTACGTCGAGCTCTCGCCCGCTCCACCCGTCTCGAGCGCGCACTGACCCCTCCTCTCCCTCGCAGAACTACGTCGGCTCGGGCGGCGGCTCGCTTGGCGCTCTCTTCACGCCCTTCACTACTCAAGTTTCGCAGTTCATCGGGTACGTCCTCTGCGTCGTCACAAGAAGCCGAGCCCGAGAACCGCTGCTGACGGCGCCTTCCTCGCGCAGCATCGGTCTCTGCATCATCCTCTTCTGCTCGATGTACGCCACCAACACGTGGAACGCCGCCCAGTTCCCCTTCCTGTCGCAGAAGCTGTTCTACAAGAACGGCTCCGACTACGACCAGCTCGCCATTCTCAACGCCGACTTCTCGCTCAACGAGGCCGCCCTCGCCGAGCAGGGCATCCCCTGGTACGCGGCGTCGAACGCCATCTACTACCTCGGCTGCAACCTCGCCATCGGCGCGACCCTCACGCACGTCGCCATCTGGTACTGGCGCCCGATCCTGAACGCTGTCAAGGGTTTCCGCACCCGCTCGATCGAGGACCCGCACTACCAGAAGATGCTCGTGTACAAGGAGGTCCCGATGTGGGTCTACGGCGGCATCATCCTTGCGTCCTTCGCTATGGCCATGGCCACCTGCTGTACGTCCCTCTCCTCGTTTTCGACCCGCTCGAACGACCTTCCTAACTCGCCTCTCCTTCTCCTCGCAGACACCGGGCACTCGCAGCTGCCGTGGTGGGCGCTCATCGTCGCCATCCTCCTTGCCTTCTTCATGTTCCGTGAGTCGCTCGCATCTACTCGTCCTCTCCGGTCGTCGTCGTCGTTGCCGAGGAGCTCGCGCTGACTCTCCTCCTCGACACCCTCCTTCTTCCTCGCGCACAGCCTTCGTCTGCGTCATCTACGCCATCACGGGCTTCAAGACGGACGTCCAGCAGCTCGCACAGATGCTCGGCGCCGCCCTCGTCCCGGGCAACTCGCAGGCCAACATGGTGCGTCCGACGCTCGAGCCTCTCCTCCATTCTCCTCGAGTCCTCGACCTGACCTCGCCTCCTTCCTCCCGCTTCTCCGCACGCGCAGTACTTCACGCTCTACGGCTACAACTCGTGCGCCCAGGGCCTGTCGCTCGCGCGCGACCTCAAGATGTCGCAGTACACCAAGCTCCCGCCTCGCGTCACCCTCTTCGTCCAGTCGCTCGGCACCGTCATCGGCGCCATCCTCCAGCTCATCATCATGAAGTCCGTCATTAGCGCTCAGCGTGAGCTGCTCCTCGACACGCAGGGCTCCAACATCTGGTCGGGTCAGCAGGTCCAGTCGTTCAACTCGCAGGCCGTTTCGTGGGGCGCGCTCGCCAAGCACATGTACGGCCCGGGCTCCCCGTACCAGATCATTCCCTACTCGATCCTTGTCGGCCTCGCCGTCCCGCTCCCCTTCTACTTCGCGCACAAGTTCTGGCCCAAGTGCGTCCCCCTCTCGCCTCTTCCTCCCTCTCCTTCTTCTCGGGCCTCTTGCTGACGCTCTACCGCCTCCGCAGGATGCGCTTCGACCAGTTCGTCTCGCCGATCACCTGCTGGTGCCTCGGCAACCTCTCGGTCGGCATCAACTCGTCCATCTTCACGACCATGCTCCTCGCCATCTTCTCCCAGTTCTACCTCCGTCGCTACCGTGCGACCTGGTTCCGCAAGTACAACTACCTCATGTCGGCGGCGCTTGACGGCGGCACGCAGCTCTTCGTCTTCATCGCCGTGCGTCCTCGTCCTCCTTCCCCTCGTCGCCGTTCCTCGAGCTGACGCCGCTTCCCTACAGACCTTCGCGCTCTTCGGTGGTGCTGGCAGCGAGCAGGTGATGCCCAACTACTGGGCTAATCCTAAGGGCAACCTCGACTACTGCATGCGCCTCACGTAGACGGCGAGCTGAGGACGTCGAGGAGGAGGTGGAGGAGGCGGGTTCCCCCAGTTGTGCTGCAGTCTTACCCTTCGTTTGGTCTCTCACATTGTCTCTCTATAGTATTTCCGGATCTGCAATCAGTGCGATTGCTCAGTCTGTCTTCGTCGTCCGAGTGAGAGTCAGGGTGCGCTCGTCGGCGGCCTTCTCAAGTTGGCTTCCCTCGTCCCGCCGCTTCCCCCAGGTCCGGTCTTGCAAGGTAGAGCACACGGTTGCTCTTCTGACACCGTGAGCATGTGTCGACGAGCTCGGAACGACTCTCGACCGCAGACGAGGAGCGTAAGGAGCCGGTCGACCAGCGCACGAGCCCTGGCTGTCGACGACGTTGTCGTTGCTCTCGCACCCTCGAGGTCCTACATCGGCGTGTGCCATCGACACAGGGCAAGCTAAGCATGACTTGTGTGCGCTCTCAAAAGCCGAGCGCATCGGGCTCCGAGCGGAGCAGCCAGCTCGACCCATGTCCAGGTCGTGCTGTGCCGCACGGACCTCCACTCTCGAGGCCGATCCCTTCGAGCCAGCGTTCCTCGAGCGCCTTTGCTTTCATCGACGACATCAGCTGCAGCGAGCACCGCACGCAGGCCGAGCGCCCTGGCTTCGAAAAGAGCACGCGGATCCGCTGCGCCCGGACCTCGTCTCCCTCTCCGCCTTCTCGCTCTTGGCCTCGCCGCCGCGGCGCGCTCTCTGTCCGGCGAGGGTATCTCGTCCTGCCACTGCCTGGAATGGCGGCACAATGAACTCTCAGCTCGTGCGACGGTGCGCTGCGCGAGAGCCTCTCGAAGCGCCGACGCCCGCTTGAGCTTCGTCGACCTCGCCGACGGGCACGCAGCGACGGATCCGCGAGAACATGCTGCACGAGAATATGCTGCTTACGTTGCGGACTTGCTACAACAAGGTACAGAGACGGCGAAGAGGGAGGGAGAGCTCGACAACAAGAAGGAAAGGGGCGATCACAAGAACCCGACCTTGGCGCGCAAAGCTGCCCAAGCTAGGAGCCGCCAGATGACGACGAGCGACATGAGGATGCCCATGTACTTGCCCGTGCCGCTGTAGGGGAAGCTGAACGTGTCGAGGACCTGCTCGCCGGTCTGCGCGATGCACGCGCCGCTCGCGAGCTGCGCCTCGTCGCAGCGGAATGTGAGGCCGGCGAACTCGTTGATGGTGACGGCGAAGGCCTGCGGCTTCATGGGCGAGATCTGCGGGCGAGAGAGAGAGAGCGTCAGCTCTTGGCGAGGACGAGAATGAGGACGAGAACGAGGGGAACGGCGGAATCTTGACGCACCCAGGCGATGATCTGAAGCCAGTGTGGGACCGTGGCCGAGACGATGCCGTTGACCTGGCCGAGGAGCGTCAAGCCCGCCGAAACGAGCGAGACGGCGAGGCCGCCGTTGGTCGTCAAGGCGCAGAAGCAGATGCCGATCGACTCGCCGACCGAGAGGAGGGCCCATGACGAGATCCAGAACTCGACGAAGCGACGCCCGCCTTGCTGGAGGTTCATGCCGTAGATGAAGACGATCGCCCAGGGCTGCAGGCAAGGAGAAGGCGAGGGTCAGTCGAGGGCCTTTACGCTGCGAGCGAGGGAGAGAGGACGCACGAGCGAGGCGACGAGCGACGTGAGCGTCTCCTGGACCGTGTAGGCGGCGAGGAAGGTCGTGACCGAGTGTCGGGCGCTGCTCTTGTACTCGTGGTAGTAGAGTGCGCGCTCGTAGGGGAAGATGGCGAGGCAGGAGAGCATGCCGACGAAGGGCAGGGCGGTCGTTTCTTGAAGGAGCCCGACTCGGTCTTGCGCTGAACTGGGACCGTAGCCGAGGCGGGCGAAGAAGAGCCAGAAGAGGAGGGAGAGGAAGACGGGATTGGCGAGTCGAGCGACGAAGATGTCGGGCTGACGGCGAAGGTTGCTGCGCAAGGACCGTCGTCAGTGAGGACTCGCTCAGCGGGAAGGGCGCTCGCGCAGGTTGAAGGAGGACGCACAGGAAGCTGCGGCGAAGCACGACGGGGAAGGCCTTGTAGAACGGCGTCGACTGAAGGCGCGCCGACCGAGCGGCTGCCGCCGCCGTCGCCGGTGCTGCCGGCTCGGGCTCCTCGACGTCGCGCGGGCCCGACTCGCTCTGCCAGGCGGCGACGAGTCGATCGACACGCTCGCGAGAGCGCTCCTCGGCGGCAGGCGAGGCGTTGTTGAGCGTGATGGCGTCGAGGACGAAGTCGGCGGGGCTGTAGGGAAGGAGGGGTCAGCGTCGACTCGTACGTGGAGGAGAAGGGCGAGGGGTGCACGCACTTGTAGTTTGGCGGAGCGTCGAAGCCTGCTCGGCTGAAGAACGGCAGGACCTCCTTGGCCGAGCCCGAGAAGACGGTGCGGCCGCCCTTTGCGAGGAGCAGCACCTCGTCGATGGCGTGCCAGATCTCGGCTCGGGGCTGGTGCACGGTGATGACGACGGTGTGGCCGGCCGCTGCGAGGTCGCTGAGCATCTGCATCACACTCTGCGCGGTGAATGCGTCCAGCCCTGCGGAATCGGCGCGGCGGAAAGGCGAGGGAGGGGGGAGTAGGGTCGCGAGGGGTCCGAGCGCAAAAGGCGAGGGGGAGCGGGACAGGCGCGCGAACGAGGGGTTCGAGGGTGACGAAGGCGAAGGGCGAAGGGCGAGAGGCAAGGTTGAAGGGCGAGAGGCGAGAGCGAAGGGCGAGAGGGCGAGAGGTCGAGAGGACGAGAGGGCGAGGGAAGGAGAGAGCGAGAAGGCGAGCGTCAGCTCTCGCCTGTGAGGACTCTCATAAAGATGAAAGCGACGCACCTGTGAGAGGCTCGTCGGCGTAGAGCACCGCTGCGCCCGAGATGAGCTGGACGCCGAGCGAGACGCGCCGCTTCTCGCCGCCCGAGATGCCCTTGAGGAGCGGCCCGCCGACGAGGTTCGAGGCGCAGGGACCGAGCCCGAGCATGCGAATGACCTCCTCGGCGCGGGCGTGACAGGCTGCCGTGCTCTGATGCTTGAGGCGCAGGCGAGCCGCGAACCGCAGCGTCTCGCGGACGGTGAGCGCGGGGAGGTGCATCTCGTCCTGCTGCTCGACGAAGGCGACGAGCGAGGCGAGCCTCGAGTCGAAGGGCTGGCCGTTGAGCGTGATCGAGCCCGTCGAGCTAAAGGCGGACATGGCGGACGAGCTGAGCCGACCGGCGAGAACTTCAAGGAGCGACGACTTGCCGGCCTGCGGACGACGAGGATGTTCGGTCAGCACGAGCTCGACGCAGGTGGTGCACGCAGGAGCTGGAACGAGACGCACCCCGGAAGGACCCATGATGGCGGAGACCTTGGCGGCGGGGAAGCTGGCCGTGACGTCCTCGAGGATGACCTTGTCCTGGCGCTCGCGCAGCTTGCCGAAGCCGCGCTTCGAGACGACGAGCTTGAGGTGGTTGACGGCGATGTCGGCCGCGCGTCTCGACGTGCTGCGCTTGAGCTCGGCGGCGTCGCTCGCGGTCGTCGCGGTCGCCTGCGAGATGTGCTTCGAGGCGTGCTGGACGCCGCCGGGCCGGTACGTGATGAGGATGAAGGTGGCGAGGGCGTAGGTGACGAGGACGAAGCCGAGGAGGCCGAGAGGGAAGACGTAGAGGGGCGTCGCGAGGTTGAAGCGCATGCCGCGCAGGACGTTCTCGCCGACGCACTGGTTGCGCGCCGCGCCCGTGGTGCCCTCGCAGGCGAACGTGCGGCCGATGAATTGAAGGCGAGCGACCCAGTGGAAGCCTGTCGAGCGGGTAGAGGATCAGGGACCGGTCTAGCGAGGAGGAAGAGGGGGAGGAACGTGCACGCACCGTAGAAGAAGGGCGAGATCCACCGCAGCCAGCTGACCCATGCGCCGAGATCCGTGATGAGGTAGCCCGCCGACAAGAGGAGGAAGATGCTGAAGCCGTTTGCGAGCATGCTCGCCTGAGCAAAGCTGCGCTGGACGCCGCAACAGAGGAGCGCGTACGCCCACGCCGCCTGTTGCTGGAGGATGCCCTGCGCGATGAACGAGAGGACCTTGGTCGCGAGGTCTTCACGCCAAAAGCCGGCCATGAAGTCTGCAGGGCGAGTCGGCGTCAGCTCGCGAGCAGGAGAAGGAGAGGAACGAGCTCTCGAGCCAGAGGAAGGGAGGAAGGGCTTGGGACGCACAGACGATGACCGAGTAGAGCGTGCTCGAGAGAATATTGATGGGCGCGTAGCTGAGGATGGTCGAGATGACCCAGGGCCCGGTCGAGTAGATGTTGTCCTCGCGCTCTCGATCGAAAACGACGAGCTCGTTGCAGAGGAGGAAGACGGCGAGCTGCGGGCGAAAAATGACAGAGTCAGGACCTGCCGCTCGAGAAAGACGCGCGGGTTCTGTAGCTCGACTCACGATGATGCTGAGGTAGTAGAAGGCGGGCGCCTGCATGTAGCAGAGCGTCTTGAGCGTCTGGATGCCCGCCGGGGTCTCGGCCGGCTCGAGGAAGACGAGGCCGATGACGACGCCGATGCTGCGGGCGAGCAAGTAGGAGGAGCGAGGACGAGGAGAGAGGAGCGTCAGCACGGTGATCCACGGGCTCATTGCCGGCCGAGACGAGGAAGGAGCGGACGCACACGATGGCTTGGATGAGGAAACCGGCGCAGACGCCCCAGTTCCGCACGACGTTGCGCGTGCCTCGGCGCGTGAGGATAAAGGTCTGCTTGAGGAAGCTGGCGCGAAGGAGAGGCGCAGGAGGGTCGTCGGCGACGGCGTGACCGGACGAAAGCGACTCGCCCTTCTCCGGGTCGGACAGGCGCGGCGGCTCGTGCGCGGCGGACGCCTCGCGCTCGACAGGGCTCGACGAGCTTGAGGAAGTCGATGCCGCCAAGCGCTTCTCGCTCGTCGAGTCGTCCTTGTTCTGCTGCTTGATCCACGCCTGGACGAGGTGGCCGACGCGCGCGCTCGACTCCTCTTCCGCCGAGTCGGTGCGGCTGTCGACGGACGAGATCTGCAGGAGAGTCGTCGAGTCAGTGGGTGGAAGATGGACAGGAGGAGGAGGGGATAGAGTGAAGAGAGTGCTCACGTCGATGACGAAGTCGAGAGGGTTGGTGTGCGGCGGAAGCTCGTACCCGAGCGAGGCGAAATGAGGGAGCATGCGCTCGCGCTGCCCAGAGAAGACGGGCGAACCTCGAGAGAGGAGGAGGACCTTGTCGAACTGCGGGCGGTGGACGCTGGGTCAGCGAGGCTCGAGCGCGCCGAGGTGGAGGAGAGACGAGACGCACCAAAGTGAAAGCTTCTGAGCGAGGCAGGTGACAGCTGAGGACGACGACTCGACCATTGGCGGCGAGCCGCTGAAGCGTCTGGAGGATCTGGAACGCCGTCGAGCTGTCAAGGCCGCTCGTCGGCTCGTCGAGGAGGAGGATCGAAGGGAGCGTGACGAGCTGACAGCCGATCGTGAGCCGCCGCCGCTCGCCGCCGCTGATGCCGCGCCGCAGTGCGCCGCCGACGAGGACGTCGGCGACGTCGCGCAGACCCAGCTCGGCCATGGTCTGCTGGACGATGGCGGCGCGCTGCTGCGGCGAGACGGACTCGGGCAGGCGCAGCGCGGCGGCCGTCTCGAGCGTCTCGGCGACCGTGAGGTACGGCAAGAGGGCGTCGTCCTGCCGCACGTAGCCGATGGCCTTCTTGGCGGCGCTAAGGCTGGACGAGCGCGACCCTGCTGCGCCGGTCGCCGCCGAGTAGGCGATCTCGCCCGTCGGGAGCTCGAGGTTGCCGACTCGACCGGCGAGCACGTTCAAAAAGGTGGCTGCATCGAGGCACGAGTCAGCTGCCTGCGTCGAGGACGAGGATGAGGGAGGAGGAGAGGGACGCACTCTTGCCGCTGCCGCTGCCGCCGATGCTGTAGGGAGGGGCGTAGAGTCAGCTACAGATCATTGGGACAGAGGAGAGAGCATGGCTCGACGCACATGGCGAGCACCTCTCCTGCCGCGATGTCGACGCTCACGCTCCTGACCAACTCGGTCGGCACCGCCTCGTCGCCCTTCTGCAGCCGCCGCTGGACCCACCTGGGCACGGTGAAGGGGATGGCGACCGGTACGAGCCATCGTGGGACTGGCGCCTGGATCGAGAGGTCGCGAACGAGGACGGAGTAGGGCGTCGGCGGTGGGAGGCGAGCGAGGAGCGACGCGGGCTCGTGGGCGTCGTCGATCGCCTGGTCTGCGTCGGTAGCAGACTCGAGTGCGCTTGCCATCGTCGCAGCCAGTGCGCACGAGGCCGTGGTGAGAGCGAGAGCCACTCCGGCTCGAGATCGAACGAGGTCAGCGAGGCCGGGGAGGGGGAGCCGGCGCAGCTTCCTCGACGACGTCTCGCCTTTTTTCCGGCACAGCGAGAGCTCTCTGCAGGGCCGCACATCATCACAGAACAGACCTTCGAATAGTTGCAGTCGACGACCCATAGAACCCTAAGCTGACGCGCCCGCCTTCTTGCCCGTCACCGCCTTGAGCCCGCGCTTGATGAGTCCTCCGCCGGCCGCCTTCTTCGCCGCCATGTCGTGCAGCACCTCCTCCTTGAGCTCTTCGGCGTCGAGCTCGCCGCCGAACGCGTACTGCGGGCGGGCAAGAGGTGCGAGAGTCAGGGACGAGGTCCGGGAGCCGTCGAGACTGAGCGAGCGAGGACGCACCCAGACGACCGTGATCATGCCCAAGAGCGCAGTCAGGACGCAGCCGGCGAGCGCACCCTTGGCCTTGGGCGTCCTGTCGAGCGAAAAGTCGAGGTCGAGGAAAGAGGAGGAGAGGGAGGAGGGACGAGGGAGGAGGAGACGGCGCAAGGTCAGCGCCGCTCGGCCTCGTCAAGGTCGCAAAGGGGACGACGCACCAGCCCGTGATGTGCGCCTGGTCCTTCGGGCCCTTGGGCGCGCCCGAGAAGTCGGTGAGCGACATCTTGCCGGCGGCGTTGCCCGTCGGCGAGATGCCCTGCGCCTCGCACTGGTCGACGATCTGCTGCGGGAGCGTGAACGTCTTCTGCGCGCCGAGGATGTCGGTCATGAAGACGACGGCGAGACCGGCTTCCATGTGCCTGTGCGCGAGAGGTGCGTCAGCTCGAGAAGCCGAAGGAGAGCACCTCTCGAGCGAGAGCGGACGCACCATTGAACTGTTCGAGGAGAGACGAGGACGAGCAGAAGTCAGCGAGAGGAGCGCAAGGATCGTCGAGAGAGAAGTGGGCGCACTGTGGCAGTGGCTGCATGGTGGGAGGAGGCGAGGTCAGCAAGCTGGCAGCTTGGGAAGGTCGTCGACACGCTCGTCGGCGAGCTCGAGGAAGTGCACGCACAAGATCCAGGCGCCAGGGTTGTACGCCTGCCATGCGATGCTGTTTGCGTAGGTGAGGAGACGCGTCAGCTGAGACCCCATCGACGAGGGAACGAGGGAGAGGAAGGCGAACGTACTTGACGGCGCCGCCGGCGGGGACGATGACCGTGTCGCGCCTCATCGGGTTGACGGCGCCGAGCGTGTGCGGCGGGTTGAGGAGAGGGTCGTCCGAGGTGACGTCGGTCGCGACTGCGAGCAAGGCGTCGAAGCGTCAGCCTCGCGCAGCTCACCAACGAGATCCGCTTCATCGAGTTCTCGAGAGAGCGGGCGCACCTCGGGTGACCTGGAACGTCGAGCCGTGCAGGTGGAAGGGGTGCGCATTGGCGTCAAAGTTGATGATCATGAGGTCCATGACGTCGCCGCGGTCGAGGAGGTGCTGCGCCGTCTGCGGGCCGTACGCCTTCGGGTCGAGCGAGTCGTTGCCCATCGACAGCATCGTCATGAGCGAGGGCGTCTCGGGAGCGACCCAAGTAATGTTGTCGAGCATCGAGGCGCTGCAAGGGAGCGAGGCGTCAGCGCTCGAGAGCGTCTCGACGACTTGAGGAAGAGGTCGAAGACGCACCGGTTCACGCCGTTGTCGAACGCTGTGCAGGTCGAGCATCAGCTCATTGTGCAGCAAGGAGTGAGAGGGCGAAAGAGGACGCACCGTCGAACCAGACGTCGAGCTCGAGCGAGGTCGTCGGCACAAACTGCTCCTCTACAACGAGCGGCACGAAGAGATGGTCCTCCATGAGCCCGAGCTCGTTGCGGAAGCCCGACTCGGCAGTCGGGTTGCCCTCGCCGTACGAGATCGTCGTCGTGTAGTCTGCGAGCGGGACAGCACGAGTCAGCCGTGAGCCTCGAGCGGCTCGAGCGAGCGGTCCGAGCGAGACAGGACGCACTCAGCGTGAGGCCCTCGGGGACGGTGTCGAACATCGAGTCGTCAAAGTTGGCGTGCACGAGGTAGTTCTGCAACGTGTCGTTGCGAGCCGTGACGAGGACCGAGTAGCGCTGGGCGACCGAGAGCGTGAGGAAGTCGACTGGGTACGGCTCGGTGTCAATCTGCAGGAGCGGCATCCACCGTCAGCGCGAGCTCCTCGGCGTCGAAGAGCACGAGAGCAGTGAGATAGGGACGCACGCCATCCGCCTCGATGACCTGCATCTCGTGGCCGTCGATCCAGAAGAACGACATGGCGAAGACGCCCGTGTTGAGGACCCGCAGGCGGTACGTCTTGCCGGCCTCGAACGGGATCGTCAGGTTACCATTGAACTGGACGTTCTCGTTCGATGGCAAGTAGGTGCCGTTCTGGGCGGCGTAGATGAGGAGCGCGTCGGGGACGGGCTCGGCGCCGGTCGGGTTGTACTTGTTCATGAACTGCGCGCAGCAACGAGAGCGGCGTCAGTAGGTCGTCCAAGTAGGTCGACGAGAGTAGGAGTGCATCGTGGTGGAATGAGATCGGGTTGGAAAGGAGAGGACGAGGAGGAGGAGACGGCGCACGCACCTGGTTGTTGAGCTTCGTCGCGCGCTCGTGGTACCAGTCGGAGAGGATGATGGTGAACTCGTCGTCGTACTTGTGCGGCTCCTGCTCGGCATGGATGATGAGAGGCGCTGCGCGAAGAGGAGCAAAGTCAGCACGCCGCCGACTTTCGCTCGCTCGAGGAGGGGCTCGAGAGAGGGGACGCACCGCGCAGGCCGTCCTGGTAAGCGACGCTCGAGTGGCTGTGCCACCAGTACGTGCCGTGCTGGAGGTCGACCGGGACCTCGTAGGTGAGGGACGAGCCTGCGAAAGCAAGGGTCAGCGCAGGCGCGAGAAGGGGTCCGAGGGCGAGAGCAGGACGCACCAGACGGGATCGGGCACTGCGTGACGCCGGGAGCTCCATCGTAGTATGCCGTGCCGTTGAAGAAGATGCCCTGTCGACCGAAAGAGGAAGCGTGAGCCGAGAGCGAGAGGGAGACGGTGGGGAAGAGAGGGAGGACACGGACGTGGTGGTGGATCGAGCAGCCCATGTCGAGGCTGTTCAGGGCGTGGATGCGCACCGTGTCGTTGGCCTTGACGTTGAGGATGGGCGGCCTGCAGGGAGGGAGCTCTCGTCAGCGTCGCCCGATGAGGTTCGAGGAGGAGGAGGAGGAGGAGGAGGAGGAGGAGGAGGAGGAGGAGCAGCTCACGGCCAGGTCCCGTTGACGCCGACGACCCAAGGCTTCTCGTAGCCATCAGGGCTTGCAGTCGTGTAGGTGAGGTTGTACCTGCGCGCAGTCGAGCTCGAGGTCAGAAAGGCCGCGCGATCGACGCGGAGAAGAAGCTGCCTGGAGTCGGGACGCACCACTTCTCGACGAGGTCAGCACTGGCGGACGAGGCGAGAGCGAGAGCTGCGAGCGCAGACAAGCCGGTGCGCATGGTGCTCGGCGGCGAGGGCGGGGGGCGGCAGCGGCGAGGAGCGAGGAGCGGGAGGGAGGGGGAGGAGGGAAAGGGAGCGCAGCGGAAAACGCCCTTGTCAGATTGTCGGGCATCTCGCTGGATCACCCTTCCCCGGCGTCTCCGCGCTCCCTTGCCCGTGGGAGCGAGGCACGCGCGCGAGAGCGAGCCGGCGAGATGCGCGAGCTTGCCGCGAGAGGAGGAGCGGCGCGCGCTGCAGCGAGGTCGTGCGCACTTGCGCTCGTCGTGCTGCACTGCAAGCCTGCTCGCAGACGTGCTGAGCCGCACTCGACCGGCGGAGCTCGAGTTGAGCAGCGAGCAAATTCGCCCGCATGCGGTCTGGCCCTCGTCGCGCGCGCTTCCCGATCACGTTTCAGGACCGTTCCTAAAATCAGCGACCCGCGTAGCGCGGGGCAAAGAGCTTCTCGCCGCTCGTTTGGAAAGTGCGAGCGCGTCCAGCGAGGACGAGGAGCGAGGCGAAGGAGGTTGTGCTGCACCTTCTTGCGCTGCGCAGGCCCGCTCGCTCGGAAGCTCACTTCGTGCGGGACTCGACGAGTGGGCAGCGGGAGGACCAGCAGGTGCACAAGCGCAGTGGGCCTGGAGAGCTCTGTGACGAGAGGAGCTGGGCGAGAGCGCGGCTGTCGAGCGAGGCCTGAGCGGCGACGAGCGACCTCTCTCCTCGCGCCGAGCTGCGACCGGATCAAGCGCTAGAGTGACAGACAGGTACAAGCAGTACAACGGCGACGTCGACCAGGACGCACGCCGGGTATGAACACAGGCACCTCGCTCGCGAGCACGGGTATCGACCCTCCTCCTCCTCGTCGTCGCTCAGTACGTCTTGGCGAGCACCTCCCTCGCCCACTCGCTCGCCTCGAGCCGCTCGCGGTACTCGTCATACACGCCCTTGAGCGCCTCGAGCTCGGCCTCGACGCGCGCGTCGGGCCCGGCGTCAGAGGGACCGAGCGCCTCGGTCGCCGCGGCCCACGAGTCGAGGAACGCCTCGACGAGCGCCGTACCGGCGGCGATCTCGTCGGCGGGGAGGAGGGCGGAGGGAGGAGGGGCGCGAGGAGCGGCCATGCGGGTGTCGGTGCCGTCGGCGGGCGTGGCTGCAGGAGCGGGAGAGAGAGTCAGCTCGGCGGGCGAGGGGGGTCAGGCTGGGCGAGAGGACGCACGCTCCGAGCTGAAGTCCTCGAGGTCGTCGGCCTTGCGCTTGGCGAGCTGTTGCAGAAGAAGGAGAGCAGGGTCAGCGAGTGCGCTCAGAGGCGAGCGAGAGCCAAGAGCGGACGCACCTTCACGACCTCCTCGGGAAAGTTGGCGAGCTCGGCGACGTGGATACCGAAGCTCTGGTCGCACACGCCGGGCAGGACCTTGTACAAGAGCGTGATGTCGCGACCGGTGAGCGTGTTGGGGTTGGCCTCGACGTGCGCCTCGACGTGCAGGTTCTGGACGTGCGCGACCTCGTGCGCGAGCGCCGTGAGCTCGTGGAAGTGGGTCGCGAAGAGGACCGAGGCGCGCGTGACGGTCGAGAGGTGTCTGTGCGGCGGCAGGAGGGAAGAGGAGGGCGAGAGTCAGGGCCGTCGCTCGGGGACGAAGCGGGAGGAGGAGCAGGAGGAGAGGGGGACGCACTCCGAGATGGCCCACGCGAGGCCGAAGCCGTCGTACGTCGACGTGCCGCGCCCGAGCTCGTCGATGATGACGAGGCTATCGCGCGTCGCCTGGCGCAGGATGGCGCTCGTCTCGAGCATCTCGGCCATGAAGGTCGACACGCCCTTGAGCTGCGAGTCGCCGGCGCCGACGCGGCACAGGACCGAGTCGAAGATGGGCACCTCGGCGCTCGCGCAGGGCACAAAGGTGCCGATCTGGGCGAGGAGCGCGATGAGGGCCGTCTGGCGGATGAAGACCGACTTGCCGCCGGCGTTCGGACCCGTGATGATGCAGAACTCGCTCGCGTCGCGCTCGAGGTGGACGTCGTTGGCGATAAAGTCGATGCCCTCCTGCACCTCGAGGCAAGGGTGGCGCGCCTCGTCGAGCTTGAGGCTGCCGGCGCCGCGCTCGAAGATGGTCGGCTTGACGTACGGGATCGGCGCGACGAGGGCCGAGTTGGCGAGGCTGCAGGGCGCACAGGGCCGTCAGCTTGAGTGCTCGAGGTAGCGCGAGAGGTGGTGGAGGAGCAGGACGCGCCTGGCGATGACGTCGACGTGCGCGAGGACCGTGTTGAGCGCTTCGAGCACCTCGCAGTACGACGCTGCACGGGCGGGCGCAGAGTCAGCGACGCCGAGCAGCACGTGAGGATCGAGCGAGGGAGAGAGGAGAAGCACGCACCGGCGATGCCGATCACGTCCTTGACGAGCCCGCTCTGCTTCTTCTCGTAGGCCTGCTTGAGGCCGCGGTGGTCCTCGTTGAGGCTCTTGAGCTGCTTGGTCGTGAAGTGGACGCCGTTCGTCTGCGACTTGAGCTCGATGTAGCCCTTCTTGTTCTTGATCGCCGCCGCCTCCTGCTCGAGGTCGAAGAGGACGAGGAGGGAGGAGGGAGGAGGGGAGGAAGGGGAGGGAAAGGGCGGCGAGGTCAGGTTCGGCTCGACCGCGCTCGAAGGGACAGGCAAGGAGAGAACGACGAGCGACGCACCTTGCGCGTGAGGCGGAAGCAGTAGCCGTACAGCGGGCTCTGCTCAAAGTGGAGCACCTTGCCGTCCGTGTCCATGCCGAGGTCGTCGGCGACGCGGCCGTGCTCGTCGTTGAGCTGGTCGCGCACGCCCTCGAGCTGGTCGCGCAGCTCCTTGAGCCCGTCGTCAAAGTCGGCCTTGATGGCGAACGAGTGGCGCGCGAGCTCCGAGAGGTCGATCGTCGTCTCGACCATCTCCTGGTACGTGATGAGAGACGCCGTGTGCTCCTGCGGGCGCCCATCAAGAGGCGGATCGTCAGCGTGTGCGAGAAGAGAAGGGGAGGGAACTGGATGAGCGAGAGCGGGACGCACCTGCAGCTGCGCGAGCCAGAGCTCGTCGATCAAGCCCCTCCACCGCTTCTCTCCTCCGCCCTCGGCGCCCTCGTCCCTTCCAGCCTCGTCCATCTCGGCATCGCCGTCCTCGTCGCCCTCGGCGGCGGCGGGCTCGACGCCCGTCTCGAGGCACGTGACGAGCCCGGGGAGGAGGAGGACGGCCTGGTAGACGCGCACGACGTCCTCGAGCGAGGCGGCGCCCTTCTGGAAGCGCTTGCTGATGCGGTGGAAGTCAGGCATGCTCTTGAGGAAGTCGTCCTGTGTGAGATCAGAGGCCCGAGTCAGAGTCAGCTCGACCGGCCTGAGCACCGCCGAGGGAGAGAGGGAGGAGGGGACGACGCACCGTCAAGGCCTGGCGGAACTCGTCCTTGGTGCACAGGCACTCGACGAGGTCCTGCCGCTGGAGGATGACGTGGCGGTTGACGAGCGGCTGCTTGAGCCACTGGGCGAGGAGGCGCGTGCCCTGCGCCGTCTTGCAGCGGTTGAGGAGGCCGAAGACCGACATCGTCTTGGTCGAGCCGCCGAGGCCGGTCGGGTCAGGCATGACTGCGGGCGTGAGGAGCGAGGGTGAGCGACCAGGCGCTGACCGAGGCGACTCACTCGCGGGAGAGGAGGGCTCTGCCTCGAGCGAGACGACGAGGAACAGGCTCGACGCACGGTTGAGGGCCCGGACCGCGCTCGCGTCGAGGCGCATGTACATGCTGAGGTCGTGCGTCTTGAGGGCGTACGCGCCGAAGTTGGCCGAGTCGGCCATGAGGCTCGAGTAGCTGACGATGGCCGACATGGACGACATGGCAACGTGCTGGTCGAATTCGGCTGCGGGCGGCGGTGCAGGAGGGCGTGTAGGTGTCAGCGAGTGAGTGAGGGAGGGGAGAGGGCAGGAAGAAGGAGAGGGAGAGGAAGGAGAGACGCACGGCGGGTGGCCATGAGGAGCGAGCTGCGCAGGAGGCGGTTCAGGTCCTGCTCGACGTCACCCTTGGTGAACTCGCCTGCGCGCGGTAGGGCAAGACGTCAGTGGGGCGCCGAGACGTCGAGAGCTCGCCGAGCTTTGAGCCCCGACAGAGCCGCTCGACGAGGAGGGCCGTTCGCAGACGAGCGAGACGACGCACTCTTCTTGCGCGGCGTGACGACGATGCCGCAGCGCTGCAGGAGCGAGTTGAGCTTGCTAAGATCGTAGTCGAGCGCCTTGTCCTGGTCGACGACGAGCGCCTCCTTGACGCCGAGCTGGATGAGGAGCGCCTGCGCGCGCGAGAGAGGGAGGCAAGAAGCCGGTGCTGCGTCAGCGCGACCCGTCCGACGAGATCAGGAGGCACGAGCAGCTCGCAGAGTGCTGCTCGCATGCAGCCAGTCGGCAGGAGCAGGAACCGCCGAAACGCACCTCGGTGTTGCTGAACAGGTCGTTGTCGACAAACTCTGCGACGCCCATCTCGCGCGCGCTCGTGTCGGCGTACGCGACGCCGACCGTTTTGACGCCGTCCTTGACCTGGACGCGCACGGCGACGAGGACCGGGCTCGCGAGGAGGTCCGTGTGCGCAAACAGGACGTCCTCGAGCGGGCCGAGGTTGCCCGGGCTCGCCGCCTTTGCGAGGCGCCATTTCGTCGCACCGCGCCCGACGCCGCCGGCCTCGGGCTCCCA
>Ga0308169_10001987_pt1 | contig 22211 bp, 18 predicted proteins | sample PhyBR1_2_FD_202139 | JGI IMG/M metagenome (GOLD analysis project Ga0308169, IMG submission 202139) | Phyllosphere microbial communities from UC Gill Tract Community Farm, Albany, California, United States - DLSLSB.R1 | ecosystem: Host-associated > Plants > Phyllosphere > Unclassified | place...
CCCTCTCGCGCTCCTTTCGCCCGCTCCCTCGCTGACGCTCTCCTCGCACACGCTCTTGCAGGTCAAGGACTCGTGGGGCTGGAGGCGGTGGGACCCGTCTGGGGCGTGGAAGCCGACGGACGGCAGCGAGCGGGTCGGGGGCGAGTCGGGCGACGGGGCCGAGATTGTGCTCGAGCGGGTGCGGTTGCGGCTGTGGCGCAGTGAGCACAACTGGGACGTCGACGAGGCGTAGCTGCTTGTGCATCGTCGCTGTGCGGCTGTTCTCGCGAGAGCGGGCGATTTATCTTCTTCCCCCTCTCGGCGTCCCCGCGTTCGCTCAGGCCGTCCGCTTCTTTTCCTCGCTCTCCCTCTCGCCACACGCCCGCCAGGCTCGCACTGCTGCGCTCCAGGGCCATGTCTGCACTGTCCCAGGTCCCGCCAATGCCGCAACCGGCCCGCTGTCTCGTCGTCGTCGACGGCAACGCTGTCCTGGTGCGTCCCTCATCTCGCTCCTCCCACCTCTCCATCCACGGCGCGGGGGAGGCGCTGACGACCATGCCACACAGCCTGAGCGCAGCAACTTGCTCCGTGGAGCGCAGGGCGGCGGCCTCGCGTCCTACAGCATGCACGAGAACCTCCGCCGCGCCATCTCGACCGAGACCGGCCGCGACTGTACCGGCCTCGTCGCTGTCTTTGCGTGCGTCCCTGTCCTCTCCCTATGTGCAGCTGTGCGAGCTGGGAGCTGACGAGCGGCGAGCGCAGCGACATCCCACAGCTCGCGACCGCCCTCCGCATCCCGCTCGAGGTCCTCACCCAGTTCTCGAGGGGCTTCAGCTCGACGACGGCGCCTTCGACCTTCGTCAACGTCATGCACGGCAGCACTCTCAACACGATGAACGGTGCGTCCTCTCGCTCGCCCGCCCCTCGTCTGCGGGAGCGCGCTGACCTCGCTCCCTCCTCGCAGCCCACCTCACCTTTCACGCGCCGGCCGTCGACTACGTCGTTCTCGTCGGCTGGACGACCGACATGCACGCCCACTGGCTCTCGAACCTCGTCCCGACGACCGTCCGCACCCTCGCCAACTTCTACCGCGTCGAGACGGCCGCCCAGCCGTGCGCCGCGTCGCTCGCCAAGCTCGTCCCCAAGCAGGTCCGCTTCCAGGGCCTCATGGACGCCGTCTCTGTCAGCCCAATGCGCGACATCACCGACCCGCCGAGCGATCACGAGGAGGGCGTCGGCATCGACCACGATGAGCTCGGAGCGAGCCCGCCGACGGCCAAGAACGCGACGACCGGCACGAGCGGTGCGTCGTGTCTCTCTCGCTCTCTTCTCCTCTCGAGACCTCGAACCTGACTCGATGCATGTGCAGCTACCGCCGCCCTCGCGACCTCGGCCCGCCAGTTCACCTCGGCGCTCCTCGCCCGCAGCGGCTTGACGTCCACGCCGATGCCGACGCCGTCGCCGTCGGCCACGCCGACCGCCGCGCGCACCTCGTTCGCCTTCCGCGCGCCTGCGCCTTCGACGAGCGCGCCACCACTCTCGCGCCGCGACACGACGTCGTCCTCTGGACACAGCGCTGCAACCGTCTCGGCCGGTGCGTCCTCTTCCTCCTGCGCTCGAGCCTCGAGCCGGTCTGACGTCCATCCCTGCAGTCGCGACGCCGCAGCCTGCGCCGCCGACGCCTCTGCAGATCGCCGAGAGCGCGTCGTCCGCCGAGACCTCGCCGTCGGTCGAGACGGCGACGTCCAGGCGCAGCTCGCCCGAGAGCATGCTGCGCAACATCCCCGGCGTGCGTCCCTCTCTCTCTTCTCTTCCTCTCTAGGGCTCGACTGACTCAAGCTCGTGCGCATGCAGGCCCTCCCCGCCTCGCCGCCTCGCGCCGCCGACCCCTCCCCTCCGCCGCCCGCTCCCGGCGCGCACGGACCTCCTCCGACCGCCGCCCCTCCTCCTCCGCCTCCCGCCGCGCCCATCGCCCTCCCACGCCCACCGGCCGTCCCGCAGAAGTACCGCCCCCTCCTGCGCATCCTCCTCACCCTGCAGCCCGCCGCCGACCCGTCCAACCTCGCCGGCGCCGCGCCGCCGCCGGCGCCGCTCTGGTCGGCCGTCGGGACGCACCTGCAGCGCGAGGGCGCGCTCGCGCCGGGCAAGGGCAAGCTCGCGGCGCTCTTTGCGCAGGCGCAGAAGGACGGGTGGGTCAACCTGGGCAAGGGCGAGACCGAGGGGAGCGAGTGGGTGCGCATCAGCGCGAGGGGGAGGAGGGCCATGGGCAAGGCGTAGCTGGAGCGGGTGCGGTTCTAGGTGCTGCTTGAAACGCTGGGTCTGTGCTTCGAGTACTTGCTCTCGCTCTCGCACTCGTCGAGAGCGCTCGGACTTCGCCTTTGAGTCGAGGAGGATCAGCCAGCTGAGATTCCACGAGCGCGACGAGGGGGAAGCAAACAAGGATGAGGCGAGTGCGGGCGGCAAAGACAAGCTCAGGGAGGAATGATGAGATGCGGCGAAAGCGTAAGCTAGGGGAGCGGGGGAGGGGTATGGCCAAGGACGAGGACGAGGGCGAGGGGTTTGAGGACGAGGATGCGGCGGACGTGAACATGCGAGGGAGACCGGGACAGGGCGAGTAGGAAGTGTCTGAGGCGAGGTGCGGGTGCGACGAGGGCGTCTCACGAGTGCTGAGGGGGAGGGGAAGTGATCTCGTCGTAGATGAGGCCTGCGAGAGCAGGGGTCAGCGGTGCACGGCGGCGACGAGCTCGAGGCAGCGAGATGGAACGCACGCTTGAGCTGCTCACGGTCAAGCTGCTGCTGGTCGAACGAGAAGAAGGCGGGCGCTGCGAGCGAGGATGAGGCGAGTCAGGGCGGGCGAGGGCGAGGGCGAAGGCGAAGTCTGGGAGCAGGACTCACGGAGGACCGGCGCCGTCGGCTCGTCCGTCTCGTCGTGGTACGGGTCGAGGTAGGCTGCAAGACGGGCAAGTCGAGTCAGCCACCGCATGCCCTCAGAGAGCGAGAGAGAGCGAGAGAGAGGAAGGCGACGCACGGTGGCTCAAGGCGTCGACGACGCTCATGCGCTTCTTCGGGTTGAACGTCAAGCAGCGCTCGAGGAGGTCGATCGCGAGCGGGTTGGCGTTCGGGTAGAGCGTCTGGAACGGCTTCTTCTTCTGGAACGGCAGCGCGCGCAGGTAGTCGCGGCTGCGCTGCGAGCCGATGGCGTAAAAGTCGTCGAGCGACGGCGTGCCGAGGACGCCGAGGATGAGCGTGAGCTGGTGGTGGTCTGTGGGACGAAGTGCACGTCAGGGAGAGTCGTGCGCCAGGAGAAGAAGGGAGAGAAGCGCACAGTCGCGACCCGGGAAGAGCGGTTTGCCGTTGAGCATCTCGGCGAGGATGCAGCCGACGGACCCTGCGAGCGACAGCAGAGTCAGCGCTTCAACCGACTGAGAGAAGTGAGAGGAAGGGCCGACGCACAGACGTCGATGGCGAACGTGTACTCCTTGAACCTGCGAGAGGGCGACGAGGAGTCAGCGATGGAGGGAGAGGACGCACGGCGAGACGACGCACGTGAGCATGATCTCGGGCGCGCGGTACCACCTCGTAGCGACGTATCTGTGTCGGCGGTCGAGGTCAGGAAAGGCTCGGCGGTGCTAAACGTGAGGGAGAAGGACGCACTCGGTCATGAAGCCGACCGCCTCCGTCTCGCTCGACATGGCGGACCGTGCCAAGCTGCAAGGGCGCAACATCAGTACGAGATCGATCTGAGCGAGAGAGAGAGGTGGACGCACCCGAAGTCGCAGATCTTGAGGTCGCAGTTGGCGTTGAGGAGGAGGTTGGACGGCTTGAGGTCGCGGTGGAGGACGCTGCGAGGTTGCGGCGCATCAGCGATCCTGGACAAGCTCACCTTCGCAGCCGGGAGAGAGAAGCACGCACGCGGCCGAGTGCAACGCCTTGAGGCCGCGGAGGGTCTGGCTGCGAGCGCGGGACGAGGAGGTGAGCGGGAGCTCGAGGAGGACGAAGAGTCGGCGAGACGCACTAGAGGAAGTACTGGCAGCTGCGGGCGGAAAGCAGGATCAGCATCACGTCGCACTCGTAGCGAAAGAGGGAGGGAGGGGACGCACTGGTCGTCCGACAGCTCCTGGCTGCGGATCACACGGTGCAGGTCCGTCTCCATGAGCTCCTGCGGGCGTGCAAAGCGCGTCAGCGGGCGCAGTCGGCTGAGACGATGGAGAAGGGACGCACCTGGATGAGGTAGACCTCGGAGAAGCCGTCGTAGGTCGAGGGTTTGATGATGTCGAGGATCGAGATGATGTTCTCGTGCGAGAACCAGCGCAGGAGCTTGATCTCGCGGAGGGTGCGCAGGCAGAACATCGAGTGGTCGAAGGGCTGGATGCGTTTGACGGCGACCTTGCTCTGGGTCGGGAGGTGCACCGCCGAGCTGCGAGAGAGGGCGGGCGAGAGGTGAGCGGGCCGGTCGACGCGACGGAGAGAGAGGGGGAGGGAGGACGCACCTCACGAGGCCGTACGCGCCTTCACCGACGACGTCCATGCTGCGCGCGTTGCCCTAGGATGGTCAGCTCTCGCTCTGCGGGTGGCCCTGTTGCCGTTGAGCGCCGCGCAGCATGCAGTCGCTGCGAGCTCGCCTCGTCCCATCGCGCGCCCTGAGGAAGAAGAGAGGCACACGTACACCTTGTAGTCTTCGCCGATGTCGAACTTGCGGTCCATGGCGAAGTAGAGCTAGGAGGAGATGAGAGGGGAGGACGAGGGGGGAGATGCTGATGAAGAGCGACGAGGGCGATTCCTCGACGGCGGCGGCACTTGCGGGCGGTTAGAGCGGCGGGATAGGCGAGTCGGACAGTGTGCTACCGGCGCAACTGAAGAGCAAGCGGTCCTAGAGAAGCGAGGACGGTGGACGCGGTCCAAAGGGAGCTCGCCTCGCGCGTGTCTCTCTTGGCCTCGCTCTCTCAACGGCAACCCCGCTGGCGAGGTGCGCAGCATGTCGAGCAGGGACATGTGAGTCTCGCACTCTCCGCTGAGCCCACCCTCGACTCGGCCTGCTCCCTCGCTCACTCGTCGTCCTCGTCCCTCGCTCCGCCTCGCAGCAAGGACTCGTTCAAGGTCGGCTCTCGCACCGTCGTCGTCGCAGACTGCGACCTGCGAGGCGACATCACCATCGGCTCTGGTGCGCCCGCCTCCTCTACCGTCTGTCAGCGCGTCGCCGTGCCGTCGCCGAGCTGACGCCGAGGGCTTGCGCGCAGGAACGGTCCTCCATCCTCGCTGCACGATCCTCGCCGTCGGCGGGCCCATCATCCTCGGCTCGAACAACATCGTCGAGGAGAACGCCGTCATTGTCAACCGCCTCAAGCAGCCCATGGTCATCGGCGACAGCAATCTGTTCGAGGTAGGCTGCCGTGCGTCGCTCCTCTCGCCCCCTCGCGCGCCAAAGAGCGTCCCTGATGCCCTCTACGCGCTCACACAGGTATCGAGTCGCCTTCCGTCGGCGACTGGAACACGTTCGGGATCCGCTCGCGCGTGTCGCCCTTCGTCGAGGTCGGGTCCAACTGCGTCGTCGGCGCAGGCTGCATCGTCCTCCCCTCGCCCTTCTCAGCCGGCTCGCCGTTCGATGCACGCCCGACCGAACCTTCTTCGACGGGCGCCGCAACCCTCGAGGTGCCACCGACGTCCGACACGCCCATGGCCTCGCTCGCACCCTCCCCGAGCGGCAGCCCAGGACCCGCCTCTCCCAGCCTGTCCTCCACCGCGCCCTCGCCAGCACCTCCAGCAGCACGATCGACACCGAGCGACGCCCTCGCCGACTACACGCACGTCTTTGGCTCGGAGAACCGGCGGCGGACGGCGAGCGTCGAAGGGACCGGGCAGGCGAAAGCGCTCTTCGTCAAGCACTGGGAGTACCTGCGCGAGACGCTGCCCAAGCACCACAAGCTCAAGATGTTTTAGCTCTCCGCGCAGTCGCCCTCCTCCTCTATGATACCCTTCGTCGCCGTCTCAGTCGATACCCCCTCGCTCTCGCAATGCAACTTTCTCTCTCGCTCTAGCTCTGCCTCTCGATCGCGAGCGCGTCGACGGAGAGAACGAAAGGAAAGGTTGCAAGTACAAGCACAACAAGCTGTGCGCCTCGCCGAGCACGGTCCGGCGAGAGCGCGCGCGCAGAGACCAGCTCACTCCCGGTACTCGGCCTCGTCGTCCGCCGCCGCCGCGCGCTCGCCGCCCGCCGGTTCCGGCTCGTCGATCCCCTCCGAGCCCGCGTCCTCCATCTCCTCGTCGACAACCTCCTCGTCCACGTACAGCTCGATGCCCTCGGCCTCGTCGGCGCCGTCGTCCGGCCCTGCTCCCTCCTCGGCGTCGCCTTCGGGCGCGGCGGCGAGGCCTGCTGCACCGAGCACGGCGTCGCCCTCGCCGTCGTTGTCGGCCTCGCTGCCCTCGTCGGCCGCCTTCTTGGCCTTGGGCACCGCCCGACCCTGCTTCTTGGCCTCGTTGTTGGCGCGGAAAGCTGTAGCCGGTCGCCTCGGTCAACCTGCATCCTCTGCGCGCCGCCGCACGGAGAGGAAGGGGAGCGAGAGAGGCGAGACGCACCGGCGAGCTCCTTCTTGAGCATCTTCTGCAGCGCGCCGCCGTCGTCCCACGCGAGCTGCTTGCTCGCCTCGAGCACGTGCGACGCCGCGATCGTCTTGTGGTTCTTCTCGGTCGCCGTGTCGTGCGCCCTGCGAGGGGAGTGCTGGGTCAGCTTGACGTTCCTGAGCGGGCTGAGGACGGTGGAGAGGAGGAGGGACGCACAGCGCGGCGAGGTAGGCGATGAAGACGGTCGAGCCCTTGACCATGGCGAGGGGCACCTCCTTCTGCAGCTTAACATCGGGCGGGAGCTGTTGCGCGCGTTGAAAAGCTCGTCAGCTCCAGAACCGTGGAGGTGGGCTCGCCGTTCGCCGACGAGCGGATGGAGGACGAGAGAGGGGGGCACTCACCGAGCTCTTGACGAGGCGCGCGACTGCAGGAGGTAGAGTCAGCAAGTCATTCGGCTCGTCGAGCTAGACACACCGCGAGCCTCTGGGCTGCGTGAGGCTCGCGACGCCTCGAGCGATGAGAACGACGAGGTTGCGGGGGAGCGAACGACTGACCAACGCTCTTCTGCAGCTCGAACGCCTCGATGCCGCCGTCCTCCTCGGTTGCGAGATCGACTGCGGCGGGCGCGGGCTTCTTGCGCGGCATGATGGCGAGTTGTGGACGAGGAGAGCCGCCAACCTCCGGCGCGCCGCGTCCTCGAAGCGAGGGCTCGGCGCTACTCGGCTCGTGCGCGCTTCTCTCGCTGCCTTGTCGCTGAAGGAAGTACTCTCGATACCTCACACGAAGCGGGCACGAGGAAAGAAGGCGGAGGGAACGAGGTGGAGAAATGCAAGGCGCCGACGGCGAGGAGGAGGAGAGTACAAGGTGGTACACGAGCTCGAGAGAGGGGAAGAGTACATCGACGAGCACGAGCCCCGTCACCGCTTGATGGCCTTGCCGCGCTTCTTGGCCGCCTCTGCCGCCTCGGCCTCGTCCTTGCGCCGCTTGTCCTCGAGGAACTCGTCGTACGTGCCCTTGCCCTGCTCCTCCTTCTGCGCCCACAACCGCGCATTGACGCTCTCAAAGTCGTGCGTCTCGTCCTCGACCCGCTCGAAGTCGCCCTGCTCGAGCGACTCGTTGTACTGGTCGAGGATGGCGGTCGCCATGTCCTCGCAGTTGTTGAGCGCCTCGTGCAGCGCGTCGACCGCCGACTTGCCGTCTGCGAGGGGGTGCACTGGGTCAGCTCGAGCTCTTCGTGCTTGTGTCGGCGAAGAGAACGCAGGACGGACCGTACATCTGGACGCGCAGGTGGATCTTGGCCTCGGACGGGTGTGGTGCGCTGCGGGAGGGTCCAGCGTCAGCTCTCTTGCCCGCCCGTAGCCTGCCAGTCTGGAGCAGAGACGCACCTGTAGCCGCAGAACTCGACCGCCGGGCTGCAGAGAGGGAGGCGGGGTCAGCCCTTGATCAGCCCGAGGAGGGAGGAGACGAGGCGGACGAGGGACGCACTTCTTCATGAGCATCCACCGCAGGAGGTTACCGAGGGTGTGGTCCTCCTCGAGGATGCAGAACGTGGCCTGCGAGAGGTCATCGGTCGCACCAGGGAGCTGTGGGCGGGCAGAGGGAGATGAAGTCCGAGGTCAGCTCGTTCGGCGGAGACGAGGTGAGGGGGAGCCGCTCGAGGACGGGCAGGACTGGGACGCACGATCTGGACCTTGTCGCCGGAGACTGGAGCGATCTCGTGGCGGTTAGCTTGCGCCATGGTGGAGCCGGGGTGAGCGAGGACGAGGTCAACCTGGCTCTCCGCTCCGCCCTGCTCTCTCTCCGCTCTCGTCCACGCTCTCCTCAACAGAGCGAGCTGGCTACGCCCCCGTGCTGTGCTCCCAAGCTGTCTGCGTCAAATCGAGGAAGCGGCGCGTCGCCCGCCTGCGCTGCGGCGGACCCCTTCCCGCTCTCCTTTGTCCCCTTGTCGAGGTCGACGAGGAGAAGGCGCACTCGCTTCATTCACGGCGGGCTGTGCGTCATCCACAGGACAAGGCCGCGCTGTCGCTCGTAGCGCTGCGTCCTTTCCATCCTCGAGCACTAGGGGGCCGAGGGTGAGGCTCGTCCGCTTTGTCTGCTCTCGCCGCTTCTTGTTCTCGCTCGCCTCTGTCCTCCTTCGACCAAGTCTTTGTCCTGATCAAGGACACGGCTCTCTAGCTACTCACTTGCACGCACCTTGTCCTCGTCGCTCGTCAAGAAGGCTCGCCGCGCTAGCTCGTCGCGCTCCTCTTCCGGTCGGCTTCTCGTCCTCGTCCGCCGCACACTCCCCCTGCTCGCCGAGATCCGGCAGCTCGGTCCCCCGTCCGCCTCGTCTTTCTCTCTTTTCCATCTCACTCACCATGGCCACGAAGTGTGCGTGCTCCCTCCTCACTGTGCGCAGGCACGAGACTGACTCTGTCTCCTCCTGCAGTCAAGCCTGCGCCTCTCCCGACGCCGTCGCTCTCCCCGCCAAGCCGAGCCGTCGTCCTCCCAGCCACCTCCACCCGGCGCACTCGCCACGAGGACCAGCTCGCCCGCATCGCTCATGCCGCCGAGCACGCCCGCCTCGCGCAGCTCGCCAAAGCCGTGCACGCCGCCGCGCCGACGACCTCGACGACGGGCGAGGGTGTAAAGATGCTGCGCTACTCGTTCCACGTCGAGCACGACGAGCGAGGGCGCAAGGTGCTCAAGAGGGTCACGGTCATCGTGCCCGAGGTCGGCGGCGGCAAGGCGGCCAAGGGCGAGGCGGACGACGCGAGGACGGCGCTGCGACAGGTGCGCACCCGCTCTCGCCGCCGTCTCTCGCACTCTCTGAGCCTCGCTGACTCCCTCACGACCCCCTGCAGCGCCCCGTCTCTTCCTTCCTCTTCATCCCGCCCCAGCAAACCGCCGCCCGCCCTCGAGCGCGCGTCGCCCCTCCCGCTCGACGCCTCTCGGGCCCTCACCTGTCCAACCTCTCCCTCATCCCGCCCGCCCCACCCATCGCGCAGTTCCAGTCGACGGCGTCGAGCCGCAGAAGCGTCGCGCCCGCCCCGAGCGAGGCGACGATGCTGCGGCGCCGGGCCGCAGCAGGGGTCGAGCCTGCGCCGGTCGTCGACCCGCTCTGTCCTGGGCACGGCGACGGCGTCGAGCGCGTGCCGAGCGGCGCAGGGATGGACCGCGTCGCGGCGTGGGCGAGGGACCAGAGCGAGAGGGTCAGGCGCAAGCGAGGCCGGCAGGAAGTCGTGGCGCCGTGCGAGGAGGACGAAGCGGCGGCGCCGGGGACGACGAGGTCGGGCAAGAGGCAGCGGCAGGACGACAGCTTGGGAGGGAGGAGGGGCAGGATGTTGCAGCCGCTGCGACTCGTGTAATGAGGGCGTTGTCGACCAGGCTCTGACGAAAGTAGCTGCGGCGAGGAGGAGAAGGGGGCGACGTCTGCCTCGAGAGCGGTCCTTAGCCTGTCAGAAGCCTCATGATACGCTAGCAAGCGCAATGCCCGTCTGCAAACAGCTGCAGAGTGAGCGGTTGCCAGCTTGACGCGGTCGTCGTCGGCGGGGAGCTGGCTCTCCTCCTCTCTTCCCCGTCGACCTCCCTCCCGCAGCTCCCGACGCTGTGAGGACCCCACCACTCGCCACCATGAGCCGCACCAACGCCACTGCGGGCCCCTCCACGGCCGCCCTCGCCGTCCCCGCCTTCGCCCAGCTTCACTCAACGACGGCCCTCCTCTCGTCGGCAGTCCAGCTCGCCCACGACTCGTTCCAGGACCACCTGGACGACTACGCCGATGCTCATCGCTGGATCGACTCGTTCTTCGACAAGATCGACGGCCAGAACAAGGCGCCAGCGACGCACGGCCAGCCCAGGTGCGTCCCCGTCCCTCCCGCGCTCTGTTTGTCCGCCTCTCGCCTTCGAACCGCAGCGCTGACTCGGTGGACGACATGTGCATACCCGCAGGGCTGGTGTGTTCGAGCTCATGAAGACCCCGGGCCGCAAGCGCATCGCCGCCGCCTCGAGCACCAACACGAACCGCCTCGGCTCGACCTCGACCGCCGCCGCCAAGGACCCGCTCGCGACCCTCCTCTTCCCGGCCGGCCCCGCGCCGCGCTCTCCCGCCTACGCCGACAAGGAGAACGGCCTCGCGTCGCCGCAGCCCCACAGGGCCTCGCCGCGTAAGCTCCTCTCGCCCCTCGGACCAACCGCCGCCGCCGGCAGGCGCTCGCCCATGCGCGCAGCCTCGCCCGCCGCGCCCAAGCAGCCGCACCAGGTCCAGGTCGCTCCTCCTGCCGTCGCCGCACCTGTCGCGCCCGAGCCCGCCGTCAAGGTGCTCGACTTTGCCGCCGCGCCGGCGCCGGTCGAGCCGGTCGAGGACGACGAGCCGGCCGACATGCCCGTCCACGACCTCTCGAACGTCGTCGAGGAGGACGAGGACGAGGACGAGCCCGTCGTCGACAAGGAGGCGACGACCGCCGGCCTCGCCGACGAGGACAAGGGCGACCTGTCCATCATCGGCGAGGAGGAAGAGCCCGAGCCGAGCTCGACCGACGCCTCGCTCGTCACGGCGCCCTCCGGCACCTCGGGCCTCGCTGCCTCGGCAGTGCTCGTCCCCCGCCCCGTCGTCGAGGCGCCTCTCCCTCCCGTCGCCGCACCCCTCCCCGCTCCCATCGCCGCCCCGGCCGACCTCCCTCTGTCGCCGCCCAAGCAGCGCACCGTCTCGGGCGCATCGTCCGTCGCGCCCGAGGCCGACGACGCCGAGGACTCGTCGGCCCCGCTCAACGACGCGCCGTCGGTCCTGCGCTCCACCTCGGCCTCCGACGCGCTGCGCTCGTCCCTGTCGGCGTCGACCTCGACCTCGTCGGTCCGCACCCCGGGCGGCTCGACCTCGCGCCTCGGCACGAGCGCGCTCTACTCGGCCGCCAAGATCGGCCCCGGCTCGAGCCCGCCGCCGACCTCGTCGTCGACCCTGCTCGCCGGCCCGTCTCGCACGAGCACCGGCGGCGGCGGCGCGCGCCAGATCAACTTCGTCGGCCTCTCGAAGAAGAAGAGCCTCGGGCTCGGCCTCGGCCTCGGGCGCAACTGGGCGACGTCGATGGGCTCGAGCGCGGCCAACGACAGCCAGAGCTCGATCCAGAGCGGGCCGGCTTCGACGCAGGCGACGAGCACATCGACGGCCCCGCTCGAGCTCGCCCAGGGCGTCCACGTGACAGCGACGGGCGCCGTCAAGCGCAAGTCGCTCGCCGACCCCGACTCGGCGCACAAGACGGCCAAGACCGACTCGGCCGCGACGGCGCCGACCTCGCAAGAGCAGGAGGACGAGGAGGACCGCAAGCGCCGCCAGATGCTCGCCAACCGCCTCCAGGACCTCAACAACAAGGCGCGGCAGAGCACGCTCGGCGGGCGGCAGAGCAATGTCGCCGGCCCGGGCGTGTACCCGTCGAGCCTCTACGGCGCCGGCAGGCCGCTCAACGTGCCCACCTCGTCGTCGATGTACCACCCGACGTCGATGGCCGCCGCGACCAAGCCCCTCCTCGTCTCGACGTCGTCTTCGTCGTCGTCAACCCTCCCGACGGCCTCGTCGCACCTCAACCTGACGTCGACCGCTTCGACGGCTCACGGCGCCGACCCAGCCCCGACGGCTGCCGTGCGTCGCCCGTCCGTCATGGAGCGCGTCAAGTCGTTCGAGCACAACACGACCGGCCAGGAGCAGCTCAACCCGCCGTCGCCGAGCAAGATCCCCTCGTCGCTCTACTCGACCCTCTCGACCGGCCCGCACTCGCCTCGCGCCATGTCGCCCCAGCCCTTCCAGAGCTCGAGCGCTCTCTCGCCCCGCGCCATGCGCCTCGCCTCGCCCAGCGCGCCCTCGTCGCCGCGCGCACTCACGCGCTCGGCCACGTCCGGCCTCCCGCTCGCGACGTTCGGCAGCCCCAAGCTCGGCGTCCCTGCCGCCCGCTCGCCGCCGGCCATGACGACGTCCGCCAGCGCGGGTGCGCCGCTCAGCATCGCCGCCGTCCTGTCGCCGCCGCCGCCCGCCGCGCCCAAGCCGCAGCCGCAGCAGCAGCCGGTCAAGGCGCCCGTCGCGCAGACGATGCGCTCGCCCGTCGAGGTCCTGCGCCGCGAGCCGATGGCGCCCGTCGTCCGCTCGACGACGCCGGGCGGGTCCCCTCCCCGCTCGCCGCTCAAGTTGGCGCCGGTCGCGCCGGTCATCAAGCCGCAGCGCGCCGTCGAGACGTCCGTCCTCGAGGACGAGGACGACGAGGAGCTCGACGACGCGTCCGAGGACGAGGAGGACGCCTTCTCGATCCGCGCCATCAACGCCTCGACGCCGGCTTCGGCCATCGTCACCGCCGAGGCCGCCGCCGCTCGTCAGCGCGAGCAGGCCGCCGCGGCCGAGCAGGCAGCGCGCGACCTCGAAGAGCAGGACGCCGAGCGCGAGCGCACTGCCATGCTCGCCAAGCGCCTGCCGTCGCTCCCCGAGGCGCGCCCGCCGGTCGACGACGAGAACTCGGGCGACGAGAGCGACGGCGAGCGCTCCGTCGTGCGCACGGCGGTCAAGGAGGACCTCGGCCACAAGGCGAGCCCGAGCAAGGTCGTCCTGCACGGCACGGCGTCGAGCTCGACGGCGGTCGATAAGGGCAAGGCCAAGGAGGCGTCGTCGGCCCCGGCGAGCGACAACGACGACGACGACGACGACATGGACGAGGACGACGATGACGAGGACCGCACGGCCATGTCGATGCTGTCGACGGCGACGACGACGCTCAACCTCTCGCACCAGCCCTTCAAGGTGCGCTCCCTCTCTCTCTCCCTTTCGCTTGTCCTCGCCCCTCGTCGAGCCACATGGCTGACCTTACTCCTTCGCTACAGCCCATCACCAAGACGGCTCAGCTCCCCAAGCAGACCGCCACCGCCAAGTCGAGCCTCGCTTCAACCACGTCGACCTCTGCATTCGGCCTCAACCGCTCGACCGGCGCCTCGACATCGGGCATCAAGAAGCCCGTCGACACCAAGGTCAAGAGCATCCAGCGCGCCAACGCTGCGTCCAAGAAGGTGCGTCCTCGCTCTCCCTCGCCGTCTTGCGCTCGCCCTCGCTGACCCAAGTTCCTCGCCGCGCGCAGGAGAAGGAAGAGCTCGACCGCAGGAACGCTCTGCGTGAGCAGAAGCGCGCCGCTATTGCGCAGAAGAAGCTCGACGACGAGCGCAAGCTCAAGGCCGACGGCCTGGAGAAGAAGCGCAAGGAGCGCGAGGAGACGGCGAGCAAGGTCAAGGCGGCGGCCGCCGCCCGCGGCGCCAAGCCCAAGGTGCGTCTCTCTCCCTCTCATCGGTTCCTGTCTGCATCGAGTGAGCGCGTAAGCTGACGTCGAGCATCCTCGCTCGCAGCCTGCCGGCGACGACGAGCCGGCCAAGAAGCGCAAGATCGAGGTCGAGGTCAAGATCCCGCGCCCCGAGCAGAAGAAGCTCGCCCAGCCCGCTCGCCCCATCCCCTCCTCGTCGACGGCGTCGACGTCGACACTCGCCCAGTCGCAGGGCCGCAGCGTCGGCATGGGTCCTCCCCCGCTCAACAAGTCGACGGGTGCCTCGGGCATGTTCGCCAAGCCGCCGGCCGGCCCGTCTTCGTCGTCGTCGTACGCCAATCCGCTCAGCAAGTCGGCGGGCGCGAGCTCGATGGTCGGCCAGCCGTTCATGTCGGCCAAGATCCGCCTCCCCGAGGCCTCGTCGTCGACGGCCGGTCCGGCGCTCCCGCCGCGCATCCTCGCGCCGACCGTGCCCAAGCCCTTTGGTTCGTCGATGCGCCCGCCTCAGGCGCAGCAGCCGGCGCTCCCGCCGCGCGTCGTCGAGCCGCAGGAGCCGCTCCAGGAGCTGCCCGACATCGACTCCGAGTACTCGGACTCGGACGACGAGGCGCACGAGCGCAAGCGCAAGGCGCTCCCCGGGTGGGCGCAGTCACCTGCGGTCGCGCAGGCGCTCTACGACCAGCAGCAGGTCAACCCGGACGAGATCTTCGGCCCGCTCCCCAAGCTCTCGATCGGCGGTGCGTCCTCTCTCCCTCTCTCCTCCTCTCGACCTCGCTCTTGCTCGACGCTGACTCTCTTCTTGCCCTGCAGAGTTCTTCCGCAACAGCGCGAGCGCGGCTCGCCTGCGCGGGCGTACGTCGTCGGCGCAGTGGGACGGCACGGACGCCCTCTCGCAGACGGACCTCGCGCGGTACCAGCGCGCCATGGGCTACAAGTCGGCGCTCGCGCAGCAGTCGGACGCCGCTCACCGTGGAGGCGACGACGAGCAGCGTCGCTAGGCGTGTCGCCCCTTCCCTCTCCCTCCCTCTTCGCCTTTCATGCCCATCTCGCGCGCGACGTCGTTGACGCCGAGCTAGTTGCCCTCCCTTTGCATGCCCCCTCTCTCTTTATCACGATCCCTCGATGCATTTGCCTACGCTCTTAGCCCTCTCTAGATCTGTCGAGTCTACAGAAAGCGAGAGACAGCGGGGTCGCAGCCGAAAGGGAGGGCGGCCGCGTGCGCGCGACTCGGCACGAGAGGGCGAGAGGGTTCCCGGTTGGAAGCTGACTCACCGTCGCTCGCGCTCGATGGGCATGGACAGGCTCTCGCTGCTCGCCAACGCAGTGACCCAGCCCGACCACGCCATGCACCACCCGCTCGCTGGCGTCGGCCACCACCAGCACCACCCCTTCCCGCCCTCATCGCACCTCGGCACGCCAGCACCGCCCCCGCACCTCGCCTCGCACCACCCGGGCCCGTACGGCTACGCTGCAGCCCTCGCGAGCCAGTCGCCCGACTCGCCCGACTCGGCGCCCCACCACGAGCTCGCGCCGACCACCACCTCCGCCCTCTCGACCGGCGGCACCAAGAAGAAGGCGGCGCGCCAGATGAGCCAGCACGGCGACGACGACGGCGACGGGCGCGATGCAGACGGTCAGCCGCTCCGCAAGAGGACCAAGCAGAGCCTGTCGTGCGGCGAGTGCAAGGTGCGCCAGCCTATCTCGCTCTCTCGCTCTCTCGCCCGTCGCTCCTCCTCTCGTCGCTCGCCGCTGATCTCGCTCTTCTCGCCGATCACCTGCAGCGGAGGAAGATCAAGGTGCGTCCCTGTCGAGGCGAGCGCATCTCGCTCGCGCAGCTGCTGACCCCGCCCCCCTGCGCGCAGTGCGATCGCAAGGTCCCGTGCACGGCGTGCTTGAAGCGCGGCGACGCCGAGGCCTGCAACTGGGAGGTGCGTCCCTTCTGCCTCGAGTGCGACCGACTGTGCGCCGCTGACGTGCTCGTGTGCCCGCAGGACGCCAAGATCGAGCCCGAGAAGCAGCCGTTCGCGCTCGCCGTCGAGACGGACGACCTGCGCGCCCGCCTCTCGCTCATCGAGCGCTTCATCAACAAGCTCCCCGACCCGCTCAAGACGACGTTCAAGGAGCTCGGCATCTCGCAGATGGGCGACCTGCCTCGGCACGACCTGCGCAAGGCCGAGGTCGACTTTGGCGCCCAGTTCGGCAGCGTCCGAGCGCTCCCGACCGACAAGCCCGTCGCGCCGCCCGACTCGCTCGGCCTCATGGACAACCTCCTCTTCTCGGGCCTCAAGAGCCACGGCGTCGAGGGCCTGCAGCAGCCCGACCACCCCGACCTCACGAGCATGTTGACGTCGATCGTCGCGCCGCGCGTCGTCTACACCAACCCGTCCGTCTCGACCAACCTCGGCCTCGACCCGTGCTTCAACCAAGAAGAGCTCGACGCCGAGCGGCTGCGCGTCCTCGACAAGATCTACTCGCAGCTTCCCAACCGGCGCGACTGCGACGTCGCCGTCGACCGCTACTTCCAGCAGTTCGACTGGTTCTTCTCGATCCTGCACCACGCGACGTGGAAGGCCGAGTACGTGCGCTTCTGGGACATGCTCGAGTCGGGCCGCAAGTACGAGGTCGACCCGGCCTGGCTCGCCATCCTTTACTTGGTGCGTCCCGTCTCGCTCCTTCCTCCCTGCGCCGCCGGTCGACCCTCGCTCACTTACCATTCGGTCGCTCGCAGCTCCTCGCGCTTTCGTCGGACGAGTCGATGCACCTCGCCTGCCCGAGCACGCCCGAGGCGTCGTCGGCGTGGGAGGAGCAGAGCGCGAGGTACCACGCCTGCGCGCAGAAGCTCACGCTTCTCGCAGATCCCTTTGGTCGACCTCAAGCACGCATGCTCCAGTGCGTGCGCTCTCTCTCCCTCCTCGACGTCGCTCGAGATCCTGACGGCGTGCCGCTCACCCTGCAGGGTCACGACGTTCCTGGCCTGTGTGCGTCTGCCTCTCTCGCCTGCGGCAGGAGCTGATACACTCTCTCGTACTCGACAGCTGACCCTGACCGGCTGCGCGCGCAGTGGACCTTGATCTCGGCGCACGGCGGCGAGTTCGGCCGGTTCTCGTCCTGGCTCGCGACCGGCATTCGGACAGCTCAGGTGCGCCTTCTCTTTCTCTCTCGCTCACGCACACCTCATTGAAGCTGACGAGCACCATCGTTCGCAGAAAATGGGCTTGCACCAGCTCTCGGCCGACCAGGAGGACATGCCGCCCGACGACCCGGCATGGCCGCCCGGCAAGAACGCTCTCAAGCGGTGCGTCCTTCGCCGCACTCCCTCAGCATCCAGTGCCTTGCTCACGACTGCCTCTCGATGCTCGCAGAGAGACGGCACTGCGCCTCTGGGGCTTCATGAGCTTCTTCGACCACCTCTCTGCGTGAGCCGACCTTTCCTCCTTCTCGCTCGCATTCCAACAAGGCCCCTCGCTGACTCACGCTCACCCTGCAGGTCCGCACGCTTCAAGGGCTACGTGAGTCCTCCTTCCTCGCCCGCTTGTCGTCGAGCCGTGCGTTTGAAACAAGACTGACGGTCCGTGCACCTCCTCCAGATGATCCATACCTCGCACACTACGACGCCGCCGCTCTCGAACGTCAACTGGCAAGAACTCGGGCCGTACGACTGGAAGATCTCGCCGGCGCCTCGCTCTGTCCTCACGGTGCGTCTCGTCTCAGCCTTTGCGTCGGCGCGAAGTCGAGGCTGATGAGGAGCATGTCCCGACGGGCAGGACTCGTCCATGGAGTACCACAAGCTGCGGCTGTCCCAAGTGTACGTCCTTCTCCTCCACTACGTGCAGGCGCACGAGGTGCAGGAGAGCGTCGCAGCTGACTCCAAGTCCGCTCGACAGCTCCCGCAAGACGTTCGACCTCCTCATCTCGAGCGCCTCGAGCGACAGCTTCAACTACGGCACCATCCTCGAGCTCGACAAGGACTACCGCAACCTCCTCGACAGCCTGCCCGACGTCTGGCTCCACGAGTGCGCGGCGCTCGAGCATGCCGATCCGCAGGTCCGCAACAAGCGCTACATCGCGATGCAGGGCACGCACGTGCGTCCTCCTTCCTCTCCTTCCCGCCTCCTCAGCCGCACAGAGACTGATGGCTGCGCCCTGCGTCCGCAGAACCGACTCGTGCGCCTGCACCGCCCGTTCCTCGTCAAGGGCTGGGAGCCCAACTCGCGCTACGCCTACAGCTCGGACGCGTGCGTTCGCTCGGCTCGCGCCGTCGTGCTCAGCCACCACAACAACATCGACTTCAACCGCAACTTGCGCATGATGTACTCGCACACGCTGTCGGCCGCCATCGTGCTCGCCGCCGACCTGTATCACACCATCGACGGCGGCGCGCCCGACGCCGAGATCGAGAGCAAGAAGTGCGTCCCCTCTCCTCCTCTTCGACGCAGGACGAGATAAAGCCGACGCTGACGCTGTCGCCGCCCCTGCAGGTCCACCTTTGCGCTCTCGCTCGAGATCTTCGGCCGCGACATCCAGGACAAGGTCGCCTCGAGGCACCTGCGCGTCATCATCGAGGCCGGCCGGCGCGTCCTCACCGGCCTCTTCGCCGAGCAAGCGCAGCGTCGGGCGAGGTTTGGGGCTCGTCGGAGCGCTGGCGACGACACGTCGAGCGAGCGCTCTTTCGCCGAGGTGCGTCCTGCCTCGCGCTCGCACCTCTTGTTTCGTAAGCTGACGCCTCGTCTCGCTCTCTCCTTTCTCGCCCGCAGATCCTGCAGAGCTTTGCTCGCGAGATAGACGTCGCGCCGGCGCCGCTCAGCGTCCCCGTCGGCCTCATCTCGGCGTGCGACGTCGGCCACTACGAGATCCCGACCCTCGCCTCGTCCCTCCCCTCGACCAGCGCTCCCGCCGCCGCCGCCTCTCGTCTGCCCGAGCCCGATCTCTCGGTGTGGAACCCGGGCGCGCCGACGGCGTCCATCGCCGTCCCGCTCCCGTCCGACTACGGCGGCAGCTTCTCGAACAACCTGATGCAGGACATGGGCCTGATGAACATGGGCGGGCACACGTGGGACTACTGGTCGCAGAACGGCGCCGACGGGACGCCGCAGCCGTCGAGCGGCGGCGGCGGCAGCGGCGGAGCAGGAGGAGGTCCGGGCGGCTTCGTCTCGCAGGACGGGTCGGGCCTCGACCTCTCGGCTTTCCTCGGCGGCGGCGCACCTGTCAACACGCAGGACGCGGCGCAGGTGCTCCTCAACCAGCTCACGGGTGGGTGGTGAGCGCGCGGCGAGCTGTCCCTCGCTCTCCTTTGTAGCCGTTTCTCTCTCTCTCTAGATCTCTCTCGCTTTCCTCTCTCTCTCTCTCTCTCTCTCGCCGTAGCTGTCGCCCTAATCTTTGTCCGTGCCATCAGTTCGCAATTACACTTCTCGCCTCGCAGTACATCTCTTCGCGCCCGTGCAAGCCTGTTGCGAGGAGCGAGTCAGCTCCTTGTCGCTCGACGAGGAGGAGGGAGAGGAGAGAGAGCGACGCACCTCGACTCGTCGACACGCTCAGCGAGGAGGAGGAGGCGGTGGTGCCCTCCTGACGGCCGTCGTGCCCGCCACACCGCGCTTGAGCTCCTTCAACTCGACGTCGCCCGGTCCGCCGCCGCTGCTCTTGTGCGCGCCGCGCACCTTGCGGCGCACGAGCCGACCGACGCTGCTCTGCTCGAGCCGCTCGATGACCTTCTCGGCCGCCGCGTCGATCTGGGACCCGGTGGCGAGCCTCGTCGTGCCGTGCGCCGCCCTGGCTCCTCGTCCGACGCCGTCATCGCTCCGAGGCGCGGGTGTGGGGCGCTCCTCCTTGAGGATCCAGCGGCGGTAGGCCTTCTCGCCGAGGAGGCACACGACGAGGGCGAAGGCGAGGGCGGCTGTGAGCCCGACGACCATGAGGAGCGACGAGAAGAGGGCGCGGATGGTCGACACGAGCGGGGTGACGAGGGAGGGGAGGAAGAGGTAGGCGGGGAGGAGGAACAGGGCGAGGAGGCCTGCGCCGACTGCTGCATCGCCGAGTGCTGAGGGCATCTTGTCGCGAACTCTGGAGGTGGAGGAGAGGACGACAGCCGGTCGCAGCTGCGAGAGCCTGAGGCCGACGGCGACGACGATGACAAGCTCGCTCTTCTTTCTTGTGCGACGTGGAACTTGAGCCGAGCTCTATGATGCACTCAGAACTACTCGACAGAGAGAGTCTGGCGCCGAGGGGGAAGTAGAGACGCTCGACTTGCACCGCCTCTCCACCTCGCGCTCCTCCTTCGAGTGTCTGCTACGCCCTCCTCCTTCGATATGGCACGCCGCCGTGGATAAGGGTATGGACAAGGTGAGAGGGAGGGAGGGGAACAGGGAGAGAGAGGGGTATCGGTGCGCGTGCGGGAGGAAAGGGAGGGCGGACGGCCTCCTCGAGGTCCTCCTCGTCCTGGAGCGCGGTAAGACGCAGCGCGGTGTGCGAGTCACATCAGATTACAATCGTCCTTCTTGGCCTTACTTGTCTTGATGCCCTGCGGTAGAAAGAGCGTCAGGGAGAGGGCGAGAGAGGAGGGAGAAGGGCAGAGGGAGCGGACGCACCATCTCGGCGAACGTCGCGGGCTTGTGCTGGTCGGCGAGCTGCTGCGACACCGGGATCGTCTGCGGCCTCGACGTCTGCTGCTGCGGGCGCTGCGTCGTCGGGAGCGAGGACGGCGGCGCGTCCGAGAGCTGGTAGCTCTGCGGCCGAGGAGGTCCGGGCGACGGGTACCGCTGGTGCTGCTGCTGCTGCTGCATGTGCTGCTGCTGCGGCGGTGGGCGCATCGGGTTGGGCGTGCTCGGCGGTGGAGGAGCCATCTGGACGGCGGCCTCGACCTGCTTGATCGTGTTGCGCCGGTACGAGCTCGACGACGACGCGGTCGACCCGGCCGTGCTCTGGCGGTACGGCTGGTACTGCGCCTGCGCGGCGGGGACGTTGATCTGCGGCGGCCGAGGCCCGCTCGGGCCCTGCGACGACGAGAGGCGAGCGCCCGAGAGGTTGGCGTTGAGCTGGTTGGCGGCGAGGCGGTCGCGCTGGGCGTCCGAGCGGACCTTTGCCTGGGTACGCTTGCGCACGAGCTTGTTCTCGAGGTGGGCGTCGTGGTCGGTGCGGTTGAGCGCTGCCGGGTTGGACTGCTGCAGGGCGTCGAGCCGCTGCTTGGCGTCCTCGTTGCCGTGACCGGCCGCCTGCGAGGTCCGTGCGTCAGTGCGGCTCTCGGCCTCGAAGGCAGGGAGCAGGAGCAGGGGAAGACGAGACGCACCCTGCTGTACCACCTCCTTGCCTTGTCGAGGTCGATAGGGCCGGCGATGCCGACCTCGTGGTAGTAGCCGAGGGCGAACTCGGCCGACGGGTGCTGCTTGGCGGCCGCCTTCTCGGCGAACGTGACGGCGAGCTTCTCGTTGGCCTCGAAGTGCCCCTCGGAGCCGCACAGGTACCATTTCGAGAGCGCTGCGGGCAGGAGAGGACGTGAGCTCGAGGAGGAGGAGGAGGAGAAACGGCGTCGAGAGAGAGAGCGAGACGCACCCATGTCGGCCTCGACCTCGGAGTTTTGCGACGCTGCAGGACGACAGGAAGGTCAGGCAAGCACTCACGAAGAACGGCGAGGGCGAGGGACGCACCGAGAGCGTAGTACTGGACGGAGAGGAGCGGGTCGAACAGGCAGCCGAGCGACGCGTACTCGTACGAGTAGCCCTGCGAGCGACAGCGGCAACGTCAGTCCTGCTCAGCTACGAGGTCGAGAGGGTGAGAGGGACGCACCATCTTGTACTGCGCCGGCCCGAAGCTGAGGTACGCCGAGCGCTCGATCCGCCACCTCGCCTCGTCCACGTCGAGCGGGATCTGGCTCTTGTCGAGCTGGACGCTCGGCGAGTCGAACTCGCCGCTCAAGAGCATGCCGAGTATGTAGGGTGCTGCGGGCAAGAGGGCGAACAGGGTCAGTGGAGGAGCTCGGCTTCGAGGACGCCGACTCGGGCGCTCGTCCGAGACGGCGAGAAGGAAGGACGAGCTCGACTGACGTTGCGGCGTGTCGAGGTCTGCCGAGTCGGCCGCCCTCCTGAGCAAGCCCAACGCCTTGGGGATGTCGCCCTGGACGCCGATCTGGCCGAGGAGGTAGGCCATCGCAAGGCGGTACGTGCTGCCGCAGTCGCCTTTCTCGACGCCCTTCTCGTACGCGCCGACGGCGCGCCGGATGTCGCCAAAGTCCTCGTACGCGCGGCCGATGCGGAACCAGGCCTTGACGTAGCCGGCGTTGGCGGCCGCCTCGAAGTCGCGGAACGACGACTTGAGGTCCTTGGAGCGGTACGAGGGGAACGAGCCCGACGCCGAGAGGTCGCCGCGGAGGTACAGGGCGAGCGGGACGGGGTTGGAGGACGAGGCCGAGGCGAGGATGTG
>Ga0308169_10001988_pt1 | contig 22203 bp, 21 predicted proteins | sample PhyBR1_2_FD_202139 | JGI IMG/M metagenome (GOLD analysis project Ga0308169, IMG submission 202139) | Phyllosphere microbial communities from UC Gill Tract Community Farm, Albany, California, United States - DLSLSB.R1 | ecosystem: Host-associated > Plants > Phyllosphere > Unclassified | place...
GAAGCCAGAGAACAGCGATGATAATGGCGATCCAAAGCAACATGAGAGTCTCCTTGACTAGTTTTTCAAAATCCCCATGCCGGGCACGTACCCACCAAACTGGCAGCTGAATCAAGACGTCACACGACGAATCTTGACTCCCCGCTACGCCGCGTTGAGCCTTCGCGTCGCCCCGTGAACGCCTGCTACAGCGTTGATTGTGGGGCCGCGGGCCGCTCCGTAACCTCGTCTCAGCATCCGCCCCCAACAAAGGATTTCCCCATGGCAAACGAGCAGGACAACAGCCCGCAGAACCAGCAAAGCTCCACCCGCATCGTCGCCGGCCAGTCCGCCAAACCCAAGCGGCCGGCAGGCCTCAAAGTCGGGATCGCGGCAGCCGTCCTGGCGCTCATTGGCGGGGGTGCCGCCGTCGCCTCCTCCGTCAACAACGCGGCCCCGGCCGCCACGCAGGAGACCGCTCCGTCCGGCAATCCCGCCGCGGAACTGAAGCTCGGCTACTTTGGCAACGTCACGCACGCCCCCGCCCTGGTGGGCGTCAGTAAGGGTTTCATCGCCGATGCACTCGGCAGCACCAAGCTCAGCACGCAGGTATTCAACGCCGGCCCTGCAGCCATCGAGGCACTGAACGCCGGCGCGATCGACGCCACTTACATCGGACCGAACCCGGCCATCAACTCGTTCGTGAAAAGCCAGGGCCAGTCGGTGAACATCATCGCGGGCGCGGCTGCCGGCGGCGCGCAGCTGGTGGTCAAGCCGGAGATCAGCTCCGCCGCCGACCTGAAAGGCAAGACCCTGGCTTCGCCGCAGCTTGGCGGCACCCAGGACGTGGCACTCCGCGCCTGGCTTTCGTCCCAGGGGTACAAGACCAACGTGGACGGCAGCGGCGATGTCGCGATCAACCCGACGGAGAATGCGCAGACCCTCAAGCTGTTCCAGGATGGGAAGCTCGACGGCGCCTGGTTGCCTGAGCCGTGGGCCTCACGTTTGGTGCTGACCGCCGGCGCCAAGGTGCTGGTGGATGAAAAGGACCTCTGGGACGGTTCGCTGTCCGGGAAGCCGGGCGAGTTCCCCACCACCATCCTGATCGTGAACCAGAAGTTCGCCGCCGACCACCCGGACACCGTCAAGGCGCTGCTGAAGGGCCACGTGAAGTCCGTCGAGTGGCTGAACTCGGCTTCCGCCAGCGAGAAGGCCACCGTCATCAACGCCGCACTCAAGGAAGCCGCGGGCGCCGAACTCAAGGCCGACGTCATTGACCGCTCGCTGAAGAACATCGTGTTCACGGTGGACCCGCTTGCCGGTACCTACCAGAAGCTCCTGGCCGACGGCGTCACCGCGGGCACCACCAAGCAGGCCGACATCAACGGCATCTTTGACCTGCGGGCGCTCAACGGAGTCTCGAACGAAAAGACCTCCGCGGCCGGGCTTGGCAAGGAGTAGTAGGCGCCCTCACCCCCATCGATTGCTCCGTGGATGCCCTTTCGGGCGTCCAGAACGGCATCCACGGAGCAATCGATTTCTCATGGGAGCCTTTTGCGGAAATCCTTCGTATTTCCTGCGCTCGGGGTGGGAAGCCCGCCAGTAGGCTGAGGTGGTTGCCCTGCGGCGGGCGGCAAGGATTGGGGGACGCCGGTGCACGGTTACGGGACAAACAGGGATTCGTTGTCGGATAAGTCAGGCGGCTTTCTCCCGCCGAACGTCCGGCGCTCCCCCAGCGGACGGATCCCCCAGTGGGCCATCGACGAGGCTCTTGGAAAGGCTGAACCACCGGCACCTTGGCGCAGTGTTGAAACCGCTCCACCCGGACGTACGAAGCTTCGGCGGCGGCCGAGAACCCAGCGCCGGCCCAAGCGGTCGGTACAGTTCCGGACCATGCTGGGGATCGCCGTCGTGGTCTGCCTGTACTTCACGCCGACGCTCTTTGACCGCGTGGTCCTCCCGGTCACTGCACCCTACCTGCCGGGCGCGAAGATTCCGCCGCCCGGCGTCGAGGCCGCCCCGTCGCCCCTGGGCACGCCGCCCGCGAGCACCGGCTCCACCGCGTTCGTGCTGCAGGGATCGCCCAAGGCGGGACAGACGTTGGTGGCTTACGATCCGTGCCGCCCCGTGCACTATGTTGTCCGGCCCGACAATGCCTTGCCGGGCGGGGATGCCCTGATCAGCGAAGCGGTGGCAGCCGTTTCCCGCGCCTCCGGCCTGCAGTTTGTCTACGACGGAACCACTACGGAAGCGCCGGCAGATCAACGGCAGGCTTTCCAGCCTGACCGCTACGGAAAGCGCTGGGCACCGGTGCTGATCGCCTGGTCAACGCCCGCGGAAACCCCTGATCTCGCGGGGAACGTCGCAGGCCTCGGCGGTAGCGGCTACGCAGAAACCCCGGGACAGCCGCTGGTCCTCGCCGCCGGGCAGATCAGCCTGGACGCCCCTGACCTCGCCGGCATCATGGCCATCCGGCCGGATGGCGCCGCGGAAGTGCGCGCCATCATCATGCACGAACTCGGACACGTGCTTGGCCTGGCCCACGTCAACGATCCAACCCAACTCATGTATGCCGAGAACAAGGGCCTGCAGGACTTCGCCGCCGGCGACCGGGCCGGGCTCGCGCTGCTGGGAAGCGGCCCCTGCGTGCCGCAGCTATAGGGCGGCTACCCGCGCAGGAACCCCATCGACTGCTGCCCACCGGCTCCCGACCTTCGCAAGCTCAGGCCGGGCCCCTCGCCGGCGTGGCCCCTCATCGTCCTTTTGAGCCTTCTAAACGGCATCTACGGGGGCTACGCCTCTTTTTCGGCCCCGTGCAGCTCTTCACGGGTGGGCGGGTTGGCACCCGGCCGGGACACGGTGACGGCGGCCGCGCTGGCGGCATGCTCCAGGAGTTCGGCCAGACCCTCGACCGGAAGGTCGCGCAGCTCCTGCCGGTTCTGGGCGCCGTCCAGCTCCCGGTCCACCAGGCCGGACAGCAACGCGGCCATAAATGAGTCCCCCGCCCCCACAGTGTCGGCAACGTCCACCTTCGGCGCGGGAACCGAGACCTCGCCGGCGCGGCACACGCCCCAGGGGCCCTCCGCACCGCGGGTCACCACCACCATTGCCGGCCCCTCCTCCCCGCCGAGCGCCAGCCACTTGCGTGCCGCATCCAGCACGTCCTCCCCCGGGTACAGCCAGGCCAGGTCCTCGTCGGACGCCTTGACCACATCGGAAAGCGTGACGAACTTTTCCGCCTGCCCCCGCGCATAGTCCACGTCGGTGATGATGCTGGGCCGGCAGTTGGGATCGAAGCTGATGGTGGCGGAGGGGTGGGCGTACTCGACGGCGGCCAGCACCTCGGTGGCGCCCGGCTTCAGCATGGTGGCGATGGACCCCGTGTGCAGCAGCGTGGTGCCCTGCAGCATGAAGCCGAGCCGGTCCCCCATGCCGGGGAGCTCCCAGGCAAGGTCGAACGTGTAGGTGGCGGCGCCGTCGTCGTCAATCAGTGCGGTGGCCACGCTGGTGGGCAGGTCGTCCGGGGGAACCGGCAGCATGACGGAACTGGCGCGCAGATGCGCGGCCACGGAGTCGCCGTAGGCATCCCGGCCGTAGCGCCCGATGAACTGCACCGGATGGTCCAGCCGGGCCAGGCCCACCGCGACGTTAAGCGGGCTGCCGCCCACATGGGCCTGGATTCCGGAGGCGCGCTGGACAACGTCTACAAGGCCTTCGCCGATCACTGTGAGCATGGTCATACTCTGCCAGAAAGAGGCCTGCGCCAGCAGTTCGTGTCAGCCCAGCAGCTTTGCCACCAGCTCCCGGCACGTCACATAGGCTTCCGCGGTGACGTCGATCAGGGCGAAATGGTCGCCCGGCACCATGACCAGTTCAGCCGGCACAGGTCCGGAACGGCTCGCCTCCACATATGTAGTGGACATGCCCAGGGGCACGTCAACATCCTCAATGGCATGGACGGCATAGACGGGCACGTCCAGCGGTAGCGCCGCCATGGGGTCGGCCATGCGGTGCCGGCCCGGAAAGCCCGACGACGGCCCGCCCAGCAGGTTGGCCACGGCGCCGTTGCTGAGGTCCAGGCGTTCGGCCTCGGCCAGGTTGAGGACGCCGGACTGGCTCACCACCCCGGTGAGGCGTACGCCGTCGTTCTCCAACTGAAGGCCGTCCTCCGGCCCAAGCCCGGGCAGGCGGTTCCGCCCCGCGGCCCACACCGCCAGGTGGCCGCCGGCCGAGTGGCCCAGCGCCACTACTTTTCCCAGGTCGAGCGAGTGCGGTTCCGCGAGCGCGCGGAGCTTGTCGATGCCCGCCAGAATGTCCTGGAAGGTGCCCGGCCAGCCCCCGCCGTTGCCCGCCCGCCGGTATTCAAGGTTCCAGGCGGCCGTGCCGTGGTCAGCCAGGTCCTGCGCCAGTGGCACACCCAGTTCTGCCCCATACTGCGGGCGCCAGTAGCCGCCATGGATCACCACCACAACGCCTTGGTGTTTCCCGCCGTGTGGAAGGTCGGGGAGGAACAGTTCGCCCCATTGGCTGGGGTCCTGGCCGTAGTCATAGCGGTGGCGGTGCGTCACACTGGCCCACTTTAGCGGCTGCCATCGGCACCACTCCCGCGGCTTTCCGGGGGGCAGGACCGTCAAAACCGGGCCAGAACGCACGGTGGTTCCTTCCTTCGTTTAGCCGGGCGCCTTTGTGGGCACGCCTCCTGATATGGAAAAGCCTGAAGTGACTACGCAGGGGTCGACTGTTGAGGAATGGACGCGGGCACTGGCAGAGTCCACGGGATCACCCGGCGGAGGAGCCGGCACGGGGCTGATGCTGGCAGTCGCGGCGTCGCTGACGTCGATGGTCGCCGGCTACAGCGGGGACGACGGCGGCGAACCGGACAGGATCCGGGAGCGCGCCCAGGCGCTGCGCCAGGAAGCCCTTCGACTGGCAGATGACGACGCCTCGGCTTCCAAGGCATTCGGTGCCGCCTTCCGGCTGGAGCCGGGGGACGAGCGGGATGAAGCAATCCGCCGCGCATCCGTGGAGGCCGCGGCCGCATCCGCCGTCCTTGGGGAGCGCGCCATCGAAGCCATCGACGACCTCGCCTGGCTGGCAACAAATGGCAACCGTGCCCTGGTAGCGGATGTCGTCGTCGCGTTCGGGGCCCTCCGCGCGGCGCTGGCCGGGGCCCGTACCAATGTCAGCTTCGATCTCGGCTCGCTCCGGTCGGCCGGCACCGGCCTGGAACAGGTGCGGGAGCAACACCCGGACCTGTGGGCAGCCGTCGAAAAACTCAACGCCGCCATGGATCGGATCGACGGCCTGGCCGCAGCCATTGATAACCGCGCTGCCCCTACCGACGCAATCTGACGCTGGTGACCCGGCATTTGGACTTGCCGTCTGACCTGTGCTTATGGTGAACAGCATTGCTTGCCGAAGCGCACCCGTGGGGAGGGGTATCAAGTGAAGTCCAAGAGCAGTGCCTGGGCGTTCCTCCGGCCCCTCCTGCTCGTCGTGGCGGCAACAGCAGCCTGGATTGCCCTGTCAGCCGCGGCTGCGTCAGCAGACTCCACACCTTCCCGCGATTTGCTTCCGGGGGCTGTGGATTCTGCCGCCGCCAACCTCACCCACCAGGCCAAAGATGAGCTGGAACCGGTACTGGCAGGGCTGGACGGCGGAACGGCCAAGGCCCCGGCATCCTCTGTTGCTTCGCTGATCCCGGCACCGTCCCTCCGCCCAGCCGCGGAGGAGGTCTCCGGCTTGGCCGACAACGCTGTGCAGTCTGTACCGGTGGTCAACGGGCTCGTACCCATGGGAGCGGTAGCGGCCGTGGTGGATCCTGCGGTTGGTGCCGTGGACGGCGTCGTCGGCGGGACGGTGGGGGCTGTTGTTCCCTTGGCCGATACGGTCCTGGAACCCCTGGACCCGGTCCTTGAACCGGTGGTCAACGCCGTTGTCCTGCCCGTGATTTCACCGGAAGCAGAGCCTCAGGCTGTCCTTCCTGTCACCACGGATGTCAGCGCGGCTTCTGCTCCGGAGCCCGTGCCCGGCACTCCCCCAGTTACTGAACTGCCATTGCCCACTCAGGACGTCATAGGTCCCGCGCAGTCCGGTGCTGTGTCGCACAGCAGCGGTGCGAAAAGCGGCCTGCAGATGAAGTTTGCAGCCGCAACGCCGGTGCTTTCCGAGGCCGGCCGGGAAGACGCCCCGTTCCGCGCGCCGTCGGAAGTGCCGCCTGCCGCGCCAGGTGCTGCGCCAGGCGGAAGCGGCCCATCCGGCGGCAACGGGCCGGCGGCTTCTGGCTGGATCAGCTCACACCACTTCCCGATCCCAGCGGCTGGGATGCCCGCCGTTCCGGGTCATTCGCTGACCGCCCCCGCCGCGGTGTCCTTCGACACCGGCTCTTCTCCTGACTAGTTGAGGCCCGCCCGCGTCGCTTTACCGCGGGTAGCGCGCCAATTCCCGGGCTAAGCAGTCGGCCCAATCCAACCTTCAGGAGAACTTCCCATGACCCGTCGCAACATCCGCAGATACCTGCTCAGTACCGCTTTCGCAAGCGGCCTCGTGACCTTTGGCGGTGTCGCAGCCAACGCAGCCACTGCGGCAATGCCAGGAGGCTACTCCTCCACTCCATCGACGCTGGCCGCCACGGGCGCGAACACCGGACTGTTGATCGTGGGCCTGCTGTTCCTTGCCTTCGGAGGACTGCTGGCGCTGGTCCTGAGCCGCAAGCGCCGCTGAGTGCATCCCGACCCGCCGCGGGCTGCCTCCGTGAGATGGCTAGGCGTGCGTTGAGCGGATGACGTCGGCCACGCTCTCCAGATGGACGCGCATGGCGTCAGCGGCAGCGTCGGGGTCGTGGGCACACACTGCGTCGATAATCGCCAGATGCTGCGGCAGCGAAACCGCGGGGCGGCCTGGCTGCCGGGCCAGCCGGAACTGGAAGCGCACGGCCTGCCCGCGGAGGCGGTGGATGGTTGCAGCGGCAGTTTGCTGCCCACTTAATTCGATCAGCCTGGCGTGCAGGGTCTGGTTGCCCTCCGAATAGGAATCACGGTCACCGCGTTCCACGGCGTCCTTCATCCGCTCGGCCAGTTCCTGGAGCTCGGCGGCTTGGTCGTTGCTGATACGCTCAGCGGCCTTTCGGGCACAAAGAGCCTCGAGCGCGGCACGTACTTCGGTAATTTCCACGGCTTCCTGGACCGATACCGCGCGTACCCGGGCTCCGCGGTTTTGGACCCTCTCAACAAGCCCTTCCACAGTCAGCTCCGCCAGCGCGGCGCGGACGTTTCCCCTGCTGGCCACATACCAAGCGGCAAGATCCGCCTCGACGAGACGCTGGTCCGGCACCAGTTCCCCGCCCATGATGGCTGAACGCAGCACGCTGACCAACTCCGCCGCAGTAAGAGAGCGGCCCTCCGCGAGTTCAAGGGTTTCCATTCCTGGCGACCTCCGCTCCATTTCCCATAACGCGACCAATCCTTCCGCTCTTCCAGATTCGGCCCTGGACAGCAGCTATCGATTGCCGACAAAAAGCGTAAACAGAAGTGTATAAGAAATTGTTGACAATCCTGAATGTAACTTGGTTCACTTGATCGACGGCGCGGTTCCCAGTGCGCCCTCCCAACCATTCACCAAAAGGACCCACCATGGATCACGCCACTCCTGCTGCAGGAGGCACGGATATCCCGGCTCCGGACACTGAGCAGGTGCCTGCGGGCACACGCCCTGCCACCGGGCAACTGGCCATTCCCTGTTGGTTCATGCGGGGCGGGACCTCCAAGGGTCCCTTCTTCCGGGCCGCCGACCTGCCTGGCGACGTCCGTACCCGTGACGCGATCCTGCTGGCCGCGATGGGCTCCCCGGATCCGCGGCAGATCGACGGCTTGGGCGGGGCGCACCCCCTGACCAGCAAGGCCGGAATCGTGTCGGTCAGCGAGCGTGAGGGGGTGGACCTGGAGTTTCTGTTCGCCCAGCTCCAGCCCGACAGCGACGTGGTGGACACCACCCCCAACTGCGGGAACATGCTCGCCGCTGCCCTCCCCTTCGCCATCGAGTCAGGCCTCTTCACGCCCGACGGCGACACCACCACGGCGCGTGTCCTCACCCTTAACACCAACATGGTTGCCGAGATCAATGTCCAGACACCCGCCGGACCAGACGGCCGATATGTCGCCTACGCCGGGGGTGCCGCGATCGACGGCGTCCCCGGCACCGCAGCCCCGGTGACCATCAACTTCCTGGACACCGCCGGCTCGGTCTGTGACTCGCTGCTGCCTACGGGGAATCTCCGCGACACCGTCGAGGTGGCAGGTGTGGGCCCGGTGGATGTGACCTGCATCGACAACGGGCAGCCCTTGGTGATCATCAACGCCGGCGACCTGGGCCGCACGGGCCAGGAAACCGCCGTCGACCTTAACAAGGACGCCGAACTCAAGGCCCGCCTTGAGGACCTGCGCCTGACCTGCGGGAAGCTGATGGGCCTGGGCGATGTGACCGGGAAGAACTACCCGAAAATGACCCTCGTTTCCCCACCCGCCCACGGCGGCGCGATCAGCACCCGCAGCTTCATCCCGCACGTCTGCCACGAATCCATTGGCGTCCTCGCCGCCGTCACCGCCGCCACCGCCGCCACCCTCAAAGGGACCGTGGCACACGACGTCGCCGTCCTGCCGGAGGGGACAGAGGTGACCGTTTCGGTGGAGCACCCCAGCGGCGAATTCACCGTCCAGCTCGGCCTGGACCCCGCCGACCCCACCCGCGTGGTGAAGTCCGCGCTGATCCGTACCGCGCGGCTGATCATGGCAGGCAATGTCATGATCCCCGCACACCGCACCCCCGACCTGAAGCAGGGCATCTGATGATTATTGATATCCACGGCCACTACACCACCGCCCCGCCCGCGCTGGGGCAATGGCGGGACCGGCAGGTCGCCGCCCTGGACGACCCGTCCGTGGCACCGTCCCGCGCAGACCTGCAGATTTCCGACGACGAGCTGCGCGAAAGCATCGAAGCGAACCAGCTGCGGCTGATGGATGAGCGCGGGATCGACCTGACCGTCTTCTCCCCGCGGGCGTCCTTCATGGCCCACCACGTGGGCTCCTTCGAAACCTCTTCGGAGTGGGCGGCCATCTGCAACGAGCTCTGCCACCGCGTCAGCCGGCTCTACCCCGAGCGGTTTGTCCCGGCCGCCATGCTCCCCCAGTCCCCCGGCGTGGATCCGGCCACCTGCCTCCCCGAGCTCACGCGCTGCGTGGAGGAATATGGCGCGGTGGCGCTGAACCTGAACCCTGACCCGTCCGGCGGGCACTGGACCGCTCCCCCGCTGACGGACCGGTACTGGTACCCCATCTACGAGAAGATGGCCGAATACGACATCCCGGCCATGGTCCACGTCAGCACCAGCATCAACCCCGCGTTCCACACCACCGGCGCCCACTACCTCAACGCCGACACCACCGCGTTCATGCAACTCATCCAGGGCGACCTCTTCAAGGACTTCCCAACCCTAAAACTCGTCATCCCGCACGGCGGCGGCGCGGTCCCCTACCACTGGGGACGCTTCCGCGGCCTGGCCATGGCCCTGGGGAAACCCGCCCTGGAAGAACACCTGCTGGACAACGTCTTCTTCGACACCTGCGTCTACCACCAGCCCGGCATCGACCTGCTCCTGGACGTCATCCCCACCAAGAACATCCTCTTCGCCTCCGAAATGATCGGCGCAGTCCGCGACATCGACCCCTGCACCGGCCACAACTTCGACGACACCCACCGCTACATCGACGCGGCGGGACTGAACGAAGCGGACCAGGCCGCCATCCAGGAACACAACGCGCGGACCGTTTACCCCCGCCTCAACACCCTGCTCAAGCAGCAGGGCCGCTAGCCATCCCAGGAGCAAAAAATGCAGGAACTCGGCGTCGTCCACACCAACATCACGCGCGCGGACGAAAAGGACGTCAAAGCACTGTCCTCGTTCGGTGTCAGCACCGTCCACGAGGCCATGGGCCGGCTGGGCCTGATGCGCCCCTACATCCGCCCCGTCTACCCCGGCGCCGCAATGTGCGGCACCGCCGTCACAGTCCTGCTCCAGCCCGGGGACAACTGGATGCTGCACGTCGCCGCCGAGCAGGTCCGGCCCGGAGACGTCGTCGTCGCAGCCTGCACCACCGAAAGCGAAGACGGATTCTTCGGAGACCTCCTGGCCACCTCCCTCAGCGCCCGCGGCGCAAAAGGCCTCATCATCGACGGCGGCTGCCGCGACGTGGCCGCCCTCCAAGCCATGGACTTCCCCGTCTTCAGCCGCGCCATCAACTCCAAAGGCACCGTCAAAGCCACCCTCGGCTCCGTCAACATCCCCGTGGTCTGCGCCAACGCCCTGGTCAATCCCGGCGACGTAGTGATCGCCGACGTCGACGGCGTCGTAGTGGTTCCCGCATCCCGCGCCGCCGAAGTGGCGGAAGCCGCCCGCAAACGCGAGGACAACGAAGAGGGCAAACGCCGGCGCTTCGCCAATGGAGAGCTCGGCCTGGACATCTACAACATGCGCGGCCCCCTCGAAGCCGCCGGACTCCGTTATGTCGACTGACTCCGCAGCGCCCGCACCGACGGACCAAACCTCCACCGGCCAAAGGAACCCCATGGACACCGTATTCACCAAGACACCGGGCTGGCTGGACTGGTACAGCAACCCCTCCACGCCCCGCTTCAAACTTCCAGCGGGCGCTGTCGACGCACACTGCCATGTCTTCGGCCCCGGCGCCGAGTTCCCGTTCGCCCCTGAACGGAAGTACACCCCGTGCGACGCCGGCAAGGAACAGCTTTTCGCCTTGCGTGACCACTTGGGGGTGAGCAGGAATGTCATCGTGCAGGCCACCTGCCACGGCGCCGACAACAGCGCCATGATGGACGCGGTCCAAGCCTCCAGGGGCAGGGCGCGCGGCGTGGCCACGGTACGCACTGACATCAGCAACGCCGAACTGCAGCGGCTTGACGCGGCAGGTGTACGCGGCGTCCGGTTCAACTTCCTGAAACGCCTGGTCAACGCCGCACCGCAGCAGGAACTGGCAGAAATCGCGCGCCGAATCGCCCCGCTGGGCTGGCATGTGGTCATCTACTTCGAGGGGCAGGACCTGGAAGGCCTCGAAGGCTTCTTCGCCTCACTGCCCACCCCGCTGGTGGTGGACCACATGGGCCGCCCGGACGTCACCAAACCCGCGACCGGCCCGGAATTCGGCCGCTTCCTGCGCTTCGTGGAAAACAACGACGTGTGGGTCAAGGTCAGCTGCCCCGAGCGGCTCAGCGTTTCCGGGCCGCCGGCCCTGGACGGGGAGACGGATCCCTACCCGGATGTCGTGGCATTCGGGCGCACCGTGGTCGAGGAATTCCCCGACCGGGTGCTGTGGGGGACCGACTGGCCGCACCCGAACCTGACGGACCACATGCCCGACGACGGGTTGCTGGTGGACTACATTCCCCACGTTGCCACCAGCGCTGAGCTGCAACACAAGCTGCTGGTGAGCAATCCAATGAACCTTTACTGGCCCGGCGAAAAAGCCTAGCCAGCCGCCCAAGCTTCCCCAACGATTGCCCCAAGGATTCCAATGACGCATTCCAACGCGGCCAACCGCCTTGACCGGTTGCCCATCTCCAAATTCCACAAGATCGCCCTTGTTGCCGTCTCGTTCGCGTACTTCTTCGAGTTCGCCGACATCAACAGCTTCGCCACCACGGTTCCTAAGCTGATCAAACTATGGGGCGTCACCGTCAACCAGGTGGCCTACGTGACCTCCGCGTCCTTCGTGGGCATGTTCTTCGGTTCCCTCATCGCCAGTTGGATGGCAGACCGCTGGGGACGCAAGAACGCCCTGGTGATCACCACGCTCTGGTACGCAGTGTTCTCCCTCATCGCGGCCTTCTCATGGGACATCGTGTCCCTCGGCGTCTTTCGGGTCCTGACATCAGCCGGGCTGTCGGCGATGACCGTGGTGGCGGTCATCTACGTCAATGAGCTGTTTCCCGCCGCCATGCGCGGCAAGTACCAGGCGTACGCAATTGTCATCGGCATCTGCGGCACGCCGGCCACCAACCTCATCGCCAGCCTCGTCGTTCCCCTGTCTGATTGGAGCTGGCGCCTCGTCTACGTGTGGGGCGCACTGGGCATCCTCTTCATCCTCTTCACCCGGCGCCTCAAGGAATCCCCGCGCTGGTACGAAAACAAAGGCGACTACGCCAAGGCAGACGCCATCCTGAACCAAATCGAGGCAACCGTCAGCGCGGAGAAGGGTGCACTCCCCGAGCCCGCCGCGCCTGTTGAAACTCCCAAGGCCACCAAGGCACCCCTGACGCTTCTACTGCAGAAGAAGTACCTCGCCCCGACCATCCTGCTGACCATCCTCTGGGTCACCCAGACCATCGGTTTCTTCGGCTACTCCAGCTGGGCTCCGACGCTCCTTGCCAAGGAAGGCTTCAGCGTGGAGAACTCCATTTTCTACGTGGCGCTGACCACCGTGGGCGCGCCACTGGGCTCCTACCTCGCTTCCCTGGTCACCGACCGGTTCGAACGGAAGTGGTGCCTGGTGGTCTTCGGCAGCGTCATCGCTGTCTGCGGCCTGCTCTACGGGCTCACGTTCAACCCGGTCCTCATCGTCCTGTTCGGTTTCCTGGTCAACCTGTTTGAGCGCGGCTACACGGCATTGGCCTACGCCTACTCCCCCGAACTGTTCGACACCACCGGGCGGTCTATGGGCACCGGCATCTCCTACGGGCTCGGACGCCTGTCCAACGCAGCAGGCCCGCTGATCATTGCGGCCCTTTACAACGGCAGCGGCTACCAAAGCGTGTTCATCTTCATCGCCGGCACCTGGATGTTCGGCGCTGTGGCCCTTGCCATTTTTGGCCCAGCTACCCGCAAGGCCAGGCTGTTCGCCGCGGCAGGGGCGAACCCCGCAGCAGGTCCTTTGGACGGAACCGCGTCCGTGACCGCACCCAGCGGAGGCCAGCAGAAGTAGCGTAGGGACAACACCTAACCGGGAGCCCGGCGCCGCCCTGCGACGCCGGGCTCCGTCATGTCCGCAGCGAACGCCCCGACGACGGAGGGTTGACACCCGGCCACTTATGTCTAATGCTTAAACGAAAGTTTGTGCAGTGGCGCACACTCGATCGGAGCATTCAATGAACGACCCGAAATTCCAGCCCCGACAAGGGGCCGTTTCCCGCAGAAACCTCCTTTTGGCCGGACTAGGAACGGCCATGTCAGCCCCCTTCCTCGCATCCTGCGCGGGATTTGACACCAGTGGTGCATCAGCCGGCCAAGGAACCGTGGGCTTCCTCTCCACCCAGTTCACCCCCGTGGAGGAAAAGCAACGGTATGAGGCAGTACTCAAGAAATTCGCCAAGGTCCCCACCGCGTACAACTCGGTGGACCCCGGCGTCTTCGCCTCCACGGTGACCGCCCAGGCGAGCGCCGGGAACGTAAAAACTTCGCTCCTTGGCGGACTCCACGGTGAGCTCGCCCCGCTGGCCGACTCCCTCGAGGACGTCGACGGTCTCCTCAGGGACCTGTCCGGGCGCGGATTTATCAAGGAAATGCTCGAACTAACCAAGGTGGGCGGTTCCACCTCGCGCTATGTCCCCTGGATGCAGGCCACCTACGTTGTGGCGGTAAACAAAAAGGCCCTGGAATGGTTGCCCCCAGGCGTGGACGTCAACGACCTCACATACGAGGGCTACCTCGCGTGGGCCAAAGCCGCCAAACAGGGAGCGGGCCGGCCCGTCTTCGGGATGCCGGCGGGACCGAAGGGCCTGCACCACCGCTTCTACCAGGGTTTCCTGCTGCCCAGCTTCACCGGCGGGCAGATCACCACGTTCAGGAACCAGGATGCCGTAGCCGCCTGGGACTACATGCAGGAACTGTGGTCCGCCATGGCGCCGGCTTCCACTAACTATGACTACATGCAGGAGCCCCTGGCGCGGGGCGAGGTGCTGGTGGCCTGGGACCATGTGGCCCGCCTGGTCAATGCCCCCGCCGACAAGCCTGACGACTGGCTCATGGTCCCCGCACCCCGCGGCCCCAAGGGACGCGGCTACATGCTGATTATTGCCGGGATGGCCCTGCCGAAGAACGGCAAGGACCGTGACCTTGCGGAAAAGGCCATCCGCGCCCTCACCGAGCCTGCGTCCCAGATCGAAACCCTGCGCAGCAATGCGTTCTTCCCGGTGGTCCAAACGGAGCTTCCCTCGGACTTGACCGGCGCCATTGCGCTCGAAGCTGCTGCAGTCCGCCGGCAGCAGCGGTCCGCCGGCGCCCTCCTGGCCCTTCCTCCAGTAGGCCTCGGCGCCAAAGAAGGGGAAGTGTCACAGATTTTCAAGAACTGCTTCCAGCAGATCTGCCTGGAAACCCGGCCCACCCAGCAGGTCCTGGACACTCAGGCAACGCAGTTGAACACCATCCTGAAGGGCTTGAATGTTCCCTGCTGGGCGCCCGATCCGATTTCCACCAAATGCGAGGTAGCGTGATGGCTGTAGAGGCACCCCCCACCCCCGCCGCGACAGCGGCGCCGCCACGTAGGCGCCGGATACCGCCGGCCGTGCTGCTGATTGCCCCTTCGGTGATATTCATGGCGCTTCTGCTGGGATGGCCCGTCATCCAGGGCATCCTGCAGGCCTTCAGGAATGACCAGGGTTTCACCCTCGAGTTCGTCAACCGCATGGTGCAGGATCCATACTTCTGGCCGGCGGTACGCAACACACTGCTGCTGATCGTGGTGATGATTCCGCTGCAATTCGCCCTCGCCATTGCCATGGCTTTGATGCTGCGGAGCAATCCCCGGCTCCACAAAGTCCACTTCTTCGTATGGGCCATACCGCTGGCGCTCAGCGACCTGGCCGCGGGCCTGGTCTGGCTCGCAATCTTCAATGACCGCGGGTACCTGAACTCCGTCCTTTCCTGGTTCGGCCTCCAGGGCACCTCGTGGTTGGCCTACGACAACCAGACCAGCATGTTCATCTGCGTCCTCATCGCCGAACTGTGGCGCGCAACCTCCCTGGTGCTGATCATCGTGGTGGCGGGCCTGCAGGGCATCCCCAAGGACTACGACGAGGCCGCCCAGGTCTTCGGCGCCACGTTCTGGCAGCGCCTGCGGCACGTCACATTGCCGCTGTTGAAGCCGAGCCTCCAGGTGGCGCTGATCCTGCGGACCATTCTTGCCTTCCAGACCTTCGCGGTGGCCCAGGCGCTCACAGGCCAGAACTTTCCCCTGGTGGTGGGTGAAACCTATCGCTGGTACACAGGGCTGCAGAACCCCAACGTCGCTGCAGCACTGGCACTCGTCATCCTCGTTGTGTCGATGCTGACGTCGATCTTCTACCTGCGGGCTCTCCGCGACAAGAACCAGGGAGGACTCCGATGAGCACCACGGTGGACACCACCCCCGTCGCCAGGAGAAAGCGAAACCGGATCCTGCTGCAGGCAGCGTGCATCGCCGTCTCACTTTTCATGCTGATCCCCATCTACCTGATCTCGCTTGCGGCGCTTTCCACCCGGGAATCGCTCAACGCTTTCCCGTTGTCGCTCCTTCCCACCAATCTTTCCGTGGACACGCTCAACGCGTTCCTCGGCTCCACCGGAATCTTCGGGGCCCTGGGCAACTCGCTGATTGTTGGCGTCGGCACACTCCTGCTCTCGGCACTGATCGGCGTTCCCGCAGGATATGCGCTGGCCAGGTTCGCATTCCCAGGCAAGGATCCCTACCAACTGTTCCTGCTGTTCACCCGCGCCCTGCCAATCGTGGTGCTGTCCGTCCCCCTGGCCAGGCTCTTCCTCACAGTGGATATCTACGACACGACCTACGCCGTGATCCTGCTCCACACGGCGTTGGCACTGCCCACCACCATCCTGATCTCGGCCAGCGTGTTCCTCAGCGTCCCCGTCGATGTTGAGGAAGCTGCCCGCCTGTTTGGCTGCTCACCGCTCGGGGCGTTCGGGAGGGTGGTGCTGCCCATGGCACTGCCGGGCCTCGCCGCCGCGTCGATCTTCACATTCGTCATGTCCTGGAATGAGGTGCTGGGCGCGTCGATTCTGACCCTCGACCACCGCACCCTGCCCGCGCAGGTCCTCAGCTCGCTGTCAGACTCCCCACTGGCCTACAGGTTCGCCGGCGGTTTTGCCCTGGTCATTCCCTCGATCATCTTCATCGCCCTGATGCGCCGGTACCTCACCAACATGTGGGGCTCAACCATCCGCTAGGCCCGCAGGCCTGCCAACTCTCTTTCGAAGGAGCCCATCGTGGCTGACATCCAGATTTCCAACCTCGTCAAGACCTATCCGGGCGGATCCGAACGCGCAACGGATGATGTGTCCCTGTCCGTACGCGACGGTGAATTCACCGTCCTCCTCGGACCTTCCGGCTGCGGAAAGACCACCCTGCTGCGGATGATCGCGGGACTTGAACTGCCGGACTCCGGCTCCATTTCCATCGGCGGCCGCGACGTCACGTACCTGCCGCCGAACAAGCGGAACCTGTCAATGGTGTTCCAGTCCTACGCCGTCTTCCCCCACCGGAAGGTTCGCTACAACATCGGATTCGGGCTGAAGATGGCCAAAGTGCCGGCCGATGAAATCGAACGCAAAGTGCAGTGGGCGGCCGATCTCCTCCAGCTGGGCCCCTACCTCGACCGTCTCCCCGCGAACCTCTCCGGCGGCCAGCGGCAGAGGGTCGCCGTGGCCAGGGCCATCGTCATGGACGCCGACGTCCTGCTGATGGATGAACCGCTCTCCAACCTTGATGCCCTGTTGCGCCTGACCTTCCGGTCCGAGCTGAAGAAGATAGTCCAGGACCTTGGCACCACCACTGTCTACGTCACGCACGACCAAAGCGAGGCGCTTTCCTTGGGCGACCAGGTGGCCGTAATGCGGAAGGGCCGGATCGCGCAGCTGGGCGACCCGCTGGACGTCTACGATGCCCCCGCCGACCGGTTCGTGGGCGGCTTCATCGGCTCCCCGCCGATGAACTTTTTGGACGCAGCAGTCAGCCACGACGGCGGCACGCTTGTCCTGGGGGAACAGCAGCTCATGGCCCCCTCCATCCTGCGTTCCTTCGCAGGCAAGGATGTCCTCCTCGGGGTCCGCGCCGAGAACGTGACGGTCAACAGCACCCGCTCTTCGGGCGATGTGGCGGCCACGGTCCTGGTGGTGGAACCGATGGGCTCAACCACCCTGCTCACCGTTGAGGTGGACGGGCACACCCTCAAGGTGCAGGCCCCGCCAACCTTCAAGACGGCACCCCACCGGACTGTCTGGCTGGGCTTTGCCCCCCAAACCATGCGCGTCTACGACCGCGAAACGTCAATGGCACTGGAGGCCTCATGAACCCGACCCAATCCCTGTCCATGGAAGAACTGCGCTCAGCAGCTGTCGAGGTCCTCAAGGTCAACGACTTGGGCACCATGACCAGCGCCGCCCCGAACCTGTATCCCCATATGTGGAGCTGGGACGCGGCTTTCGTGGCCATCGGGCTCGCACGCACCAGCGTTCCCCGGGCCGTCACGGAACTGCGCAGCCTCCTTAAAGCGCAGTGGTCCACAGGCATGATTCCGCACATCGTGTTCAGCGACAACGACACCGGATACTTCCCGGGGTTCGACCGCTGGGGAACCGAAGACGCGGCGGCCCGGCCGGAAGGCATCAAAAGCAGCGGCATCTGCCAGCCTCCCGTCCACGCCATCGCGCTGCGCCACATTGTTGACCGCGGACGGGAAAACGGCGGTGCAGACCAGGAGGTGGCCGAGGCGTTCCTGGCCGAGTCCTTTGACGGGTGGCTGGCCTGGCACCGGTGGCTGGCGACTGTCCGCGATCCCGACGGCGTAGGGCTTGTTGAAATCCATCACGGCTGGGAATCGGGTTTCGACAACTCACCCCGCTGGGACGGCCCGTACTCGCGGATCGTGCCGGGAACCGTTCCGCCCTTCACCCGCAGGGACGTCCTGCACGTTGCGGACGCCAGTGAACGGCCCGACGACACCGAATACACCAAGTACCTGTGGCTGGTGCAGCAAATGGCGGAGGTCGGGTTTAATGACGCTGCCGTGCAGGATGTCGTGGACTTCCGTGTTCGCGACGTCTTCTTTTCCGCAATCCTGGCTGCGTCCAGCGACGTCCTTGCCGGCCTTGCCGATGAGCTCGGCCGGGAAAACGAGGCGGGCGAACTGCGCGGCATCGCGGGCCGGTTCCGCGCGGGCGTTGCCTCGACAGTGGATCCGGAAACCGGGCTGGCGCGGGACTACGACGTGCTGGCCCGGGAGTGGATCGGCACCGAGACGGTTTCGGGCTTCGCCCCCCTCGTGGCGGGCGGGGACCCTACGCTCCTGGCTGCCCAGCGTGAACTCCTGCGCGGACCGCGGTGGATGGGCTTCCCGGGCCTGCGCTTCCCGCTGCCGCCCTCCACCTCCCCTGCCAGTGATGCCTTCCGGCCGCGGACGTACTGGCGCGGACCCGTATGGCCCTTCCTCAACCTGCTCCTTGGCTGGTGCTCCGCCCGCGATGGCGAGGCCGCGCTCTTCGGGATGCTGAGGGCAGCGTCCCTTGACCAGCTTTCCGACCTGCAGTTCGGCGAGTACTACGAGCCGTTCACTGGAGAACCCCTCGGAAGCCTCGCCCAGGCATGGACCGCGGCTGCCGCGCTGGAATGGGTGGGATCGTATCAGGGGAACAACGAGGGCAAGTAGGCTGGGGAACCGGGAAAGGGGGCCGGAGTGACGGTTGAAAGAGTGCCGGCGGGACTTGTTGGGGCGACGTCGCACGGGCACTTGCTGGAACTCATCCGCGCCGCGGATGGACTGTCCCGGCAGCAGCTCCTGTCCACTACCGGCATGTCCCGGGCCACGTTGTATGAACGCCTGGACACGCTCACCCGGCATGGCTACATCTACGAGGCCGAGCCCCTGGGTTCCACCGGCGGGCGTCCGTCACGGAAAATCCGCTTCGAAGACAGGGGCAGGGTGGTCCTGGCACTCACCCTCGGCCAGACCCACGGAACAGTAAGCATTGCCGATACCGCAGGCCGGCAGTTGCGCTCCCTTACGAAACCCCTTGACGTCAGTGATCCTGCCGAGTCCGTGCTGAATCCGTTGATCCGGGAAGGGCAGGCACTGCTGGCCCAGGGGAAGAATGAGACGTTGCTCGGCATCGGCGTCAGCCTTCCGGCTCCCGTGGAGGCTGACACAGGGCACGTCCGGCACCCCACAACCCTCCCCGGCTGGGCAGAAGACTCCGTGGTGAAAGCAGTCAACGCATCCTGGAACCTGCCCCTCGTCGTCGAGAACGATGCCAGGGCGGCCGGCCTGGGTGAGCGCAGGAGTGATGCCGAGACCGTGGTCTACGTGAAAGTGGGCACCGGCATTGGCTGCGGCATCGTGGTTGAAGGCTCTATCCTGCGGGGCGCCCACGGCGCGGCGGGCGACATCGGGCATATCCGCATGACCCCGGACGGACCGCTGTGCCGGTGCGGCCGCCGCGGCTGCCTCGCAGCCTACAGTTCCGGCAGGGCACTGAGCGAGCAGCTCAGCGGCCAGGGTTACACAAACATGGCGGACATCCGTGCCGCCGCCGCTGCCGGCGACCCGGCCGTGCTCCGCGCCGTTGGGTCGGCAGCCGAAGTGCTGGGCAGCGCCCTGGCCGCGACGGTCACAACGCTCAACCCCGACCGGCTGGTCCTGGGAGGTGACCTGGGCTCCCTGGGCTTTTTCGCAGAGCAGGTGGGAGAGCGGGTCCTCGCCGATGTGGTGGAACGGATCGGCGAAGGGCTGGCGGTGGAAACCGGGCATCCGGAAGACCAGGCTGCCTGTTCGGGGCTCGCTACCCTTGTCATGAGGAAGATCTTCGCCCCGGCCGCTGTGGACCAGGTGTTTTCGCAAGAGGCTGTCCGCATGGCATCCGGCGCTGGCGGACGATAAGACGGACATAACGACCAACCAGGGAGGTCCCCGCATGGCACGCGTCTTCATCACCGGATCCACGGACGGTCTGGGCCGGGCCGCCGCAGCCTCGCTGCTCGAGACCGGCCACGAGGTGATCGTGCACGCCCGATCATCCCAGCGGCTCTCTGCGGTCCAGCACCTGCTGGACCGCGGGGCGCAGTGCGTCGTCGGGGACCTCGCCGTCCTGCAGGAGGTCCGGGAAATCGCGGACCAGGTCAACGGGATCGGCGGCATCGACGCCGTCATCCACAACGCCGGTGTCCTGAACGGCGCCGCGCTGCTGCCAGTGAACGTCGTGGCACCTTACCTGCTGACCACCCTCATTCCCGGCCCCCACCGGCTCATTTACCTGAGCAGCGGCATGCACCGCGGCGGCGACACCGGCCTGGAGGGCCTGGACTGGGCCGGGCGTACGACGACGGCCTCCTACTCCACCACGAAGCTTCAGGTCACTGCGCTGTCGGCAGCGGTGGCCCGGCTGGTGCCGAACGTCGCCAGTAACGCGGTGGACCCTGGCTGGGTGCCCACGCGGATGGGCGGGCGTTCGGCCCCGGACAGCCTGGAACTGGGCCACCGCACGCAGGAATGGCTGGCCACCAGCGACGACCCGGCGGCGCAGTCCAGCGATGGCTACTGGTACCACCAGCGCCGGCAGACCCCGCACCCCGCCACCCAGGATCCCCGGTTCCAGGACGCCCTGCTCGCGCAGCTCGCGGAGCACACCGGTGTCACCCTGCCGGAATCGATTGCTCCGTAATTGCCGTTTTGACGCGCGAAAAGGGTGCCGGTGGGGAGCAGAGGATGGGGAACTAGGAGGTACGGAGGCGGCGTTCGACGTCGGCCGCTTCCGGATAGGCCGCCTGCGTGCCTTTGCGGGTTGTCGCCAGAGCCGCGGCAACGGAGGCGAACGCAGCGGCATCCGCGAGGGCATCGCCCGCTGCCAGCCGGACGGCAACCGCTCCAGTGAAGGCATCACCGGCTCCGGTAGTGTCCACGGCGTGCACAGTGGTGGGTTGGACAAAAGCCACCCGGGAGCCGGCAGAAGCCAGCGAGTCCAGCACCACCGAACCGTTCGCACCAAGCGTCACCAGGACCTGCTGGACCCCGTGGCCGGCGAACCGTTCCCGCACCGCGTCCCACTCAGAGGCAGCAGCGCCGGCACCGGGAACCGAAGACCCCAGGAACAGTGCGGCCTCGTGCGCATTGACCAGCAGGATGTCCGCCAACCCGGCCAGGGCCGACGGGATCTCCGCGTGAGGCGAGAGGTTCAGCAGGACCTGCGCGCCGGCGTCGTGCCCTGCCTGCGCGGCCGCCAGCACGGTGTCCATGCTGACTTCCAGGCAGAGGCTCACCACGGCGGCCCCTTCCAGGACGTCCGCGGCATCCGCCACGTCCTTCGGCGACAGCGTGCCGTTGGCCCCCGCCGAGATGATGATGTTGTTCTCGCCGCGGGCATCCACGGCAATCACGGCAACACCGGTTGGCTCGGCCGACGTCCGCACGTGCCCCACATCCACGCCGGCCCCCGCCACGGACGCCTCAAGCATGGCGCCGTTGGCGTCCTCCCCCACGGCACCCACCAGGCTGACGTGCCCGCCCAAACGCGCCGCGGCAACGGCTTGGTTGGCGCTCTTGCCGCCGGGGTTCACCACGAAGCCGTTGCCGTGCACTGTCTCACCGGGCTTCGGCAGGCGCTCACAGTAGATGGTGAGGTCGGCGTTGAGGGAGCCGACGACGACGATTCGGCCATCACCGGAAGCCTCCGCACTCACGCGGCCACCTCTGCTTCAACCGGCTTGGGGATCAGCAGGGACGCGGCGAACGCGGCCACGGTGAGCGCCAGGCCCACCACCACCACGGTCAGGTACGACGCCGTCGCATCGCCGAGTGCCGACGTCGCCACCAGCACGGCGGGCAGGATCAGGAAGCTGAGCCCGGCGCCCAGGTTGAAGGCACCGGCATTCATGCCGGGCAGGAAGCCGGGGTTGCCGGCGGGCGAGAGGACGACGCCGAGTCCGTTGAGCATGATGTTGACCGTACCGGCGTACATGATGCCCAGCAAGACCGTTCCGGCGATCATCATCGGCAGGCTGTGCAGGCCAAGGAACGCGATGACGGCGAGCGCGGCAATGCTGCCGAGAAGGCCGATCCGCAGCACCTTGGTGTAGCCGAGGACCGGTGCGAGCTTGCCGCTAAGGGGTCCCACCACCCAGCCGAGCAGGGCGTACGGGGTCAGGATGATCAGCGACATCTCGGTAGGACCGACAC
>Ga0308169_10001989_pt1 | contig 22202 bp, 21 predicted proteins | sample PhyBR1_2_FD_202139 | JGI IMG/M metagenome (GOLD analysis project Ga0308169, IMG submission 202139) | Phyllosphere microbial communities from UC Gill Tract Community Farm, Albany, California, United States - DLSLSB.R1 | ecosystem: Host-associated > Plants > Phyllosphere > Unclassified | place...
CCCGGATAAATCCCCCCCCCCCCCTCCCCTGTCCGGTGGATACTCGCCTTCAAAGGCTTTTCTTAATTCATGCAAATACTCTCTTACAGGCGCAGTAATCAGGTAGAGACATAGTCGCGGCACGATGATGGCTGAACGTCGCCGCAGACACGCCAGACAGCAAAGGCAGAGATACACGTTGTGTGACCTGGGCGGCAGTGACATGCATGGCCACTCGCATCTCAGGCTAGGAGATAGTTGCCAGCAGTATCATGTACCCTCAACGCTGGCTGAACGCGTAAAAACGGCGCTTGTCTCGGCTTCGCTGCTGAGTGCAGACTCGGTAACGTGACGGTCCTGCGGACCGGCACAAATCAGGCCCGGCAGCTGGGCAAGGGCCCGACTATGTGGATAGCGAAGCAACAAACTGATGCAGCCCACAAATTCGGCATCCGAGTCCATCTGAGATGGATAATCTAGCGGTGTAGCGGGTCGGCCAGCATGAACAAGCGTCGTCGATAAGCAGTGACGTCACACGTTGATCGTCGTTCATTGTCAGTTTGGGCTCGCGTGTTGACATTTTGCAACATACAGTATTCCATCGCAATCACATTCATACATGTCCTCAGCGATATGCTCAGACATGGAACACTCAGACTGAGACCTCGTTATTTGGCATCGCCCTTAGGAGCCGCTCGTCATCTCGCATCCCCCTTAGGGCGACTTCTCATCCACACCCGACGCCCCCTCGCAACGGCATCGACCGCCGGCGAAGAGCGCGCCACCGCTTCCTTCTACATATCGAATGTCTTTCCCGTGAAGCTCGCCTACTGGGACCCGCGTCCAGCATGGGCGGCCATTCGAGAGCAGGATCTGATGGACCGACTGGCAGAAATTGGAGCTGAGGTGTCAGACCATGACTTTCGTATCGAATCATGGGAGATTGCGCGGAAAGACGGCGGTGTCTTCATGCACTTCTCGTATGTCCCGCCCAAGCTGGACAAGCAGACGGTGGAGGAGGAGACGGAAGCGACGGCTACCGCACCGGATATCAAGGTCAACCCAACCAGTCCTGGGTGGCTGTTCCTTCCGGCGCTGAACGCTGCAGCGGAGAAGCACGGAGGGTTTCCAAGCTGGTTGGGCCAGTGGTGGGCGGCTCGGAGTTTCGGGAATCTGCCGGGACATCAGAAGTACCCGGGGCGGGAGGTAATCGAGACGGAGGATGGCAAGGGACCACAGGGTGTGCGGTGGATGGCGGGTGGAGGGAGAGTGTGGGTGGTCAAGGGGAAGCAATGGACGGAGGACATGAACCGGTTTCCGTCGAACCGGTTGCGGGTCGAGTTTGATGGTGCGGATGTGTCGCAGGAGATGTTGTACACCTTGTTCCGGGTGAGATCACAAGGAAAGGCAGGGTCTCGCATGACACTGACGATAGCCGTACGGTCGAGTGGCTGATATCATCCCGCCGTCGCCGGTACCAGCAGGATCGCTTCGTTTCGCCAGTGTCGGATTCAGCAAGATCTCGCCCGCAACCACCGCTATCAATTGTGTCCGTCTGTCTCCGATGAAGTGCCGTATACATGCTCACTTCAGCTTCATGGCTTCTCCACTCCCACGAACACCAACGACTTCACGATGCGCGTATCCGGACAAGCGTCGACCTCACCGATCCCCCTCAGCCGCTTGCGTCTGTACTACGAGCGACCTCTCAAGGCGCATGCGATACGTGACTGGATGAGCGCACACCCTCGACTGGTTATCCCCGTCATCGCCTTCCTGATCGGTACCTTGAGCTACACTGTGCGTACGCGCCTTACTGTTCTACAGCCAGGCTGATACACTAGTTCTTCGATCCTATCCGAGCATTCTTTGTCCGAGCGCAGCTGGAAGGGACCTGGGATCTTGAGAAGTACTCCTTAGTCCAAGGTAGGTGACCACGGTCGGATCTTGCTCGAAAGCTGACAGCAGCCATCCGGGCCAAGTTCACGTCCTCGCTGTCCTTCTTCCAGTCATCCTCATCTAACGCCCAAGTGGAGGAGACTCTCGGTGAAGGAGCATGGAAAGACCGACAGGAGGCGGAAAAGAACGTGGAGCGGTGGCTGGCCGAGTATCCGGGGACATTCATCACGGTGCAAGGTCCCCCGGGTAGCGGAAAAGTATCGCTGGTGTCCCGCGTCCTGAAGGATCAAGCGAAGTGCGTACAAAGCGGAGAAGTGCGTGATCTCCAGCTGATCACAGGCCGTCACTCGTTATCGATTGTGCGGAAGTCGCGAAGGCAAAGACAGACGCAAACCTCGTCAGCTCGTTAGCGGACCAGACTGGTGAGTTGATTGGACTATAACAAAGCTCATGACAGGCTACTATCCCGTCTTCTCCTTTTTGTCATCGTTGAACGGGTTGATCGACCTCGCATCGGTCGGTCTCATCGGCCAGAAAGGTGAACGTTCACGCAGTCGTCGCCGGGGACAATGCTGACCTCAGCTGGGTTCTCCACGCCCGTCGATCAGCAGCTACGAGCGATCCTTGACGTCGTCGGCGGCGCGCTCAAGGATGTCTCCACCAACGCTCGCGAACAACACGTGAAAGACCAAAAGCACGAGCAGGAGAAGGTTGAGCTCCGGGCACAGCAAGCGCGGCGGCGGGAGCTGATCATGCGAGGAGGATGGCATGATGGCCGACTTGACTGCGTCGCTGGCAACGGCGTGATGAGCGAGCTGGGGCTTGGTGACGAGCGGGCAACGGACAATGATTTGGGCTCGGTCGCACCGCTCATGGACGACACTGCGCCGATCCATGGAGAAGCTGTCCCGCCTCCACCTTCAGCGCTGCCGCAGATCCCCGCCGAGAAGATTCAGCCTCTAGACGAGGAGAGCGAGTTCATCAAGACACTTCCTATCGTGGTCTTGAAGAACTTTGCGCAGAAGTCGGCGCGCGGGGACCTATGGACAGTGTTGTCGGAGTGGGGAGCGGGACTGGTGGAAAACAGGGTTGCGCATGTCATCGTCATCACGGAGGGCGCGACTGCGACCAAAGCGCTGACCAAGGCCCTGCCCTCGAAACCACTCAACACGGTCAGTCTGGCGGACGCGGACGAGATCAACTCGCTGGCATATGTGCGCAACAAGCTGGCCAGTGTCTCGGACCAGTACAAGGACAAGCTGTCGCCGGAGGATGCCTCGCAAGTGGCGAAGCTGGGAGGTCGTATGGTCGACCTGGAGACGCTGGTCTACAAGGTGCGGACGGGAAGTGGGGTGCCCGAGGCGGTGGACGATATCATCGTGCGCACGGTGGTGGAGCTGCGCAAGCTTGCGTTCGGGGATGATGCGGAAGACGCGAAGAGCTTACCATGGACGAGAGCTCAGGCCTGGAAGGTGGTGTCTGAGCTTGCGAAGGGCAAGGAGGTGAGTACCGGACTCTCGGTCCCAATGAGCAAGGCTGACGGAAGCTATCATACGCGAAGCTGCTGCAAGACTTCCCCTTCAAGGGCGCCGAGCAGAGCTTGAAGGCGCTCGAGGAGCACGACCTCATCTCCATATCGTACCATGATGGACGGGCGTCGATGGTCAGACCTGGCAAGCCGGTCTTCCGATATGCTTTCAAGGCGCTGGTCGATGGTAGGTTACTGCATGGGGTTTCGGTTTTCGCCGTTAACGCTCAGACCCGGTGTTCAAGGCTTCCTCGCAAATCGAATACAACAATGCGGTGATCGCGAAGACGGACGGGGAGATCAGGATTTGCGAGGAGGAGCTGCAAAAGCTGCGTGAGATCACTGCAAACGGTGGAGCCGAGGCTCTGGGTGTGAATGGCGAGTGGTACAGCCTGAGCACGAAGACGGCGATCCGGGATCGGGCGAGATGGCTACTGGATAAGATGGGCAAGAGCGTGGACAAGCTGAACATGCTGGAGAAGGACAACGCGGAGATGGTGAAGATCCTGTCCAGCGGACACCGATAAGCGTATCTGGGTATACCGGGCCATATATGTAGTCATACTTCTGGCCCTCGATGTAGGCGGAGTTGATGAATGGCCAAATCAGTCGCCCTGTTTTGTGGCCAGGTCGGCCAAGATCGGAAGCGGAATCAAAAATAATCGATTCAACCGCTCGACCATGACGCCCAAAACTGCCCATCATCTATCTATCCACCTCACCTCACCTCGCCTCTCCTCAACTCAACTCAGCCACGCCTCCCTCACCTCACCCGTCGCATCCCGATGACAAGACCAATATAGCCCGTGTGTAACCCTCTAGACCAATGTCTGTGAACGTCGCCTCGATCGCGAGTAGAAGCAGACGAGTCTACAACCAACAGACTGTATTGCACGTCTTGCGACTGGTTCATTCGCATTACACGCCGGTCACTCTTCCCCCGACTCGGCAGCACTCCCCAGCTCCAGGGCGACCGATCTCCGATGCTTTAAAGGTGGGTCCACGAGATCGACCGAGTCACTTGAGCTGACGTCTCAGGGCACGAGGTGTGTCGCCTCTCTGCGGCGGTACGGCAATGCCAGAGCTCTACAAGAGGAGGAGGCAGTATCGGACGACCACGACCTATCGCATGGGGATGATTCGCCAATAGAGGACAGCGATCCGAGGCTTGTAGGCTCTTCTTCAGGTGCGTATCAGCAGTGGTGTGTGCCAGTGAGGGAGCTCATCGGCAGATCTTCGAGGTATTCCGCCAGATCTGCTACACTTCATCGAGCGCGAGGACAATGTCAACCTGCCTTTCCGGAGGGATGGCGAGTCTCTCGATCCTCAACCTGCTCAACAGCTTTACGCTGAGCTCTTCTCGGGGCGCCACCAAAGCGTCAACGACCTTGTATCGGCTACGCGGGACGCCATCTCGTTGGCCTCGCTGCCGGCGCTCCGCGCCGTCCTCCATACGTACGAGCAACGAGGCGCAACGGATGAGCAGTGGATATGGCTCGCTCGACGATTGGCCGAGATGCGCGAGCAGATCACGGTAAGACACATCGACGTCGACGCGCGGCTGTTTCCCCTCGTACACCTCATCATGGCGTACTGCCTCTCTCAATTATCGCCTCCTCTCGCCGCCGCCTCGCCTAATCGGGCGCTGCTTGTCCGGCGGTTGCTCGACAAGGCGGCCACGACCCGAAGCAGTCTCAATCCCAGAATTTCAATCCCTGCGCCCCTGGAATCGACGCTCTCCGCAGTTCTGTACGCCAGATTGGGCGAATGGGAGGCAGCCAAGCGGAGTATGTACGGCGCTTTCACCACGGGCAACCTCAAGGATCGGTATCATCGCTTAGATCTGCGGTTCTTGCAGTACTATCACAGCATGTTGGAACGGAATAAACGGCTTGACGACTTTTACGAAATCATCACGAAGAAGGCGGACGGCATTGTCAATGCGTTGTCGAAACAAGACGTCGAATCGGAAGGAGGAGGTTCTGGGGTCGCTTTTGTCCGGCCAGAATTGGGGCGAACTCTATTCGCCTTGATAGGGAGGATTGAGCGAGTGGATGGGTGGTACGCCGGCGTGCTGCGAAATGAGGAGCAAAGCGGGGCAAAGATAGAGGAACGCGTCGCAGCAGAGTCAGCGGAAGGCAGGGTTCGGAGCGACTTGAAGCTGTCGAAGTCAGTTCGAGCGTTGGGGAGCTTGCTGTTCATGGCGTTTAGCCAGAAGCCGGAACGACTGGAAGAGACGCAAGGACTCCTTCGACAACTCTTCTACAAGCGAATCTGGCCACCGGCGCATAGTGTCGCGGATTATTGCGAGATCTTGACGGCTGTCGGTCGACAGAATCAAGTACTCGAGGCGTACAACCGGTTGAGCCGGGTGCAGGGCGAATGGTCGGCTCCGCTCTTACGCCGCTTCATCTCAATCTTGCTTAGGAACGAGCTCGCCGTGGAAGCAGACGAGCTGCACGCCGAGCTGGTCCGCTTGCCCTCGGCGACATCGCGGGACCGGACGATGGTGGCATTTTATTATGCGCAGACCGGCAATGTTGACGCGGTGGAGGAGAACTTGCAACGGACGTTCGGATCGGACTGGCTCAAAGTCATCGAGTCGCTGGCGATGTTACTCGAGGTGTGGCTAATTCGCAAAACCCGCGCCAAAGTCAAGAGGTTCGTCGGCCTTATTGCCAAATTTGCACGGACGCAAACTTCGCACCTAAACTTTCTGATCAACCATTACGCCCAGACCGGCCAGGTCGCCGAAGGACTGACCGTGTTCAACAGCTTCCTCGATCGGCGCCGGGGCAACAAGCCAAACCTCGGCACCTTCTCGGCGCTCATTCGGCTCTTCAGTCGGCAAGGGGACAGTCGAAATGTCGACAGGATCGTACAAGGAGCGGTCGAAAGCGGGATCGTACTCGACGGGCCGTTCTGCGCGCAGATCATCGAGGCCGGTATCCGGACGCAAGATTGGCTGACGATTTCACGGCGATGGACGGCTTTCCCGCCGGATATAAAGTCGCATCCCTACGTCGTTGCGGCGGTCATGAAGGCGTTCGTGTACCTTGCTGTACCGTACGACTTTGTGCTGTCTTACTTCGGCTCTATCGAGAAACCGATCCATTCGCATTGGCATATGATCATCCTTTCCGCCTGCGACGCCCGGAAGATGCTCGACGCGGAGAAGCTGTTGCTCGCAATGGAACGGCGTGCGTTGCACCAGCCGGCCGCTCCGCGTCCTGACAAGTTCATCTACGCCACCGTCATGCACGGCTACCTCCGCCTCAACCAGATGGACCACGCCGAGCAAACCTTCAATAGGATGGCGGCCCGCAAGCTCGTCCCGACGGGTGTTACCTTCGCCATGATGCTTGACGCCTTCGACCGCAACTATTCTGCCACCAATACCGTCGAGCAGGCATACCGATTCTCAGTGACGGTCTTTGAGCGGCAGCATCGAGGTGTCCAGCGGGGTGACCAAGGCCACGGCCGTCGATTCGCACGATACAACTTCTACTCCCGGCTTATCCGGATGGCGGGGGCGCGGGGCATGCGAAGACGGGTGGATGCGCTGTATCACGAAGCCACCAAGAACCTGGAGCCGAGCATCGCTACGCAGACGGTGGTCATGCAGGCCTATTTCCGCATGGGACACACTCGGTCGGCACAACGTCTCTGGGCGGACATTTACCAGCGAGCCTTGAGAGTCATCGGCACGGGGCCGTCGGCGCACCATGCCCAGGTCCCACAGAGCAATGTGCTCTGTCAGGCCCTGACGATGATACTGCGCATGACGGGCGACGCGGGGGAACACGACAAGGTCATGGCGATATGGGAAGACGTCTCGAGCGCTGGTTTCGGGCTTGACTCGTCGTCTTACAATGCCTACGCGCACGCTTTGGCCAAGACGGGCAACATTGATGGGGCTCTTCATGTGCTGGAGCATGTGTTGTTACCCCGCGCGGCGGAGAGTGAGACTGTGGTCAATCGGATGTTTGGCGCGGCGGGCGGCTTGGAAAGTCTGACCGTCTCCGAGGAAGATGTATCCATCGGACTTGACGACGCGGCGGCTCCGGGGTCCAGGGGCGGTGCGGTCGGGCTTGCCCAGGCGGCTGGTGCTGGAATCGCTCCTTCATCGGTCCCGACCGTCAACGCCTCTGCGACGGGGTCCGACGCCAGCAACTTTTGGAAGACAGACCTTGGAATCGACTCGGCCGTCTCGTCAGCACCGCAGTCGCCCTCCGCCGGCGATCTATCTTCATCCTCGCCTTCTGTCACTGCCGCGACGCCTCCGTCCTCCACGGCGCCCGGAAGCATCAACACCATGGGGGACTTACAGCCTTTCTCAACCCGATATCTCGCTCCAACTTATCGTCCCCCTTCGTCCGCTTTTATCAGGTCGCAGAACCCCACCAATGCGGACCCTCCTCGACCATCCGAGCGGCGCCCCGAGGAACGTTCAACCTTGCAAACCACGCCTATGAATGTCGATGGGTCAGCTGTGATCGGCTCGGACGCGCTCACAAGGGACGTGCTTGAGCACTGGCGACCGGGCATTGTATCTTGGATACCAAGTCCTGGATTGCGCAGCGTTCTGTGTGCACTGTTCAGCCAGCTCGAATGGCAAGCACGGAGGGCTCAGTCAGGGTCGGCGTCCGAGCACGGGGAGTCGAGCGAAGCAACGACGCTTGCGTCCGAGACCGTCGGCCCGATCAATCTGCGCAAAGGGGCTGTTGATATCCCGCTTCGAAGTCGGAACGGCAGTATTTTGCACAGACATCCCGCTGAGATCCTGGCGAAATACCGTCAACGATATCCCCGCGCGATGGGAATGATCGATGGGTTGCGCGCCGAGCAAGCCGCTGGAAAGGGAGCAGACGATATCAAAATGCGACGCCGCAAATCCACGCTTGTAGACCGAAAGATGCGGGACACTTCGACTAAACGAAAGCCTCGGTCGCATTCGGTTCGAGTCCGATCCCCGCGATCAGCGATTCCTCACCTGCAACCCAAGGCCTTGTCGGCGAACTCGCGGTGGCGCAGCCTCGAGAAGTGGCAGGAGGTCATGCAGAGTACGCCGGAGCAATGGGCCCAACTAAAGGCCGGCGCGGAGCGGAGGCGGATGGCGAACGTGAGCAGGTACAAGGGCAACTGGAGTCTGCTAAGACCGTCTCCACCTGTCGGCAAAAGGGCGCGACCGCCGACCATGGCGGAGATCAAGGCGGAAGAGGACGAGGAGAAGAGGGCGCAGTTGGCGAGGGAGCTGGAGGCGGAAGCTCGCACGGCGGAGAGGTTGGCGAAGAAGGCGGTGGTGGAGCGCGAACGGACTGTGCAAGAGAGGAGGAAGATCCGCCCAAGGGTGTATGGTCTGGAAGCTGAGAGGCGAGAAAGCGAGCTGAAGGAGAGAGGGGAGCTCACTCCGGAGCAGAAGAAGAGGAGGTTGCACAAGAAGCGGTGGAGGGCGAAGCAGTTGAGGCAGCAGGCTGAGGAGGAGCAGGCAAGACGACGGGAACGGGGTGGTTCGGCAGCATGACAGCCATATCGCATGTTTTCACGCAAATCAGATCGAAGTCAGCATTACCAGCATTTATACTCATCAGAATAGCATTTGACCCGAGCATGGCTGGATGTGCATCACATGCATGGCGACTATCCCAAGATTGCCACTCTGTACAATGCCTAGTGCCAGATCAAACACGATGGGCTCAGTCGAGCTCGCTGCTACACATCCAGGAGGGTGCCGAGGGCCCAGCCGTACATCGGAAGGATGAGGTTATCATTCTGCGCCGAGAACGCCTCGAGAAGAGTCGCCAGCGCCGTTGTGATCGCAAAGGAGCCGAGCTGTCGTCAGCCCACCGGTAGGCTGCGGAGCGCCTGGGACCCACTTTGAAATCTTGCACGAGCCCGAAGGCCCACATGGCCGCCGCGGACACGAGCACGGAAGCGAAGAAGGCGATGCTGCCCTCGACGGTCTTGCCGTCGGCAGGACACCACCTGATTCGCCCGACGCGCCGACCAACGATGGAGGCCTGGCATCAGCTGTATGTCTTGCATTGCCGCAACGTGACTCACGAGAGCGTCGCCGATACCGAGGGAGATGATGCCATAGTATGACAGTATTTGACTTGGCCTACATGTCAGAGTCGCTCACATATATTGGCTAGGACCTACCCCTCGAGCCACAGAGGCGATGCACATCCGGTCAACAGGTAGAAGTGGCTCAGTATAGCCGTCCCCGAATCCTTGTGGTCCAGGAACTCATTCAAGAACAGATGTACATTGACGCCAAAGGGCCACAGGGCGAAGTATCTCACGTATTCGGCAAAGTTGAACGCGGCGAACGCGACGCTGAACGACAGATGGGTGAAAGCCGGCTTGACGTCAGCTCGCAAGGCTTTCAGGATGCTGTCCCGGCTCACATCGACAGCAACGCCAGGGACGAACATGACGACCGCCAAGGCGTGGAAGAACTTTCTCCTGGCATTGACGCTCAGCGTCGGCATCCTCGAGTCCGCGGCGTCCATCATCTGAGTGGCGACGCCTCCGAGACCTTCGGTCGTGCCGTTCGCAACGCTCTCACGCACGCCGGGCACGACGTACCGCCGATGACGCCTCGCTCGCGAGAGCTGCCTCGACCAGCCCGCGACGGATATAGCGGCCAGGGCGCCCCAGTACGAGATCAAGGCGGGTCGTGTCCAGCGATGCGGCCCGTCAAAGAGCCAGTAAACGACCCATAGCCATGGGTCCCGCCAGCCGAGGCACCATCTCGTCCATGTTCCTACCAATATGCCGCACACGATTGCTGCCCCGCCGTAGAAACCCAGCGCGAGAAGGCGGCGATGTACCGGCTTCTCGTGCGGGAAGCGCAAGCGATGCGCCGGGCGCTGGGCGAGATGCCGCGATAGGTACAGTAATGGCGAAAGCAGTAAGCCGGCCAGGATTGACCCGGGAATAAGAGCGAGTTGGAAGGTCACCAGCGGAGTCGGCAGACGATAGGTCTTGATATATGGGGTACGGAGGATCCGGATCTGCCTGTCAGCTTGAACACAGGTATGATTTTGCCCTGTGACTCACTTTCATCCGGGTCATGTTGACCGATTCCATGAATAGCGCTGTTGCCGCACAGCACACCACCGCTAGCTCTCCGAGGGTGAAACCGCGTCGCGCGAGCCTGATGCAGACATACAGACTGAACTGGTAGAAGAGCGTGGCGACGATGATGTCCGATGGGGACATGTCGCTCCACACCCCGTGTCCGATATACGCAGTCGCGATTTTGACGACGATGCAGCCACCGGTGACCACGAATGCCATGACGACGGCGCTGAGGCTCCGCCTGAGCTCGCCCTTGCGTAGCCAGTATGTGCTAGATCCGATCGAGGTAGTGCCTTGACGGAGAGGATCGCTGTGCTCGCGCTCCATGCCTGTGCTGGCGGTCGCGGCGGCCTTCTTTGCGAGCTTGATTTCCAACCGAAGCGACCAGGCCATTTGCACGAGGAGGACGAAGGAGCACAGCGTGAAGAGCTGTACAAGGTTCCGGCGGGAAGTAGCGAGAGCAGAAAGCGCTTTGATAGCGTCGGTCGCGATGACGTCGGTGCCCATGCCAGGGACGCGACGAACGGGTGTCGAAGGCAAGACCAGAGGCGACTCGATGACCCACCCTTTGTTCAAGGCGGACGCCGGGAATGTCGATAGTTGAGTGAGCGTGGCGTGCAGCATGCCAGAAGCGAGGAGTGGACCGAGGAGGAGGGCGAAGAACACGCCGTCATCAAGACATTCCCTCGGAATCAGCAAGGATATTGAGAGATTCCGGCCGTGCAGCTCACCGGTACTCGCGCTCTTCCGTTCCCCATACACACCCCCTTCCCCCTATACCTACCTCGCCCACCTCTTCAACGGCGGCCGCGGCGATCTTCTCTTTGGTCATGCTGCCCGTCGATGGCAAATGGAGAGCGCTGTTCGAGTGGCTCGCCGGAGCCTTCGGCGTACGCTCTCGAAGCAGAGAACTGGGCGCGCCGTTCACGTGGGCTATCGAGGCGCCAGGCGAGCTCGGGCGGAGCGTGAGCGATGTGGGCCGAGGCAGAGGTCGGAAGCGGAGCGAGGTGTACAAGATCGACAAGCCTACCAACAAACTGATCTCTGGCGTGTTAGCGTGCCACACAGCACGGTCATAGCCCGGGACCCGGCTCACCTCCTGCAAGGGCCTTCTCGTCCCACTGGTTGCCGAGCTTCCATATGCCCCAGCCTACCGCACTCAGCAGGATCGCATCTTCGCACCTGCGCCTCGTGATGTCGAATCCCCAGCTCCATCCTGTAGCTTTGCCTTTGCCCTTCCGATCTGCCTTCCAACCCACTCGGATCGGCAGCAATGTCCAGGCCGGAGCTGCCGCGGACGGCGCCTGCTTCTTCGCTTGAGAATGGACATTCTTCCCTGGAGGCGGGGACAGACTGATATCAGCCACGCACTCTATTATCTCACGAAGCAACATACATTCTGTCCGGCAGCGTTACCTCGTCTCCATCCCTCATTATGCCCACGCCAGCTGTCCCCATGACGCCTGGCCCGAGATCCTTCTCCCCACTCGAAGTCCTTCCTCTTTTCCGAATTGCGCTAGTATTCGTCTCCTTCTCCGTCTCGTCCCCTCCCCTGTAGCTTACAAATCTGTCCTCCTCATACTCGCTCGCACTCCTACCAGCAACCGAGCTCGCCGAGGCACCATACCGGGTCGAGAAGTCGGTGTCATCCAGCGATATCGCGGGCGATTCGGGCGGGATGAACGACCCGTTCAACGGACTGGACTCGTGCTTGCTCGACCGTCTGTTCGCGCCGGAGCCCGGCGAGCGGGACGAGAAGCTCCGTCGTGCCGGGCGAGTGGTACTGGGAAGGGGCTTCGGCGAGGCCGGCGGAGGCGACGGAGACGACGAGGACCTCGATTGTGAGCGGGGCCTCACGCGGGGCGAGCGGTGATGATGTGCATGCGTAGGGGCGTGCGAGTGATGCCGGGCTTGTGCAAAGTGCGCATGGCTCGATGGGCCTGCTGAGGGGTAGTCTGGGTAGAGGGTAGAGGTCGACACGGTGACCGATGTATTTTGGGACGCGGCGATGCGGATGACGTTGGCGGTGTTTTTGTTGACGGCGACGGCGCTGTCGTGTGAGGGCAATCCGTTGCTGCGTGGTCGGTAGTCGTGGTCGAGCCGTCTCCTAGCTCAACACGAGACCTCGTTGGTGAAACTGAGCTTGTGTGATGATGAGAGGACGAACAGGCAAACATGGAGAAGACAAGGACACCTTGAGTGACCGAGATGACAACGTGTGCCTTGATCCTTCGGTTAACTCGCCCGTCCCCCGCGTTGCCCTTCCGGCTTCCCCGTGCTTTCCGACGGACGGGGAACCGGCTTCGCGGTCACGATACATGCATTGTCCGTCTACTTCTACAGTGACATTAGGATGGCAAAAGCATACAGGTCCATTGGCTACACTGCCTTGTCCAGCTGGCCCGAAAGAAGCCGCGCCCTAGGCATATCTGTGCTCTTCCTCATCCTCTTCGTGTATCGGCTGCAACCCCGCTCGGGGAGGATCCTCCGCGACGAACATGGCCGAGGCAAAGTTGATGACCGACATGCCTACCATGAAGATCCACCATAATCGCCCGCCCATCACTTTCCCGTCCATCGATATCGCAAACAGCTGCCGTCAGTGGAAGCGCGTCCGCGCCCGCGTCCTCGGCACTCACCGCGCTGACGAGGGAAGGACCCAGCACCCGAGCCATACACCCCACAGCCGTCGATATCCCATTCACCGCGCCGTAAGCCGTCTTTTCGGGGCATGAGAAGTTGACGAGCACCATCAAGAGACTGTTGCTCATACCCACGACGCTCACGAAGCAGAGCAGCAGATTGACGCCGATGCTCGTCATCCATCCTCGGCTTTCGGGGTATCGGATCGGGTCGTAGCTGCTCGCCTGCGGTAAGGGCGTCTCTGTACCCTCAAGGACAGATCTGAGAAGGGGGAGCATGACCCAGACGAGGATCCACCCGAACGAGAGGATCTTGAAGGACAGGGAGATGCCGAAGTATCGGCGGAAGCGGTTGAGCAGGAGGAGCTGGCACGCTATCGTCCAGAAGCCGTTGACGGCTAACGCGGTACCGATCGCCGAGGCTGACATGCCCAGACCGCTGTCCGTCAGCGCATAACCCCGGACCAGTCGGGAGACCCACTTGTTCCGGTCGAAGAAGAACAGCAGCGATGCCGCGCCCCATGCCCCGGACACGAATGCGTTGAGGAACATCGTCACCGACACGACCTGTATCGGCCGGTACGCCATCAGCCGTCTGAACGTCCACTCGCCGGTGGAAGGCTCGTCAAAGTCATGGGGGTCGATCCCCTGCCCCGTCTTGGCGAGTAGCCTCTCTGTCGAGGGCGAGCTGGGTGACTCGGGGTCGACGAGGGTCTCGGTGTCGGACATGCTGGAGACCGAGGACGATGTCCGCCGATGGCGCGATCCCGCCGAGAACAGCTTCATCGACAGGATAGGAGGGACGGGCGTGGACACCGATTCCCGGAGGTAGAGACTGGTGAATATGATGCCGACGACGGTGATTCCTGCGGTGACGAGGCAGGGGAAGATGTACGGGTGTATCCGGAAGAGCTCGACAGCGCCAAAGTACCGTGGAAAGCGCTCGTACGGGTGGGAGAGGACGCCGCCGATGGCGTTGCCAAGGATGGAGCCCACGGTCCAGGTGAGACCGTATAGCGCAAAGGCGTCAGTCGAGTTGGTCTCATCCGTGATGTCGCCCAAGGCGGCTCGGACGACAGCGACGTTCCCGTTAAGTGCGCCGGAGAGGCAACGCACGATGATCATCATCCCGAAGTTTGTCGACAGGCCGCTGGTGTGAGCCGGAACCACATAGCTTGCAGGCCGTGCTGGGCTCCTCAATACTCACAAGAGCGACCCAGATATGGCGACCCCGACCAGTCCAATCAATATGACTGGCTTCCTTCCTATCCGGCTGCTGTTAGCTCCGTCTCGCCCATCCAGCGTTCGGGGGGAGACTCACTCGGATAGCTTAGCCCAGTGGTAGACCGTGAAGAACTGCACAAAGGCAAACACCGACTCGACGAGCCCAGAGTAGAACCCGACCTTGTCCGGGTTGTCCGTGATCTTCAGCTCCTCGATGAACTGGTTGATGAACGGGAAGATGACTGGGGGTGAGCTTCCTCCTACCGGCTCGGCGTGCGAGGTAATCGCATACCAGTATAAGATACTGCTCGTCAGCTTCCTTTTTGACCGACTCAGGCGGCTCGAGCCAACTCACTTGGCTCTGCCAACCGTGTTGCCATCAAGATGGCGATCTGACTCGTAGGCAGCCTAGTTTGCCTCGAGCTCGCCCCCATCATCGTTGCTCAACGTATGGTGGTCCGTATCGTGGGTATAAGTGCCCCAGTGCGTGACGCTCCCCCGTGACGGTCTGCTGCTGACGGCGCTCGTGGTCAGCCTCAAAAGTACCGATTCGCACGACTTTAGCAATCGTCGTAGAAGACCCTGAAGAGACGAGGCGCCCGGGACAGCTGATTGCAGCGTCAGATATGAATAGATACGACCGTAAAAGCCGTCACGACTCAAAGCATCATCGCATCTTTGCCTCACCCTCGCCAGATCACGACTCGGCTGAGAGCCAAAGTTAGCGGGGGAAGCTAGCGCGCCTGCGTTGGCGAGAGTCCGCTTTGCCGGATTATCTTCGCCCCGCCGATGACCCGCCTTGTCAAGCAGAGAGTCGTGCGAGGCGTACGAGAGATCCGGCGCCGGGCCCTGCGGTTCTTGTCATGCGGTCGCGAGCGATGACGGAGTAACGTCTGAACTGATCGAGTCCTGTCCCTTCGGTCTTCTCCGAACGTCGGGATTCTAGACCACCTCGCCCCTGCCCTTGCCCGCCGTTGATCATCCGGCTCACCCTCGGATGATACGCTCGGAAGGGTAAGCCTCCACCTCGACCTCCACTTGATGCCTCATTCCGCACACGTTAACCCCAACGAGGCCGCATCATGAGTCACGACGTACGAGGTGACGAGCGGAGGGTAGGAAGCACAGGCGGCGTGCCACTCGATGGGGCAATGACGTTGGTCGATTCGGGCGTCGGGGGAAAGGATCGACATTCTACCGGTGGTTCTCCCAGAACTGGCCCCTCGAGGATTTGCGTCCGATGTATGCTATACATAGATGCGGTCTATAGCAATGTAGTATAAAATAGTGCAGTCTAAGGTAGAATATATAAGATAGGACGAAGAAGCCCGAATGCACACTACGCGTGAATGGGGTTCGTAAGATAATAACCTAAACAACCGAGTCTCCTTTGGTTCTGCATGCACCGGCGCCGGGTGCCAAATCCCTTCGTCCATTGTCGCCGCCTGCTTGAGGTCCCACGACGGTCGGGTCTCCTTTCTATTCATCTTGGATCGGCTCCGGTCCGAGGACTCGCTCGTTCTGATCATCAGCTCACATCCTCTCTTCCGTGTGCGGAACTCACCTCGATCCTCTCCCTCTCCTTGACGCCCTTCTTCTTCTTCTTCTGCTCCCGGACAACCAACCCGCCCGCCTCAAGCGTTTTTGCCAACTCTCCCGTGCCCTGCAGCGACGCGACATCGTGGTACGACCCCAGACTCTCGCCCTTGAGCAACAACTGCGGCAGCTCTTCGGTGCCCAGCAGCCTCGCAAGGAGCGGAATGAACGTGCGATGATCGCGTCGCTGGTCGACATCGATGGTGAGCGGCGCAGGGGTGATCTTGTACTCGGCCAGCATCTTCTTGATCTCGCGGTACCACGGATCGCGCATCTTGCCGACGAGAACGAGCGGGTAGACGGTGTTGACTTCGTTGACGAGCAGTTCCAAGTCCTCTCGAGCCCCGGGTCGGTTCGGGTCGAAGTCGAGGACAACTGCCGGGTCAAGCGGGACGGTGGGGTCGAGCTCCGGCAGAGCGTTGGCCGTTGTGGAAGTGACGAACTGGCCGTCAGACTTGCGGGCCACTGTGACTGATTCGCGCCGGACTCACCGCAAGGACCGCAGCCAGCTCCTCCTGTGTGCTCTGGAAGGTGATGGGCGCAGCCACCGGGGCCTGGATCGCCTTCTCAGCCATCTCAGCCAACACCCAAAACCTGCTCTTCTCCCGCTTGTCCTTCAACTCGGCCATCTCCTCCTGCCTCTTGCCCAGCTCCACGGCCTGCTTGTGCGCATGGCTATCGAGGTACACCGGGTGCTGCTGGGCGCCACGGATCGTCGCAGCCGCGTTCGAGGCCGCGTTGTTGACCAGCACAATGCCGAAGACGAAGCAGCAGAACATGACCAGGAAGTACGGTCGCATACGCCGGGTCCCTCGCATACCGGGGATGGCCATGCCGGACAGTCGAGGATAGGCGAGTGCCCCGCCATAGGGCCGCGAGATGGAGTGCATCTTGGACTGGTGTCAGCGGACTGGACTGCTTTTGAGCAGTTGTGCGATTCGCGTCGATGGGATGATCCCGCTTGCACGTCACCTCCGGGTACATGCAGCGTCGCCATAGGCATGCCGAGCACAAACTCCCGGCACCGACGAGCAGAAGTGCGTGAGGTGCGAAGGTGAGAACAGGAAAAGAGGTGACAAGGAGCGGAGGCGGGATCAGGTACGAGCAGGTACGGGTCTATAACCGTCCTGGAGCTAGTGCGACGCCCCTCTGTTCCTGCCGCGGCAAACATAGGCGACATTGTGCGGTCCCCCCACACCCTGACGTCTGGCCCTCGGGCTCTCTGCAGCCCATCGGACAGACCCATGCAAGGGCAGGCGACCCGCCACGCCTCCAGGCCCGTGTGTTACAGTCTACTCGAACCCAAAACTCAAATCGCGCGGACCGAGCATAAACGTCACACTTCCACTCACCTTGAGGTCTTTCGGGTATCGGATCTTTGATTCCAGGGGATGGCCCTTGGGCGTCGTGGGCGGGCTGTTATCGTCGTTGCTTCTGCCGGTGTCGCTCGTCGGGGACGCAGAGAACATTTTGTTTCGCAGAGGGTGATGTGGCGGCAAGAGGGGGAAGGGGAAGCTGCCGACTCGCTCTTTGCTGCTGGCATTGTTGTACTCGGCGTCTGTCGAAATCGTCGGCGAGGGCATTTGAGAAAGTGACGAGAGGGCAGTATGGTCCGACTTGAAGTAAGAGTCGAACCCCCTGGGCGGCGAGGTGCTGGACGCGTGGCCGGTGTGTGTGGGAGTCATGATGACTGTGGGCGCCGGCGAGTCCTCGTCGGACATCGAGCCCGAGTCGGGCATCAGGGGCGTGCGCGCGAGAGGGGAAGACGGTGATGGAGGGCCGGACATCGAGGCGTAGTAGCGACGAGGCTGGTCGAACGCCGTGTTGATAGACGAGATGTGTTCTGGCCTTGGCATTGGTAAAAGGATTGACTGTGGAGTATCCGTGGGACAAGTTTGAGGGTCTAGTCTTTTCATTAGCCCCGTTCTTTGGGTGGATGACCGAATCGCCGCCGAGGCCGAGATAACAAAGGATGCTCGACAGCGGAGATGGACAAATTTATACACACAGACACACTTACCTAGCTCAATTTGCCCTTGATGCTGATGAGGCTAGCTCCTTTGTAGTCCTTGTCAAGGAAATTTGTCAAGCCGGTTGACAGCCGTTGTATGGAAGATCCCGAGAGCGGGGCGCAGCGACTGGCACTGGCAAAAGGTTGTTTCTGAGCGCTGCTATGGGAAACTGGGTGATGGGCAGAAGGATATCAGGGTAGATCCGGTACCGCTGATCGGGGAATGGGATTATGAATCAAAGTGTCTCAGACCGATGACGCCGAAGCCGCTGGGGGATCGAGCGCTCGAAGATCGAAGTCGCAGCTGATCGATAAGACGGGGCCTAGCGTTCCAGACGGGGCTGGCTCTGATCTCGTGGGAGGTGGTAGAGGGAGTTGTGGGAGGGGCTGCAAGTGATCGACGACCTGGAGGACTCTCTCTGACTTTTAAAGGCCGGCTTTGCGTTGAAGTCAGGTACGGGAGATCAAGAACGTGTGGGCGCAAGAGGAAAAAAGCAGGATCTGCGCAGATGTTTCCCGTGTCTATCTTTATACACCGTCGAGCCCACTAGTCAAGATGCCTCGAAGAGGAGTCGACATCAGCATCTCGTCCGAGATATCCGAGCGTGGCCGGTTCTGCCGATAACGTCCGCCCCATCCCAAGCCTCTACGGCAAGGCGATGGCCCGCCGAGCTGCGTGCCTGCCTGCCCTCTAGGTCGGCACTACGCCCGCTATTCGCCTCGACATGAGTCACGATCGCGCGAGGATGAGAGCGAGGCGTGGACCGGGGGGTCTGATAACGCACTATAAGAAACTCCGAGCCAATCTCAGGTAATGTTGCCTCAGGGGGCGCCCCTTTTCCTGGCCTAAGCTGCCGCCGGAATAACCATTACCTGTTCCACGTCATGCCGCGGTGCACGCGAATTTCCTAAGCCTAACGAGAGTTGTTGCTGGCGTCATGCATATGCCGCGAACCGATCTCGCGCACGCGCGCCTCGCACCCGATACGCCCCGTGAGATGGCGATGCCGAGAGAGGGCGGCTGCCGTGAACCACTTTCACATGCCACAGATAAGAATAGAGGCTGCGCGAGGCTGGTCAACGTCACGTCCAAGGCATGGCCCACACCGCTTGGGCGGGCTACAGGCAAAATGTGCAGCCGAAAAAGCAGGCGCAATTACAATTCGGGTCCACATGGCGCGGCACCAGCAACACGCGGTGGACCAAACGACGGCCATCGCCGGAAATGGCAAAGTGCTGCGATTCCCGAGTGCCTACCTGCCCTGACCCTTTGCCACGCGCCATGGTCTCGAGCTTGTCTCGGAAACGAGCAGCATAGCTTGCACAGACAAGCATACTGGCGCGTGGCTCCCATGCAGGGACTGATCACCGCTCCAGTCCCCTCCCCGCGCGCAATGTCGCATCGACGCGGCACCGAACTCTACCCGGATTGCTGAGCAGATCTTGTTAAGACTTGAATTTTAGGGTCGCCAAGCTAAGATGGCATGCGCTGTCGTGGCGGCCAGCTGCGCCTGCTCGGAATCATATACCTCGCGCCTCGGGCTGGATAGACGCCTTCGCAAGGCGTGGCACGGTCCGACCCCCTATTCACCCAATCATGGTATCTTCGCTCTCCCCATCGACGCTCTTGTCTGTCGTGCGCTGCTGCATGCGGCGACTGCGGCTGCGTGACTTGCAGCGTACGTCTCTGGACCTCGAGAGTTTCTCGGAGTGTCGCTGCGGGATGCGACGGGAGGTTGCGCAGCTTTGTGGCCCGCTGGAAGCAGTGAAAATCGCGTGGACGAGTACGACGACCGCGTACGACGCTCCGGGCCAAGCAGTTAGGCTACGTGGCAATAGCGTCCATCGGCCTGGAGAGAATCTCACGTCATCTCAGAGGCACCACCGCTCGAAAGTCAGTCACCGCCATGTCTCGCACTTACGCTATCAGCCCACGTACCGGCTCTGCCATGTGCCCCCCACGTCATTTGGACGTGGTGTGGTGTCTTGCCGCCTTCAAGACCTGTCGTCAACAGCAGCATCAACTTACCAAGAGCGTCCTTCGCTCTCGCCGGTGACCCGCGACGTGACGAACTCTTGGGGGGTGTAGCGTGTCCTCGAATTGGTTGCCGATCCGGCGCGCTGGGTCCGCATCGTCATCGAAGCAGGCACCTGTCCCGTGAATGCTCAGTCGTGCGGTCGTTGTCCACACCGTTCACGAGCTAGCGCATACTGGCGTGGTCAATGAATGACAGGCTGAACATCGTGCGTCTCTGACCATGTGAATCCTCTGCTTCATGTATATATCGCAGTCTCCCCGATACCGAAAATATTCAATCCATGCAGCTACCTATCATCGTCGTAAACAAGATTTTCCCACGCCCGGTCCCTACACCCGCGACGCCTCTCTTTGACCGTGCGTTTGGCATCTCAAAGCATCTATCACCTCGCCGCAGCTTGCTCAACACGCTCTACTTCTTCTTTCCGCCCTTCTTCTTCCCTCCTCCCGGTGCTGTCGTCTTCTCGTCCGAGTCTTGCATTAGCCCTGCGCGATGCAAACACATCCGCTCGTGGACTCACCAACTGCCAGATCCTTGACCTTGTCGACCAAACTCTCCACGGGCTCCTTCACCTTATCCTCCAGCACCTGCTTCACCTTGTCCTTGACCCCTTCCTTCTCGCCCGCCTCGTCCGCCTCTGGCGGAGTGGCGTCCGCCGTGCCGTTACTCTCCTGCCCGTTCGTCGCGGACGGCTGGCTCTCCTCCTCATCTGGCTTCTCCACCATAACCCCGCTTCCCTCCGTGCCAGCCGTCTCCAGTCCCTCTATCGCATCGGGGTCTTGAGCTCGGCCTTGGGCCGCACCCAGCTGGTATCCCTGGGCGCTGCTCTCGCCCTGGGATCCCAACTCCTCGAAGAGTCCGGTGTCTTCCGCTGGATGCGCGATCACCTCAGCGACCTTGCCTCGACCTTCACCCTCCAGCTCGGCCTTCCATCGACCGACAACCTCGCCCGCCTTGTCCGGCGCGTAGCTTCGCGCAAACAGAGCAGCCTCGGGAAGACGTCCCGTGTTGGCGAGGAGGTCAACACATGCGGCCGAATCCCCGAGTTGAAGGTACGCCGCGAATGCAATGTTGTTCAGGCCCTTCTCCTTTGTAGCCGCAGCGAGCTTCTCCAGGCCAGATCGGTCCGAGATCGACGTGTAGAGCAGGAGAAGAGCGGGGTAGTCGGCAGCCTTCTCGTAAGCCTCCTTGGCGAGGTCAAGCTGCCAGGCTTCGAGGGCCTTGTCTCCGACGACCTTCCACTTGGGCTGGGATCCAACTTCCGGAGCTTCGCGCACAAGCGACAGCGCCGTCTCGAGATCGTTGAGCGAGATAGCGAGGTCGAAGCGGTGGTCGGTATCGGTCGAGACGGACAGGGCAAGCTCCTTGAGATCTGCTCGTTAGCCCCGCGCCTTCGTGCAGCTGTCGTGCTCACCTTGAGCCTCGAGGAAACGGGCGATACGGTTTCGTTGGTCGCTTGGGATAGTCGGCAAGAGCTGTTCCGCTGCTTCCAGGTCGCCGCGCAGGATCGCGGTCTGATACTCCACCACAGTGAGGCTAAGAGCATAGCTAGAGACGTTGAGGTCCTTGTCGGCGACGTAGATCCGGTTGTGCGCGGGGAGGTAACCGAGCAGGAAAACGCCCCTGACCGTCAGCTCAAACTTTCAGCACTTGTGGAAACCACATACTGGTCGAAGTGGTTGAGCACGTGGGCCTGGTCGCCGATGAGGTAGCTGAGGCGGTTCGTGCTGTTCGTGTAGATGAAGCAGTCGCCGACCCATTTGCTGGTCTTGACCCTGATAGTGAGCGCTGTTTACTCGCTGACTATGGAAGGGATCTGTACTCACGTCTCGGACACCTCCGCGACAAGCTCGAAAGCCTCCTCGACACCCTCATCGCCAAGGCTCTCGCCAGCATCAACCTTCTCCTGCCAAGCATTCCTGTCGAAGCGGAGGACGTAGAACCCGTCCTCGGACGTGATCGCGACAAGCTCTCCGGAGGGGGACCAGCTCACACCGGTCGCGTCCACCTCGATCCGTCTGACAACGCTTCCCGTCTCCCAGTCCCAGAACATGACGAATCCGCTTCCCCTGGCAGCGAGCAAGGCTCCACCGTGCAGGCCCTCGATCGCCCAGGTCCCCGAAGACTTGATGAATCCCGGTCGTTCCTTGAAGCTTCGATACACCCGGATCTTCGCCTTGCCCTCCTGAATGGCGTAC
>Ga0308169_10001990_pt1 | contig 22196 bp, 23 predicted proteins | sample PhyBR1_2_FD_202139 | JGI IMG/M metagenome (GOLD analysis project Ga0308169, IMG submission 202139) | Phyllosphere microbial communities from UC Gill Tract Community Farm, Albany, California, United States - DLSLSB.R1 | ecosystem: Host-associated > Plants > Phyllosphere > Unclassified | place...
TGTCCCACCGGCGCGACGACATCCAAGGCCTGCGCGCGCTGGCCGTCGGCCTCGTCGTCGCTGCCCATCTCGGCGTGGCCGGGATGAGCGGCGGCTTCATCGGGGTCGACGTCTTCTTCGTCATCTCGGGGTTCCTGATCACCGGCGTCCTGCTGCGCGAGCACGCCGGCGAGGACGGCATCAGCCTGCGTGGCTTCTTCACCCGGCGCGCGCAGCGCATCCTGCCGGCCGCGATCGTGGTCTCCGCGGCGATCCTGGTGGTCGCGGGCCTGACCCAGTCGTCGGTGCAGGTGCGCCAGTACCTGCACGACGCGCTCTGGTCGGCCGGCTTCCTGGAGAACAAGCACCTCGTCGACCAGGCCACCGACTACTTCGCCACCAACGCCACCTCGCCGTTCCAGCACTTCTGGTCGCTGTCGGTGGAGGAGCAGTTCTACCTGGTCTGGCCGTTCGCGCTGCTGCTCCTGCTGCGCGCCCTCGATCGCCGCGTCGTGCTCGTCGTCATCGCGACCGTCGTGGCGCTGTCGGTGCTCGCCTCGGTCTCGCTGACGGTGAGCAGCCCCGACCAGGCCTACTTCGCGACGTACACCCGGGCCTTCGAGCTGGGCCTCGGAGCGCTGCTCGCGCTGGGCGTCGTCCTCGGGGGCTGGCGGATGCCGGCCTGGTTCGCATGGGTCGGCGGCCTCGTCGGCATCACCCTGATCGTGGTCTCGGCCCTGGTCATGGACGGTACGGGCTTCCCCGGCTGGCACGCGCTCGTTCCCACCCTCGGCGCCACGGCACTGCTCGCCGCCGGCCTGCAGCGGCAGGTGGGTGTCAACCGCCTGCTCGGGCTGGCACCGCTGCGCTGGCTCGGCGACATCTCGTACAGCCTCTACCTCTGGCACTTCCCGATCATCGTGCTCGGCCGTCCGCTGCTGCCCGAGCAGTGGTCGAGCTGGCAGCAGGCGGTCGCGCTGCTGGCCGTCTCCCTGCTCGCCGCCGAGTTCACGTACCGGCTGGTCGAGCAGCCGCTGCTGCGCTGGCGCCACACCAGGTTCCGTGGCCTGCGGCCCCTGATCTGGTGGCCGGTCGCCTTCACCACGGTCATGACGGTCGCGTTCGGCTCCTCGGCGTACGCGGAGCACCGGCAGGCGATCACGGCCCAGCACGCGGTGACCTGGTACGCCCAGCACAGTGACGCGTGCCCAGACGGCGGCCTGAGCGCCTCGGCCTCGGTGACACTGGCCACCGTGCGGACCGAGCTCGACTGCGCCCAGAGGCTGGTCGAGCGCCAGGCGCCGGTGCCTGCGGGCGTGCGCCCCGATCAGGTGGCGCTGGACAGCTTCGACAGCGGCCCGTTCTGTTGGGACCACACGGTCAAGGCCATCGTCGGCTGCGCCGCCGATCTTTCCCCGGATCGGCCGGACCTGGTCGTGGTGGGCGACTCGCACATGGGTCACTGGCTGCCCGCCTTCCAGCGGATCGCCGAGGACCGCGGGCTCGACTTCGTCCCGTTCGTCCGCGCGGGCTGCCCGATCTGGGATCTGCCCACCGCTCCCGGCGGCAAGGACGGCAACGATCCGGCGTGCGGTGCCTACCGCGCTGACACGCTGCGGCAGATCGCCACCCTCCACCCCGCGGTCATCGTCGTGACGAGCCTCATCGACGTCCGGGCCGACGACGCCTCGGACCCGGTCGGCAACGGCTGGCGCACGGCGATCCACCAGACCGTCGACAAGCTCACCGAGCTGACGCCGAAGGTCGTCGTCCTGGCCGACACGCCGCTGCGGCCGACCGCGGTGCCCGCTTGCCTCGGGGCACCGGGCAACGGCCTCGCCGGATGCGACCTGACGCGCTCGCCGGCGCAGATCGGCACCGACTCGTGGCTCGAGCGGACCGTCGAGGCGGCCGGTCTGCGCTGGGTCGACCCGACCGTGCTGATCTGCCGTGACGACGCCTGTCCGGCCGTCGCGGCGGGCATCGGGATGTACAGCGACGACTCGCACATCACCCGTACGTGGAGCGCCCACGTCGCGCCCGCGCTCGACGAACTCCTCGACCAGGCAGGCGCGTTCAGCGGCTGAGGGTCACAGCCCCGTGGTCCCGTCGATCTGCTCGCGCAGCAGATCGGCGTGGCCGGCGTGGCGGGCGTACTCCTCGATCATGTGCACCAGGACGTCGCGGATCGTGGTCTCCTCGCCGTGGCGGGTCAGCCGCGTGCCGCCGAGGTCCTCGTCGCCCAGCGCGTCGAGGACACCGTCCGCGTACGCGATCTGCTCGTGCCAGCGGGCGAACGCCTCGGCGGCCGACTCCGCCGTCGGCGCGATCGAGCGGAAGCCTCCGGTCGGGTCGTCGGCGTCCAGCATCGGCTCGTCGGCGTGCCCGTCGATCACCATCCGGAACCAGACGTGCTCGACCCGTCCCAGGTGCCGCACCAGCCCCAGCAGGCTCAGCTCGCTCGGTGCGAGGCTCGCCGCAGCGAGCTGCTCGGGGGAGAGCCCCTCGCACTTCGCCTGGAGGACGCGGCGATGGCCGTCGAGGTAGAAGCGGTACGTCGCCAGCTCGCCGCGTTCGGGTGCCGGCTCGAACCTCCCGGTGATCGTCACAGCCCCGTGGTCCCGTCGATCTGCTCGCGCAGGAGGTCCGCGTGACCGGCATGGCGGGCGTACTCCTCGATGAGATGCACCAGGACCTCGCGCCGGGTGCTCGTGCGGCCATCACGGTTGGTCGCCAGCTCCATGCCCATGGTCTCGTCGCTCTGCGTCTCCAACCAGGCGTCGGCCAGCTCGACCTGGTCGCGCCAGGCGGCGAGCGCCTCGTCCACCTCCTCCTGCGTCCCCGTGATCGCGTTGAACTCGAAGTCCGGATCGGAGGGATCGGTGAACAGGCGCGGCTCGTCTGTCAGGCCCTGCAGCGCCCGGCGGAACCAGGTCTGCTCGACGTACGCCAGGTGGCGCACGAGGCCGAGCAGGCTCAGCGTGCTGGGCGCCACGCTACGGCTCGCCAGCTGCGCGGGGGAGAGCCCGGAGCACTGGCGCTCCAGGGTGGTGCGGAAGTGGTTGAGGTAGTCGCGGTAGTTCGCCAGCTCGCCGGTCTGCATGGGTCCATGCAACCGACTCGCGGTCGCGGCGTCCACCCGGTTACTCTTAGCGCATAGGCGTCCGAGCCGTCATCAGCGGCGAGCCTGGGGAAGAAAGCGCAAGCAAGTAGAACCCCACGGGTAAGCCCGTCACAGCAGTCATGAGTGGCATCTCGACAGGCTCGATGAGCGTGGAGGATGCAAGCGGGGTGGTACCGCGGTCCTCGGATCGTCCTCGTGGTTTCGACAGGCTCAACCGACGAACCGCGCAGGAGATGCTGCCATGACCTATCCGAAGGTCACCACCGACCCCACCGCCGCGCCCGACCACCGCGGTGTCCCGGCCAGCCCGCGCTTTCCCGAGCTCGAGAAGCGCGTCCTGGCCTACTGGGCCGAGGACGGCACCTTCCAGGCGAGCATCGACCAGCGCGACCCGGGCGAGAACGGCAGCAACGAGTTCGTGTTCTACGACGGCCCGCCGTTCGCCAACGGCCTGCCGCACTACGGTCACCTGCTGACCGGCTACGTCAAGGACATCGTCCCCCGCTACCAGACGATGCGCGGCAAGCGCGTCGAGCGCCGGTTCGGCTGGGACACCCACGGCCTGCCGGCCGAGCTGGAGGCGATGCGCCAGCTCGACATCAAGACCACCGACGAGATCCACGAGATGGGCATCGACGTCTTCAACGACGCCTGCCGCACCTCGGTGATGAAGTACGCCGACGTCTGGCAGGAGTACGTCACCCGCCAGGCGCGCTGGGTCGACTTCGAGCACGACTACAAGACGCTCAACCCCGACTACATGGAGTCGGTCATCTGGGCGTTCAAGACGATGTTCGACAAGGGCCTCATCTACGAGGGCTTCCGCGTCCTGCCGTACTGCTGGAACGACGAGACGCCGCTGTCCAACCACGAGCTGCGGATGGACGACGACGTCTACAAGCCGCGCCAGGACCCGGCCGTCACCGTCGGCTACGACGTCACCACGGAGGGCCCGTTCCGGGGCAAGAAGCTCCTCATCTGGACCACGACGCCGTGGACCCTGCCGAGCAACCTCGCGGTCATGGTCGGCACCGAGATCGACTACGTGTCGGTCACCGCCCCGGACGGCAACGACTACCTCCTCGCCGAGGCGCGCGTCGCCGCGTACAAGCGGGAGCTCTACCCCGAGGCCGACGAGCCGACGGTGACCTGGCGTGGCAAGGGCGCCGATCTGCTCGGCCTGACGTACGCGCCGCCGTTCTCCTACTACGCCGGCCACCCGAACGCGTTCCGCGTCGTCGCGGCCGACGACGCGGTCACCACCGACTCCGGTGTCGGGCTGGTCCACACCGCCGGCGCGTTCGGTGAGGTCGACAAGGAGGTGACCGACCGCGAGGGCATCGAGGCGGTCATGCCGGTCGGCAAGGACGGCAAGTTCACCCATCCGGTCGAGGCGTACGCGGGCCTGCAGGTCTTCGAGGCCAACAAGCCGATCATCCAGGACCTGAAGAACGTGTCCGGTCCGGTGACGCCCGGCACCGTCCTGCTGCGCCAGGAGTCGTACGAGCACTCGTACCCGCACTGCTGGCGCTGCCGCCAGCCCCTGATCTACAAGGGTGTCTCGTCGTGGTTCGTCGAGGTGACCGCCTTCAAGGAGCGGATGCTCGAGCTCAACGAGCAGATCCGCTGGGTCCCCGACCACATCCAGCACGGCCAGTTCGGCAAGTGGCTAGAGAACGCCCGCGACTGGTCGATCACCCGCAACCGCTTCTGGGGCTCGCCGGTCCCGGTGTGGAAGTCCGACGACCCGGCGTACCCGCGGATCGACGTCTACGGCTCCTTCGAGGAGATCGAGCGCGACTTCGGCACGCTGCCGCTGAACAAGGATGGCGAACGCGACCTGCACCGCCCGTGGGTCGACGACCTCACCCGCCCGAACCCCGACGACCCGACGGGGCAGTCCACGATGCGCCGCGTCGAGGACGTCCTCGACGTGTGGTTCGACTCCGGCTCGATGTCGTTCGCGCAGAACCACGTGCCGTTCGAGCACAACGAGTGGTTCGAGCACCACTTCCCCGGCGACTTCATCGTCGAGTACATCGGCCAGACCCGCGGCTGGTTCTACACCCTGCACATCCTGGCCACGGCGCTCTTCGACAAGCCGGCTTTCTCCAGCTGCGTCAGCCACGGCATCGTGCTGGGCTCGGACGGCAACAAGATGTCGAAGTCGCTGCGCAACTACCCGGACGTCTCCGAGGTCTTCGACCGCGACGGCGCCGATGCGATGCGCTGGTTCCTCATGTCGAGCCCGATCCTGCGCGGCGGCAACCTCGTCGTCACCGAGCAGGGCATCCGCGACTCGGTGCGCCAGGTGATGATCCCGCTGTGGAACAGCTGGTACTTCTTCCAGCTCTACGCCAACGCCGCCCAGCTGGACGCCGAGGCGTCGACCGCGTCGCTCGACCCGCTGGACCGCTACATCCTGGCCAAGCTCCGCGCGTACGTCGCGGAGATGACCGAGGCGATGGACCTCTACTACGTCGCGGAGGCGTGCGAAGCGACCCAGCGGTTCCTCGACGTCCTCACCAACTGGTACATCCGTCGCAGCCGCGAGCGCTTCTGGAACGAGGAGCAGGACGCCTTCAACACGCTCTACACCGTGCTGGAGACCGTCTGCCGCGTCACCGGCCCGCTGCTGCCGCTGACCACCGAGGAGATCTGGCGCGGCCTGACGGGCGGTCGTTCGGTGCACCTGGCCGACTGGCCCACGGTCGCCGAGCTCGTCGAGGTGCCCGGGGACGGCGAGCTGGTCGCCCGGATGGACGCGGTCCGCGACGTCTGCTCGGCCACCTCCGCGCTGCGCAAGGCCCGCAAGCTGCGCAACCGCCTCCCGCTGGCGGGCCTCACCGTCGTCGGCGCCGACGTGACCGGCTTCGAGGAGATCATCGGGGACGAGGTCAACGTCAAGGCCGTCCGCCTGCTCGACGCCGAGGCGGACGAGGCGAGGTCGTACGGCGTGGAGCAGCGGCTCACCGTCAACGCGCGTGCTGCGGGCCCACGACTGGGCAAGAGCGTGCAGCAGGCGATCAAGGGCGCCAAGTCCGGTGACTGGTCCGTCGACGCCGCCGGCGCGGTGACGGCGGGCGGCCTGACCCTGGAGGAGGGGGAGTACACCCTCGAGACCGTCGCCGGTGCGGCGGACGACACCTCGGCGGTCGGCATGCTCCCCTCGTCAGGCTCGGGGAGCACCGGCGCCTTCGTCGTCCTCGACACCGTCGTCACTGCGGAGCTCGCCGCCGAGGGTCTCGCCCGCGATCTGGTCCGTGCGGTCCAGCAGGCGCGCAAGGACGCCGGCTTCCAGGTCGAGGACCGGATCTCGCTCACGATCGCCGGCACGGCGACGGTCCAGGACGCCGCCCGTACGCACGAGCAGCTGATCTCCCAGGAGACCCTCGCCACCTCGTACGCGGTCGTCGACCTGGCCGACGACGCCGTCGGGGACGCCGTCTCGGTGGGCGAGGGCGACAAGGCGACCATCGGCGTCGTCTTGGCAGACTGACGGCCATGGCCCTGCCTCTGGACATCACCGGTGACGTCGTCGCCCTGACCGAGCGACTGGTCGACATCGAGTCGGTCAGCCTCGGCGAACAGGAGATCGCGGACGCGGTCGAGGCGGCGCTGGCGCCCTATGACCACCTCACCGTGGTCCGTCGGGGAAACACCGTCGTGGCGCGGACCGAGCTCGGGCGCGACGAGCGGATCATCCTGGCCGGTCACCTCGACACGGTGCCGATCAACCACAACCTGCCCTGTCGCAACGACGGCGAGTACCTGCACGGTCTCGGGACGACCGACATGAAGGGCGGCGACGCGATCATCCTGAAGCTCGCTGCGACCCTGACCGAGCCCAACCGCGACGTCACCTACGTGCTCTACGAGGCCGAGGAGATCGCGTCGGTCCACAACGGCCTGCGCAAGCTCGCGGAGTCCGACGTGGCGGCGGACCGCGATCTCCTCACCGGCGACTTCGCGATCCTGATGGAGTCCTCGTGTGCGGAGGTCGAGGCGGGCTGCCAGGGCACGCTGCGCGTCGAGATCCGTACGACGGGGGAGCGGGCCCACTCGGCCCGTGCCTGGACGGGCAGCAATGCCATCCATGCCGCTGCCCCGATCCTGGCCACGCTGCGCGACTACGTGCCGCGCACGCCGGTCATCGACGGGCTCGAGTACCACGAGGGGCTCAACGCGGTCGCGATCTCGGGCGGCGTCGCCGGCAACGTCATCCCCGACGAGTGCGTCGTGACGGTCAACTACCGCTTCGCGCCCGATCGCTCGGAGGAGGAGGCGCTGGAGCATGTACGCCAGACCTTCCCGGGGTACGACATCACCGTGACCGACTCCGCCCCCGGCGCGCTGCCCGGCTTGGAGCTGGCGGCGGCTCAGGAGTTCGTCCGGGCGGTCGATGCTGAGGTGCGGCCGAAGTTCGGCTGGACCGACGTGGCACGGTTCAGCGCGTTCGGCATCCCGGCGGTGAACTACGGCCCGGGCGACGCGGCGTATGCCCACAAGTTGGACGAGAAGGTGTTGATCTCGCGTATCTACCGCTGCGAGCAGGCTCTGCGTGATTGGCTTCAGGGATGAGCGCCCAGCGCAGTGGCTTCAACGGCTACGAACACAGCGCCCACCCCAGCGGCACCACCAACGACCAGCGGCTGCTCGACAGCCGCGGTCCGCAGGGGTGGACCCACACCGACGTCTGGCGGGTGATGAAGATCCAGGCCGAGTTCGTCGAGGCCTTCGACGACCTCGCCGAGATCGGCCCGGCGATCAGCATCTTCGGCAGCGCCCGCACCAAGCGCGACGCCCCCTCGTACGAGATGGGGGTCAAGCTCGGTGCCGCGCTCGCCGACGCCGGGTTCGCGGTGATCACCGGCGGCGGCCCCGGCGCGATGGAGGCCGCCAACAAGGGCGCCCGCGAGGCCGGCGGCACCAGCATCGGCCTCGGCATCGAGCTGCCGTGGGAGCAGAGCCTCAACGAGTACGTCGACCTGGAGATCCACTTCCGCTACTTCTTCGTCCGCAAGACGATGTTCGTGAAGTACTCCCAGGGCTACGTCGTGCTGCCCGGCGGCCTCGGCACGCTGGACGAGCTCTTCGAGGCGATGACCCTCGTCCAGACCGACAAGGTGACCCGCTTCCCGATCGTGCTGATCGGCGTCGAGCACTGGTCGGGCCTGATCGGGTGGATGAGGGAGCGGATGCTGGCTGAGGGCTTGATCTCGCCGTCCGACCTCGACATGCTCACCCTGACCGACGACATCGACGAGGCCGTCGACCTGATGGTGAAGGCGCGTGACGCACGATGATGTGTGGCCGGAAATGATGTGGGTCTTCGCGATCCTGATCGTGTTGGCGATGGGATCGATCGCGGTGATCGCGGCCGGTCGCGGCACGCCGATGCAGGACGAGTACGACGACCGTCCCGACGTCTTCGTCCCCGCCGAGGGTGACCTGATCGGGCCGAGCGACCTCAAGGCGGTCCGCTTCTCGCTCGCGGTGCGCGGCTATCGCATGTCCGAGGTCGACGCGCTGCTCACGCGGCTCGCCCAGCAGCTCGAGGAGAGCAACGGCGCGCCGGTGCCGCTGGCCCTGTCGGCGCGGCCCCCTGCGGCTGAGCCGGCGGCGGAGCCGCAACCCGGAGCCGGCGCCGCGGCCCCCACCCGCTCCGAGGAGCGTACGAGCTTTTCGAAGGGCTTCACGAAGGGCACGCAGGACGAGGGTCCCTCCGAGGACCCTGCCTGATGGCGGTGCTCGTCTACGTCTTCACCGGGCTGGCGGGCCTGATCGTGCTGCTGACCCGGCTGCGCTGGCAGCAGGAGGCCGTCGCGGGCAACACCGCGGTCAGCGACCGGTGGGCGCTGTGGCACACCCTGTGCGGCATCGTCGCCGTCGTCGCGTGGACGACGTTCCTGGCCGGCTCCGAGGACACCTGGTTCGGCGGGGCCGGGATGGGCGTCGTCGGACTCGGCTTCTGGTGGCTGGTGGTGATCTTCGGGATCGTCATCCTGCTGCGCTGGCTGCCGAGCCACGGAAGGCACGCCGGCTCCGGCGGTGAGGACGGCTGGTCCCGCGGTCCGGCGCTCTCCCTGCTTGCGCATGGGGGCATGCTCGTCATCACCGTGGTCTTCACCTGGGCCTATCTCCTGCAGAAAGTGTGAATCCGTGCCTCTGCGACTCGGCGCAGCCGTCACCTCCCTCGCTCTCACCACGACCCTCACCGCGACGCTCACCGGTGCGACCCTCGCCCTCGGGGCCGGCGCGGCGCACGCCGCAACCCGGCCGGCCGTGATCGACCGGGTGGTGATCGGGCAGTCGGTCAAGCACCGCCCGATCGTCGCCTGGCACCTCGGCGAACCGGCGCCCGGGCGTCAGACGGTGCTGATCGTGAGCACCATGCACGGCAACGAGCGCCAGATCCAGCAGATCCCCGAGGCGTTGCGCGACGGTCGCCGGATCAAGGGCGCCGACATCTGGGTGCTGCCGGTGATGAACCCCGACGGCCTGGCCCGCAACACCCGGCAGAACGCGCACGGCGTCGACCTCAACCGGAACTTCCCGACGCAGTGGGTCCACACCACGGGGCACTACGCCTCCGGACCGCGTGCCGCCAGCGAGCCGGAGACCCGCGCGATGATGCGCTTCCTGCTGAAGATCCGGCCCGACCGGATGATCAGCTTCCACCAGCCGCTGCACGGCGTCGACTACAACGAGCGCCGTCCCACGTTCTCGCGGCACATCGCCCGCGCGCTGCGTCTGCCGGTCTCGCGGGTGCGCTGCGGCGGCGTCTGCGGCGGCACGATGACGCAGTGGTTCCAGGCCCATCTGCCCGGCTCCGCAGTGACCGTCGAGTACGGCACGAGGCCGTCGGGGTGGGCCATGCGCAAGCAGGCGCCGACCGCCCTGCTCCACCTCTTCGGAGGGCGTCGCTGACCAAGCGACACCCCATAGGGGATAATGGTGAAGGACACAGGGCCATAGACCGGCTCTGTTCGACTTTGATGAAGGGGTGCCACGCATGGCGGCGATGAAGCCACGGACGGGCGACGGTCCGATGGAGGTCACCAAGGAGGGACGCGGCATCGTGATGCGCGTTCCGCTCGAGGGTGGGGGTCGTCTCGTCGTTGAGCTCAACGCCGATGAGGCCACCGCACTCCGTGAGGCGCTCCAGGGCGTCGTCGGCTGATCGTGGCCGCACCGACGCTCCCACCCCAGGTCGTCCCGCCCCGCTTCCTCCTCGCCGCCAGCAGCCCCGAGGACCTCGACGTCGAGGTCATCGCGCTGCCGGTCGCGCTCTCGACCACCGGGAGCACGCCGGGCGATGCGGACGGCGGGCTGGTCCTGGGGCCGGGAGCGGTGGCGCTCGACGAGCGCTTCGACCTGCTGGCTCTCCTGGAGAGCGAGCGGGCGACCGGCAGCGCCGGCGAGGTGGTGTCCGTGCCCGTGGCCGGAGCCGGTCGGCTGACGCGGATCCTCCTCGTGGGGGTCGGCGCCCAGCGCGGCGACGACTTCCGCCGGGCGGGAGCGGCGCTCGCCCGCGCCACCCGCGACGTGGCCTCGGTGGCGACGACGATCCCGGCGCTGTCGCCGGACGAGGCGCTCGAGCCGTTCGTCGTCGGTGCGATCCTCGGGTCGTTCGACTTCACCTGGCGCTCGACGGGCCCGCAGTGGCATCCGCCGGGCGCGATCATGCTGGCGGACCTCTCCGAGGAGACGTACGGGCGAGCCGTGGCGCGCGCCGTCGCCATCGGCGGGGCCAGCTGGCGCGCCCGCTTCCTGGCGACCGTGCCCTCGAACCTCAAGAACCCCGCCTGGCTGGCCGAGCAGGCCCTCGAGGTCGCCGCAGCGACGGGGCTCAAGGCGCAGGTGTGGGATGAGCAGCAGCTGGCCGCGGAGGGCTTCGGCGGCATCCTGGCCGTGGGCCGGGCCTCGGCCACCCCACCGCGGATGATCCGGCTCGACTACACGCCGCCGAAAGCCGGCCGGAAGACCCCGACGCTGGTCCTGGTCGGCAAGGGCATCACCTTCGACTCCGGCGGTCTGTCGATCAAGACGGCCGAGGGCATGGCCACGATGAAGCGCGACATGACGGGCGGCGCGGTCGTGCTCGCCACGATGGCCGCGCTCGCCGAGGTGGGCTGCCCGATCCGCGTCGTCGGGCTGATCGCCGCAGCCGAGAACGTCATCTCCGGCGACGCGCTGCGCCCCGGTGACGTGATCCGCCACTACCCGGGCGACAAGGGCGGCCGTACGACGGAGGTCACCAACACCGACGCCGAGGGCCGGCTCGTGATGGCCGACGCGCTCGCGTACGCGGTCGACAGGATCAAGCCGGACGCCTTGGTCGACGTCGCCACCCTGACGGGTGCGATGAAGCTCGCCCTGGGCCAGAGCCTCGGCGGCTTCTTCGCCACCGACGACGTCCTCGCCGCCCGGCTGGAGGAGGCGGCCAGCGTCTCCGGCGAGCACCTGTGGCGGATGCCGCTGTTCGCCGCGTACGAGGAGCGCAACTCCTCCACGATCGCGGACGCCGACAACGCCGGCGGTGGACCGGGTGCCATCACCGCCGCCCTCTTCCTCAAGCCCTTCACCGGCGGGCTTCCCTGGGCCCACCTCGACGTCGCCTCGGTCGGCGACGCCCCTGAGGACCGCTTCGAGTGGACCAAGGGCCCGACGGGCTTCGGCGCCCGCCTGCTCCTGACCTGGCTCGGTCAGGACGACCCCCTCGCCACCATCGGCTGAGTCGGCGGTGCGGGAGGGCCGATTCGGCGGCCTCAGGCCTCCGCGACCCACTCCTTCTTGGCGAACAGCAGCCCGTCACCGACGGGGAGGAGGAGAGGAGTGAGCTCCTCGTGCGCGGCGACAGCCTTGACGAGGTCACGGATGGAGACGGTCTCGGGGTCGCGCTGGGCGGGGTCGGCGACCTTGTCGTGCCACAGCGCGTTGTCGAAGGCCACCACGCCGCCGGGGCGCAGCAGCCGCAGCGCCTCGGTGAGGTAGGCGGCGTACTCGGTCTTGTCGCCGTCGCAGAAGACGATGTCGTAGTGCCCGTCGGTGAGGCGCGGGAGCACGTCGAGCGCCGCCCCCGAGATGGTACGGGCGCGCTGGGTCGGCACGCCGGCCTCGGTGAAGGTCTGCCGGGCCAGGCGCTGGTGCTCGGTCTCGATGTCGACGGTGGTCAGCACGCCGTCGGCACGCATGCCGCGCAGCAACCACAGCCCCGACACGCCCGTGCCGGTGCCGATCTCGACGACCGCGCGAGCGTCCAGCACCGAGGCGAGGAAGCGCAGGGCGGCGCCGGCGCCGGGGCTGATCGGGGACACCCCGACCTCCTCAGCACGCGTACGGGCGGCGGCGAGGAGTTCGTCCTCGGCGACGTATCCCTCCGCGAACGTCCAGGTGGCGGCGGTGGGCGAGGGGAACTGCTTGACCATGCGCCCAACCTATCGCCATGAAGGGCCGAGGACCGTGAACGCTGACCGGAACATTGGGCGCCGGATCTTCGTTGGAGCCATTAATGAAGTCTTCAGGGAGAGGCTCTAGCGTGGATCGCGTGAGCGAGATGAGTACGGACGGCGCGGCCGCGGTGGTCCCGACGTGGGACGAGATCGTCGAGCAGCACTCCGACCGGGTCTACCGGCTCGCGTACCGTCTGACGGGCAACCGCCCCGATGCCGAGGACCTCACGCAGGAGGTCTTCGTCCGGGTCTTCCGCTCGCTCGACAGCTACGTGCCCGGCACCTTCGAGGGCTGGCTGCACCGGATCACCACCAACCTCTTCCTCGACCAGGCGCGGCGCAAGCAGCGCATCCGGTTCGACGCCCTCTCCGACGAGCGCGCCGCGCGGCTCAGCAGCGCCGCTCCCACGCCGGACCTGGCCTTCACCGACCAGCGCTTCGACGACGACATCGAGCGCGCGCTCGCCACCCTGCCGCCGGACTTCCGGGCCGCGGTCGTGCTCTGCGACGTCGAGGGCCTCTCCTACGAGGAGATCGCCGAGATCCTCGGCGCCAAGCTCGGCACGGTGCGCTCCCGGATCCACCGCGGCCGCGTGATGCTCCGCAACGCCCTGGCCCACCGCGCACCGCGGGCCGGCAGGCTGCGCTACTCGGGCCCGAAGGTGCTGTGGGGCGGCGCCTCGTGATCTCCCCGCTGAGCGGGTGGACCGGCGGCATCGGGGGACACCTCGGTGATCGCACGAGCGCACTGCTCGACGGCCAGCTCAGTGCCGAGGAGGCGGAGCGCGCATGGGCGCACGTGCACACCTGTCACGTCTGCCGTGACCGGGTGGAGCGGGAGGGGTGGCTCAAGCGCCGGCTTGCCGGCCTCACGTACGACCCGACCGCCTGCGCCGCTCCGGACGACCTCAAGGGCACCCTGCTGGGCGCCCCCGGAGACGTGTTCTTCGGGTTCCCGCTGGAGGTCGCTCACGATCGCACCTCGCACCGGCGCGCACTCGGACTCGCCGCGCTGGGCGGTGGAGCGCTAGGCGCCGCAGTGATGGGGGTGCTCGCATTCGGCGCGGCCCCTGCCTCGGCCCCGACGACCCCGGCTCCTGCAGCGGTCGGCTCGGCGGTCCCGGTGCCGGTCGCCGCGACGACGGTACGGCCCCAGCCCTGACCTACGCCTCGGCGTCGGCCTCCGCGGCGTCGTCTGCGAAGGGATGCTCGGCGACGAAGGTCTTCGTCTCCGCATAGAGCCGCTGGATGTACTCCTCGAGCGCGCTCGACTCGACCCGCCACTGGCCCCGACCGCCGATCTTGATCGCCGGCAGGTCACCGCGCCGCACGAGCGCGTAGACCTGCGCCGACGAGGTGTTCAGCGTCTCCGCCACGTCGGCGAGGGTCAGGAAGCGTGGGGTCCCTGGCATGGGGCCATGATCCCACCTCCTCCCGACCGGCACCGGCAGGGGCGCGCCGCCTGTGGATAAGAGCGCTTGTGGATAACGCGCCGTGCTGGTTTGGCGGGTCCGGGTTCGGGTCATGATCGGGACGTGGCTCGCACACTCGGCCCGTCCCTGGGCACCTCGGTGACGCTGTCGAACGGCAGCGCCGGCATCAGCGCACCACCCCAAGCCGCTCGTACGCAGCGGCCCGGCTGGCGCGATCCGCGACTGTGGGTAGGCGTCGCGATCGTGGCGGCCTGCGTCGCGACCGGCGCCCGCGTCCTCAGCTCCGCCGACGAGACCGTCGGCGTCTGGGCAGTGCGTGCCGACGCCGGCACCGGCGCGGTCCTCAGCCGTGACGACCTCGAGGTGCGCCGGGTGCACTTCGGCTCGGCCGGCGATCTCGGCGGCTACCTCCGCGTCGATGCGCCCCTTCCCGACCAGCTGCCGCTCGCCCGGCCGGTCGGTGCGGGGGAGCTGCTGCCGCGCGCCGCGGTGGCCGACGCGGTCGCGACCGACACGGTCCAGCTTCCGCTGCCGGTCGATCCCGCGCAGGTGCCGCCCGCGGTGCGCAGCGGCTCCGTCGTCGACGTCTACGTCGTGGGCACGGGCGGTTCCGGTGATCGGAGCGCGGACCCGGCGGGAGCGACTCCAGCCACGCCCGCGCTGAGCGCTGTCACCGTCATCGCCGCGCCGGGGCTGGACGAGACGTTCGGCAGCGGGGAGACGCGGCGCCAGCTCACCCTGGCCGTGCCGGAGAAGCGAGCGCAGGCCTTCTTCGGGCTGCTGGGCAGCCTCAGCGACCCGACGATCTCCGTCGTGCTGCGACCGGCGGGCTGAGGAATGACGCCGGTCCTCATCCTCGCTGCGGGTGCCGACTGGGAGACCGACGCGCTCGGCGTGCTCGAGCGAGCGCCCGGCCTGGTCGTGCTGCGCCGCTGCGTCGACGTGGACGACCTGGTGGCCGCGGCGAGCGCCGGGCAGGCCGAAGCCGCCGTGGTCGCCCTCGACGCGCCCGGCCTCGACGCGCCCGCGGTCGATCACTTGCGACACCACGGTGTCCGCGCGATCGGTGTCCTCCCGCTGGGCGCGGCGCAGGAGTCGGCACGCACCGCCGCCAGCCGCGCCGGCATCGGGCGGGTGGTGGGCGAGGACGATCTGGCCGCACTGCCCGGTGCGATCACCGCCCCGGATGTGAGCGGTGCGCCACGCATCGGCGGCGGAACGCCGGCCAGCGTGCCCACCGCCCAGCCCGCCACCGCGGCGGGCCGGGTGATCGCGGTCTGGGGACCCGCGGGTGCGCCGGGCCGCAGCACGGTGGCAGCCGCGGTCGCCGCCGAGATCGCCCGTCGGCAGCGGCCGGTGCTGCTGGTCGACGCCGATCCCTACGGCGGCTCGATCGCGCAACAGCTCGGCGTGCTCGACGAGGTCTCCGGGCTGCTGGCCGCCTCCCGCAGCGGTCTGGGACCGGCGACCCGCCTGCTCGGCACCCACCTCGCCGTCCTGACCGGTCTCCCGCGCCCGGAGCGCTGGGCCGAGATCCGCCCCGGCGTCCTGTCCGACCTCGCCGAGCAGGGTCGCCGGATCGGCGAGGTGATCGTGGACACGGGCTTCAGTCTCGAGGAGCCGGCGGACCCGAGCGCCCGCAGCAGCCGCAACCAGCTGACCCTGGAGGCGCTCGACGCGGCCGACGAGGTGCTGGTCGTCGGTTCCGCCGACCCGGTCGGCTTGAGCCGCCTCGCGCGCGGGCTGGTCGACCTGGGTGACCTGCCGTCGGCGCCTCCCGTACGCGTGGTGGTCAACCGGATGCGCACGAGCCTCGGCTGGACCGAGCAGGAGGTCGCCGGCATGATCGCCGGGCTCGTACGACCGATCGGGCTTCACTTCCTGCCCGAGGACCGCAGCGCCGTCGACCGGGCGCTGGTCGCCGGACGCAGCCTCGCCGAGGAGGCCCCGGAGTCTCCGCTCGGCCGTGCGGTCGCAGGACTCGTCACCGAGCTGGTGCCAGGCCTCGGCGCGGCGACGGCCGGGCGCCGCCGTCTCGCTAGGCGGAGAACAGCAGGTAGAGCCCGCCGACCGTGAAGCCCACCATCGTGACCAGCAGCGGGATCTGCCCGGTCACCTGATGGCGACGGGGCAGGACCGCGATCGCGCGCCGGTGCGAGCAGACCACCCCGAGGATGTGCCCGATCACGACGGCGATCACCTTGACGTTGGCCAGCATGGTCGGGTGGTAGGCGAAGTAGTAGCTGACCGACCAGTTCGCGGTGCCGAACCAGTTGGCTCCGTCGCTGAACGGGTCGCTCGCCTGGATCAGCGTCGCCTGGCCGCCCTCGAGGAAGTAGCTCAGGTAGTGCGCCACCACGTACCCGCCGATGATCGGGATCATGGAGGGCGCGAGCACACCGGGCAGGCGGCGGCGATCCAGCCGCTCGTCCCCGTCACCCACCCCGGTGAGCATCGTGCCCGCGCAGAAGAAGCCGGCGACGGCCGCCGGGAAGAGGACCAGCGCGATGTTGTCGGCGAGGTAGGCATGCCGGGCGACGACGTTCTCACCCTGGATGAACGTCAGCCACGCCGTCGCGTCGCGGAACGAGTCGAAGACGATCGTGCCGAAGAGCACCGAGACCACCGCCACCAGCCCGCGGTGCGGCGCGAGGCTGTCGAGGTTGGCCAGCGGGGAGCGGACCACCAGGCGCCCGGAGTCGTCGCGCGCCCAGACCGACAGCTTCGCCATCAGGGTCGAGTACACCTCGAAGGGGTCGGCGTTCGCGTAGAACCGCTCGCCCCACAACTGGCCGCCGAGCAGCATCGCCGCGAAGTAGAGCGCGATCCACAGGCGTACGGGGCCGAGATAGGAGTTGTGGGTGTAGATCAGCTCCATCCACGTGAAGGCGAGCAGGCCGATCACGGCCGGCCAGTAGCCGAAGCGCGCCTCGTCGTACGCGTAGAGGCCGGCACCGCTGGGGTCGCGTCGCAACCGGTTGAGCGCGCTGTTGATCGTGCGGACCGGGCTGATCGCGCGCCACACGGGGCCGAGCAGCATCGAGGCGAAGACGAGCCCGACCCACCACCAGACGTAGAAGATGCCGAAGAGCGGGTTGATCTCCAGGTCCGCGCCGAAGATCGCCACCATCGCGGTGTACGCGAGCAGCACCATGCCGAGCGTTCGCAGGGCGATCACCCAGCCCGGCGAGTCGACGAGCCGCCCGATCGCGGACGTCATGCGCCCGCCACCGTGGGCGGGCACCGTACGCGTGACGTCCGGCGGCGCTTCGTCCGTACGGTTGCGCACCGTCCAGGCGAGCACCACGAAGCTGATCACCAGCGCGGCGACGGCCGCGACGATCGCGGTCTCCAGCGGGATCGGGAGGTCCTGCTGGCCGCCGATGCCGTGCGCGAGCGGGATGTAGTCACCGCCAGGCGCGGAGGGTGCGCTCACTGGACCTTGAGCTGGACGATGGTCTTCTCCAGGGCGTGGGACTCGACCTCGATGATGCCCGGCTTGTCGAACGGGCCGACGGTCAGCTCGGTGGTGCCGGCGCTGTACTCCAGCTCCTTCTCCGGGGTGGAGTGGACGTGGATCTCGCCGGAGGCGTCGGACTTCACCACGAACTGCACCTTCTGGCCGACCGCGACGTCGACGCGCTCACCGTTCGGGGTCACGGTGTCGCCGGAGAAGGTCACGTTGATCACCTTCGGCTGGGTGTTCGTACTGGAGCCGGTGCCGTCGTCCGCGTTCGTGGAGGAGCCGCAGGCGGTCAGGAGGCCGGCCATGCCCAGGAGCACGGCCAGGGTCGCCATCAGTCGTCGCATGTCTGCCACAATCGCATGCGAACCAAAGATTCATCTGAGAAGGATGGTGGGCATGGCAGACCGGTTGTCGGCGCGTGACCTGGCCTTCCTGACCCGAGAGACCCTGACGACCCAGCACCATCTGGCGAGCATCGAGGTGCTCGAGCCGGGGGAGAGCGGGTTCGACTACGACACGCTGCTGCAGCTGGTCGCCGACCGCCTCTCGTTCGTCCCGCGCTACCGGCAGCGGGTCCAGCTCGTCCCCGGCCGGCTGGCCAACCCGGTGTGGGTCGATGACGACCGGTTCGACCTCGAGTACCACGTACGCCGCTCCGCGGTGCCTCGTCCCGGATCGCTCGACCAGCTGCGCGACCTCGTCGGCCGGATCATCTCCCGACCGCTCGACCGCACCCGTCCGCTGTGGGAGATCTACTACGTCGAGGGTCTGGCCGATGGTCGGGTCGCACTCCTGACCAAAGTCCACCAGGCGCTGGTCGACGGCGTGCACACCGTCGACCTCGGCCAGCTCCTCCTCGACGTCAGCGCCGACGCCAAGCCGCTGGGCGAGGACGCCTGGAACCCGCGACGCGAGAGCCCGACCGCCCTCGTCCTCGGCGCGGTGAAGGACTCGCTCACCGACGTCGACACGCTCTCGTCCACCGCCCGTCGTACGGGCGACTCGCTGCTCGCGCTCGCCACCGGGATCAGCGCCCGCGTCGTCGGGCTCGCCGAGGCGGTCACCGGCCGGCGCTCGGACCGGCCCACGCCGCTGTCGGGGCCGCTGTCCCAGCAGCGCCTCATCGTCACCCTCGACCTGCCGCTGGCCGACATCCGCAAGGTGCGCGACACTCACGGCGGCACCATCAACGACGTCATCCTCGCGGTCGTCGCCGGCGGCCTGCGCGGCTGGCTGATGACGCGCGCGGAGTCGCTCGCCGGGTTGCGCAAGGTGCGCGCGCTGGTCCCGATCAGCGTCAACGACGACCTGCTGGAGAACACCTCGCTCGGCGCCCCCGTGATCGCGCACTACGTCGACCTGCCGGTCGGCGAGGCGAGTCCGGTGGTGCGCCTGCATCAGGTCTCCTACTCCTTCGAGTCGCACAAGCAGACGGGGCGCGCGATCCCGGCGGAGCACCTCACCGGCATCACGGGCTTCGCGCCGACGACCTTCCACGCCGTCGGGGCCCGGGTCGCGGCCGAGGCCGACCCGAGCGGCTTCCAGATCAGCGTCACCAACGTGCCGGGCCCGCAGACCCCGCGCTACGCCGCCGGCGCGACCCTGCTCGCGAGCTATCCGGTCAACCCGCTCCTCCCGGGGCAGGCGATCGCGATCGGCGTCACCTCGTACGCGGGCAGGGTCTACTTCGGCATCACCGCCGACCGCGACCTGGTCCCCGACGCGGACGTCTTCGGCCAGTGCCTGCTCGAGGCGCTCGACGAGCTCCTCGACACCGTCAACGGCGGGCGCCTACAGGTGCCGCGCGGCCGCAAGAAGAAGGACGACCGATGACCCGGATCTACGTGCCCGCCACCCGCGACCGGCTCGCCGCGTGGCACACCGCCGGCCAGGTCCCGGCCGAGGCCGTCGCGGAGGCGTTCGAGGCGCCCGACGAGACCGAGGAGGGCGAGTACGCCGCGCTGATGTCGGCCGCCGACGCCTCCGCGGAGCTGCTCGCCGGCCCCGGCCGCCGCATCGTGGTGGTGCTCGAGACCGAGTACGCGCCCGCCGACTGGACCGATGTGGTGGCCGTGCACGCCGACGCCGAGGACCGCGCTGCCGGCGCCGACCCCGACGAGGACCTCGCCTGGTTCACCACCCAGGAGGTCCCCGATCTCCTCGGTGGTTGAGGTGCGAGCGCAGCGAGCCTCGCTACCCCGCCCCTACCCGGCCAGGTAGGCCTTCCCGGTCGCGTACTCCTTAGCCAGGGCCTTGCGCATCATGTCCGCGACCAGCGACTCGAGCTTGCCGCCGACCAGCGGCACCTTCACGGTGACCTGCAGGATCACGGTCTCCACGGTCTCGGTGCTGCTCTTCTCCGCGAGCGCGACCGAGCCCTTGATGTCGGCGATCGGGACGCCGGCGTCGATGTCGAGCGTGGCGGCCAGCGGCGTCGACCAGGTCTCGTGCTGCGTGACGGTGATGGCGCTCCCGACGAACTTCTTCGCGAACGACGGGATGCCCTCGGTGGCCTGGGTGAACGTCACGTCCACGGTGCCGGGGATACCGCTGATCGAGACGGACCTGGAGGTGGCGCGCTGGGCGTCGCACACCCGCTCCCGGAACCCCGGGTCGGCCAGCATCGACGTCACCGCCGCCAGGGGCGCGTCGTACGTCATGTCGAAGGTCACCGTCGTACTCATGAGGTCATCATGCCCGGTCGGTGCCGGCCGGCCTGATCAGGCGCTCTTCTTCGCCGGCTTCTTCGCGGCCTTCTTGGCCGGCTTCTTGGCGGCCTTCTTCGGCTCCTCCGCCGGTGCCTCCTCTCCGCGGGCCTCCTTGGCGGCGGCGACCGAGCGCTGCAGGGCGGCCAGGAGGTCGACGACCTCGCCGCCGGTCTTGGTGGAGGTCTCGGTGCGGGTGACCTCGCCGCCCTCGATCTTGGTCTTGACCAGACTCTCGACCGCCTCGGCGTAGTCGTCCTCGAACTCCGATGCGTCGAAGTCGCCGGAGAGGGTCTCGACGAGCATGTGCGCCATCTTCACCTCGGTGTCCTTGAGCTTGCCGACCTCGTCGAAGTCGAGGTTGAAGTCGGGCACGCGGACCTCGTCGGGCCACATCATCGTCTGGAGCACGATCACGTCACCGGCCGGCGTGCTCCGCACGCGCAGCACCGCGACCGTGGTGCGCTGGCGCAGCGCGACGGTGACCACCGCCATCCGGTCGGCGTCCAGGAGCGCCTGGCGCAGCAGCGCGTACGGCTTGGCGCCGGTCTTCTCCGGCTCGAGGTAGTACGTCTTCTCGAAGAGCATCGGGTCGATCTGGTCGCTCGGCACGAACTTCTCCACCGAGATCTCGCGTGAGGACGACGAGGGCAGCTCGGCCATGTCGTCGTTGGTGAGGACGACCATCTCGCCGTCCTCGGTCTCGTACCCCTTCGCGATCTCGGAGTAGGGGACCTCCTCGCCGTCGACCGAGCACACCCGCTGGTACTTGATCCGGCCGCCGTCCTTCTCGTGGACCTGCCGGAAGGAGACGTCGTGGGACTCGGTCGCCGCGTACAGCTTCACCGGCACGTTGACCAGCCCGAAGGAGACCGCGCCCTTCCAGATCGCTCGCATGCCCACCATCCTTGCTCCATGCGCCCCATGCTCGCCACTGCCGGTACCCACGTTCCGGACGGAGGGGACTGGGTGCACGAGGTGAAATGGGACGGGATCCGGCTGCTCGCGGAGCGCCGCGCCGCCACCTCGACCGGCTCGACCACCTCGACCGGCTCGTTCGGCGTGCGGCTCACCACGCGCAACGAGAACGACGCCACGATCGCCTGGCCCGAGCTGGTCCAGGACCAGCTCGAGCACCTGCCGAACGACCTGCTCGTCGACGGCGAGGTGATCGCCCTCAATGAGCGGGGCCTGCCGGACTTCCGGGTGCTCGCCGAGCGCATGCACTCCCGCGATCCGCGGAAGGCGGCCCGACATGCGGCGGCGAACCCGGCGACGTACATGGTCTTCGACGTCCTGCGCCTCGACGGCACCGATCTGACCGACCTGCCCTGGAGCGAACGCCGCGCGATCCTCGAGCGCCTGGCGGGCCAGGGTGCGCTCGGGCGTTGGCAGGTGCCCCCGACCTACGACGACGGCGCGATGCTGCACGCGGCGACCCTCGAGCAGGGCCTGGAGGGCATCGTGAGCAAGCGGAGGGCTTCGAAATACCTTCCTGGGGTACGGAGCGCGGCGTGGCTCAAGTTCCCCCATCGCTTCCGCAGCTCCTACGTCGTCGGCGGCTGGCGCCCCCAGGAGGGGACGACCGACCGGCTGGCCGCGCTGCTGGTGGGGGAGATGACGCCGCAGGGGCTGCTGTACCGGGGTCGGGTGGGCAGCGGGATCACCGGCCGGCTGAGCCTGCTGCTGCGCGAGCTGCTGACCCCGGCCCCCGCCAGCCCGTTCGCGGACGAGGTGCCGCGGGAGGACACGACCGGGACGCGCTGGACGCAGCCGCTGGTCGTGGTCGAGGTCGAGACCCACGGCGTCGGCAGCGGCCTCGCTTCAGGCGGCCGGCTGCGACAGCCGTCCTTCCAGGGCGTTCGCGCCGACGTGACCCCCGCGGACCTGGCGTGATCCGGACCGCGCTGGCCCTCATCATCGCGCTCGTCGCGCTGCTCCCCAGCGCCGCCGACGCCTCGACGCCTGCGCACCGCAGCAGTGACGTGGTGCGGCTCGGTGGTGTCGCGGTACATCTGCGCCCCGGCACCCGCC
>Ga0308169_10001991_pt1 | contig 22189 bp, 20 predicted proteins | sample PhyBR1_2_FD_202139 | JGI IMG/M metagenome (GOLD analysis project Ga0308169, IMG submission 202139) | Phyllosphere microbial communities from UC Gill Tract Community Farm, Albany, California, United States - DLSLSB.R1 | ecosystem: Host-associated > Plants > Phyllosphere > Unclassified | place...
GACATCTGCCGCTTCCAGTGCTGAGCCTCCTGCTGCTTGGCCTGCAAAGTAGACGTGCATGAGCGAGACCCGACGTGGAGGGAGCGAAAGAAGGAGAGGGGGACGCACGTCGAGCGCAATGTTCAGGCCGAAGACGTCCTCCTCGAGCTCGGCGGCGCGCTTTTTGAGCTTGGTGACCTTAACTGCGAGCGAGGTAGCAGCATCAGTGCTGCAACGAGAAAGGGCGAGACGAGGGGAGAAGGACGACGCACCCTCGCGGTCCGCCGAGTCGCGCCTGAGCTTGCCGACGAGGTCGTTGAGCCGGTTGTTCTCCTTCTGCAGCGCCTCGAGCTCCTTCCTCGTCCTGCCCGCCTGCTTCTCCGACTCGGCGAGAACCCGGTCGCGCTTCTCGAGCACGTCGGCGCTCTCGCGCCTGGCCGACGCAAGCTCCTTGTGCGCCTGAGCGAGCTGCGCGTCCTTGGCCGCCGCCTCAGCCTCGATGCGCACGACGGCGGCCTCGAGGTCGGCCATGGCCGCGAGCGCCGTCTGGCACTGCGCGACCTGCTCGGCGAGCTCGCCGTCCTTGGACCGCGCCGCCTCGGCGAGCCGGTCGCGCTCGAGCTCGGCCGCCTCGATGCGCGCGCACGCCTCGTCGAGGTCCTGCTGCAGCGCGTCGTGGTCGCGCAGGACCTCGTCGAGCTCGCTCTCCTTGGCGGCGAGAATGTCGGCCATGTCGGCGTGCGCGAGCTCGGCGTGCTGGCGCTCCGCCTGGACGGCGCCCGCGAGGCGGTCCGTCTCTTCGCGCTGCGCGCGCAGCTGGTCGCGCAGGTCGGCGAGCGCGGCGTCGCGCTGCACGAGCTCGTGCCGGACGAGCTGGGCCTCGCGCTGCGCGTCGGCCTGCGCGGCGTCGACCCGGCGCTGCACCTCGCGCTCGACGGCCTCGGCGTCGAGCCCGCGCCCGCTCTCGCCAAGCGCTCGTAGCTCGTGCACCTCGTCGCGCAAGCGCGCGAGGGCCTGCTCGCGCTGCTCGACGTCGATCGCCCACCGGCTGCGGAGCTCGTCCCGCTCGCGCACGACCTCGGCGCGGCGCTCCTCGTCCAGCTCGACCTCGCGCTTGATAGCCGCGCGCTCGTCGTCCGCCTGCTCGAGCGCGGCGTGCGCGTGACGCAGGCGGATCTCGCCGTCGCGCACGTCGTGCACCTTGCGGGCGAGGTCGGCGCGCGCGCGCGCGAGCTCGGCCTCGAGGTCGTCCCGAAGGGCGCGGTCCTCGCGCACTCGGGTCTCCAGCTCGTCGGCGAGGAGCTGGACCGTCTCCTCGAGCGCGGCGGACGTCTTGCGGGCCGAGGGCGGCGGCGGTGCGGAGGCGGCGGAGGGGCCCGAGCGCAGGGCGCGGTCCTCCCACGCAAGTGCGAGCTGCTCGACCTCCTTGAGCTCCGAGCGCGTCTCGCCGACCTGCGCCTTGAGGGTGCGGATGACGGCGTCCTTGTGCTCGACCTCGTTCTGGAGGTTGGTGACGAGGCTCGAGAGGAGGAACCGCTGCGACGACGAGGCGGCGAGCTGGTCCTGCTGGGTCGAGAAGAGGTCCTGCAGGAGCGTGACGGCCTGCGGCTGGATCGACGAGCTCGACGTGCGCGCGAGCTGGAGAAGGAACGGGTTCTGCGACGGCGTGATCGGGTTGCGCGGCCGAGGGATCCGGGAGGCCGACTGCGGCGTGGCCGGCGCGCGGCGAGGCGGGGCGCGGCTCGGCGTCGCGGGCGTCGGAACGGCGTGCGTCGAGAAAGAGGAGACGGCGGCGAGGGAGGAGGAAAGGTGTGCGGCGAAGGTGGGTTGGGCGGGAGGTGGGGCGCGAGCTCGAGCGCGGGAAGTCGAACCGGCGAGCTCGAACGGCGTGTTGGCGTTCGACTCGGGCTCCGTCTGCGCACAATGACGAGCGTCAGCATCGACTCATGCAGCAGCGCAAGGATGGAGAGGAAGAGGGACGCACGACCTCGACGATGGGCGACAGGAACGCCGCACGGGCCTCCTCCTCGAGCTCGACGATGCTCGACTCGGCGAGGACGGCCTCGTCCTCCGCCTCGACGTCGACGCACGCACTCCTCTCTGCGTCCATCGCCGCCGCCGCCGCCTCGGGCTCGTCGTGCCACTCGCGCTGCGGCGAGTAGTACACGCTCGCCTCGGTGCGGTCGCCCGCCTCGCGCCCGTCCTGCTCCTCGCGCTCCTCCCGCGCTGCATCGTCCTCCTCGCGCTCCTCGTCCTCGGGCTCCTCCTCGACCCGCGCGCCCTCCTTCGGGCTCGCCTTCTCGCCCCGCTCGAGCCGGCTCCACTCGTCCCGCGCGCTCTGCGACAGCCCGTCGCGCGCCCGGGCGGCCATGAACTGCCGGTAGAACGACGACGACGAGCCGGCGAGGTTTGCTGCTGGTGCGGCTGCGGGTGCGGGAGGTGCGGCGGCGGGCGAGGAGGGCGTCGAAGGCGGAGGGGGAGAGGCGCGCGAGGTGCGGAGGGGGGAGGACGGCGCGGCGGCGGGCCACAGCGGGGACGCCGGCGGCGGCGACGAAAAGTCGATGAGGCGCATCGACGCGTTATGGGTCGACTCGTCGGCCGGGCGAGCGACCTCGTGCGACTCGTCGGCGGCGCTCGAGGCCATCGAGAGGTCGTGCGGCGCCTCGAACCGCAGCGGGGACGGCACGGCCGGCGCGCTCGACAGCGGCGCCGACAGTGTGCTCGGTGCGCGCGGCGTTGCCGTCCCAAGCGCCGTCGACGCGCTGAGGTTGGCCCTCGAGCCGGCGACCTCGACCGGGCGGCTCGACTCGGCGTCCTCGCTGCGCTCGTCGAGCGCGCTGAGCTGCTGCTGCTGCTGCTGCTGTGCATGCGGCGGGAGCAGCGCGCGCGGCTGCAGCGCGCTCAGGTCGGCGAACGACTGGCCGCCGAACGAGGGCGCGCCGGCGTGCGCGCCGCCGGCGAGCGAGCCCTGGAGGAGGAACGTGCCCGACGCCGACGCCGACGCCGACATAGTCCGGCTGCTCGCATCGCCACCGACGAGGAGCGACGCCGAGGCGTCGAGTGCGCGCGGGGTCGGCGCCGAGGAGGACGAGGTCGAGGCGTCCGGGCGCTCGAGGACGCTCGCGCCGAGGGCCGAGTTGAGGCCGGTGAACGGGTTCGACTCGTCGAACAGCGTCGGCGCAGGCGCCGGGCCGGGCGTGGAGGGGTTGACTGCGATGAGGGGGAGGTCGGCGGCGGGTGCGGGTGCGGCAGGAGGAGGAGGCGGCGGGACGGACGAGGTCGAGGCGGCGAGCGAGACGTCCGGGCTCGGGATGGCGGCCTGGAGCTTGGACAAGAACGAGGCGACGAGGACCGACGAGTCGCTGTCTGCGCTCGGCTCGGCCGCCTCACCGGCGCGCGCAGAGCCCGCCGACCCGTCCGCTCGGGCCGCCTCGCGCCCGCTCTGGTCGTACTCCTCGTCGTGCGCTCGTCCCGCCCGGCCCGCCGAGCGCTCCCCAACCGCGGCGCTCGGCGAGTCGTCGCTCTCCGGGCCCTCGGGCGTGCGCTCGACGACGCTCGCCGTGAAGCGCACGCTGCGGCCCGTGCCGGGCGTGCGCGGGTACTTGAGGATGCCGCTCGCCGCCCGGCTCTGCGCGTCGGCGTCGGCAGTGCGAGAGGCGTCGTCGAGCGGGGACCAGCGGTCGGCGCGGGTGCGAGAGGAGGACGAGGCGCGCAGGGCGGACGAGGTCGACGGGTCGGCGAAGGCGGGCGGCGGCGGTGGTGGCGGCGGGAGGGTCGAGGCGCTGAGGAGCGGGGAGGGGCAGGACGAGATGGGCGAGAACTGGACGCGCTGGACCGGGCCGACCGACGAGCGCATCTTGCCCGTCGACTGGGCCGAGGTCGAGCGCGATCGGGGCACAGGCGTGCGCGTCGTCGGCGGCGAGTCGGGCACGAGGCGGACGCCGCTCGTCTGTGCGGGCGAGGCCGTGATGGGCGTCCTCGTCGCCGGCGCGGTTGCGGCAGCGGATGGCGAGGCGGCGGGCGAGAGGGACAGGGACGACTGGTCGCCAAAGTTGAGCGAGTGCATCTCTGCCGAGTCGAGCGAGAGGTGGAACGACGACGCCTCGGAGCTGCCGCTCCTGTCGCCCTTGGGCGACGCCTTGCGCGCGGCGGGCGACTGGTTGGGCGGCGTCGCGAGCGTCTCGACCTCGTCGTCGAGGAGATCCCGCATGCTGAAGTCGGCCGGCGCCGCCGCTCCTGGCGCGCTTTCGGGCGACGCACTCGCGCCTCGAGTCGTCACTGCGAGCTCGTCGAGGCTGGTTGCGCTGGCGCTTTTGCGGAAGACGGAGAAGTGAGGGTGGGCCGAGAGGACGCCGGACATGGTCGCGCTCGAAGTCGACAGCGAGGTGGGCGAAAAGCGCGAAGTTGGACGGTGATCAGGGGTGTATGGTGGCTGCTCTGCAGGACTGCCGAGTGCAGGCGATGCTGTGGACGCAGAGTTCGATGATGAGCGGCGTGTGCTGAAGGCGGGGGGAGGACGAGGACGAGTGGGAGCGCCACGCACCTGCTGGAGGGGTCACCGGGTGCGCCTCGTCTTCTGGTACATCTGGTGCCGCCTCGCCGGCCTGCTCTGCTGCTTGGCCAGGCCCGTGGCGGTACGACGAGAGACCGAGTGACGAGAGGAACCCGCTCATGGCGCGCGGGCGGGGCTGGCGGCGCTGCGGCGCGGTTGTAGGCGCGCGGTGAGCTCTGCCGATGTGCGGGCGAGTCGCAGGTCGAGCAGCTGTGCGGTGTGGGCGACGAGAGCCAGTCGCCAAACACGGTCGCCGGTTCTGACCGCGCGAGCAGAGAGTTTCGTCCCCTGTCTTTCTGCCGTTCAAGCGATGAGACACTTTGCTCCTGCTCGCACGTGCCAATTTGCCTCCGCTTTCGGATCTGGTCGTCGCTCGTCGAGGAGGACGGGAAGCACCGGCGGGTGGGACGGCTTAAGCTCGCAAGCTGTACCACAGCACGCAGGGCTGCTCGAGCGGCGGCGCAGCGCGGCCAGCGAGCCATTGCAGATCGCGAGCTAATCGCGTCGTCGGAGCGACCTCGGCGACGGCGTAAGCGAGCGACGACCTCGCTCCTTTCCTTCCTCCGACCTCGCTCCGCTCACGCCAGCGCACAGCGACAGCTCTGGCTTGCTCCTTGGGCTGCCTAGCCACACGCACGCCGCCTACGCACCGACCATGGACGTCCCCGTCCCCGGCGGCACCAACCACCTCGGCCACACCGACGGACCCTCGGGCTCGTCCTCGTCGCTCCTCTCCAAGGTCAAGCGCCAGTTCAGCCTCAGCAAGAAGACCAGCACCTCGAGCAGCAGCTCTACGACCAGCCTCAACTCGCTCAGGGAGCACCTCCCCAAGAGCCTCGGCGGCACTCCGAGGGGAGCAGACGGCGCCGCGTCGAGCGTCCTCGGCAGCTCAGACGTCGATGAGCCGACCGCCTACACGATCGCACCGCCAGATCATCGCGAGGTGCGTGCCCGCTCCTTCTCTCACCCTCCCGCCGCCGACGTCGAGCTCCCCTCCTCCTCGACCCGGACGACCTCCTCCTCGAGCCGACTCGTTGCTGACGACCACCCTCGCTCCCGCAGAACACGGCCCGACACGCCATGATGGACTCGCTCCCGTCCTTCGGCTCGCTGCACCCGCCGCAGATCAGCCTCGTCAACCCCTTGCGCGGCGCGACTGGGCCCTCGTGCTTCTCGCCCGACTACGACTCGGACGACGACGCCTCGCCTCCCCCTACCCCGCCCATCTCTGCACCACAATCCCGCCGGCCCTCGCTCAACGCGCCGCCTTTCCCTCGGCGCGCGTCGGACCCGTCCTCGAAGGGCCCCGGCGCCGGGTCCAAGTCGTCGTCGTCGAGCGACCCGCTCGAGGCCCTGTACGGCAACGTCGTCCAGCTCGGCGGCTTCCGCGGCTCGATCCTGCGCGACGCACGCACCAACAAGCGCCTGTGGATCCCGCTCAAGGTCGGGTTCGGCCTGCGCAAGGCCGACCTCGGGCTCGGCCTCGAGGACGAGGACGAGCAGAGCAGCGAGGAGCGCATCGTGCCCGGGCACATGCTGACCCAGATCTCGGGCTGGATCGACCTCGGCCGCAAGCTCAAGAACGAGTTCAAGCAGGTCTCGGCGGCGCAGCACGCGCGGCCTCGAGACCCGCTCCGCCCGCCGTTGCGGTACCACTCGTTCGGGTACGACTGGCGCCGGTCGCTCCAGATGTCGAGCAAGCTCCTGCTCGAGCTCCTCGTGCGCCTCAAGGAGGAGAGCGCGCTGCGAGGCGAGGGCCCGGACGGTCAAGGACTCGGGGCCACGATCATTGCGCACTCGGTGCGTCCTGCTCTCCCTCTTCTTCTCTGCGCCGCTCTCGTGCTCGATGTTCCTCTAGACGGTCGCTGACGCCCCACCGCACAGATGGGCGGGCTCGTCGCGCTCCACGCACTCGCCTCGGCGCCCGACCCGACCGTCGTGCGCGGCATCCTCTTCGCCGGCACGCCGTTCCAGGGCTGCATCAACACGCTCGGCGCGTTCAAGCTCGGCGGCGGCGTCGCGTTTAACCAGAAGGTCGGCAACCCGGCAACCGTGTTCTGTGCGTCCCGCTCGGTCCTCTTCCTCCTCCTTCCTCCTCTTCGTCTTCTCCCCCGGCTCTTTCCGTCTCTCTCCTCCCATCTCTCCTTCATCATCACCTCGCCTCGTTCGCTCGGCGATCGGTACTGACTCGGGCCCCTCCTCTCGCAGCCTGGCGATCCGGCTTCTACTTCCTCCCTCGTCCGCTCCCCGACGCCGAGCGGCAACAAGCCGAGGAGGAGCTCCCCGACCTGCCCCTCCCCGTCGGCGACCCGTCGGCGTCCGACTCGTCGCGCGGCGACAGCCACACCTCGTCGCAGCCGACGACCGCGCCCTCGCCCAGCAGCTCTTCTCCCTCGGGCTCGCCGTCGACCCTCGCCCCTCCTCCCCCTCAACCTCCCACCCCGCGCCGCTCCCTCTCGTACCCGACGCCCGCCATCCCGCTCCACCGCCTCCTCTCGGGCTGCTTCGAGACGCCCCGCGGCGAGCCCCTCCCCGTCGACTTTTTCGACCCGCAGAGCTGGGCGACGTACGCCCTCAGTCCCGTCCCGGCCGGCATGGACTTTGAGCGGCCGTACCTGCGGCCGCAGCCGGGCGCGGCGGCGGGCGCGAACGGCACCGGCGCGGGCAACGACGAGCAGCACGAGCACGGCAGCAACCCGCTGAGCGCGTTCGGCGCGCCGGGCAACCTCGGCGAGCGCTCGGCGGCGTTCCCGGGCGTCGACCTCGCGGGCAACGTCGAGGACGCGGTCGAGCGCGTGACGGCGCAGCTCGGCGAGGCGTGGACGCAGGAGAACGACGCGGACGCGGGCGAGGAGACGATGCGGCTCAGGAGGCAGGCGAGGGAGGTCGACACGGTGAGGCGGTACCTTGCGAGGACGCTGGAGCGGGCTCGAGAGGTGCGTCGCTGCTCTCGCTCTCCTCCTTTCCCTCCTTCCCCCTCCCCTTCCCCCTCCTCCCTTATCTTCTTCCCGCTCTCCTCCCCTCTCACATCTCCCAGCTCACGCTGATGCTCTTCGTCATCTGCAGTTCCAGGACGACCTCACCCGCCTGTACGACCCGGCCAAGGCGCACCTGTACCCTCCCCTCGCCGTCCTCACGTCGCACAAGACGCCGACCGTGCGCGGCGTCCTCGTCACCTCGCGCGAGCACATCGTCCCCGAGGGCTACGAGCGCCTGCTGTGGGCCGAGGGCGACGGCATCGTCCTGCACGAGTCGGCGATCCGCCTGCCGGGCGACCCAGAGGTCGAGGGCCGCGCGCGCACGGGCCGCCCAGAGGACGACAAGTGGATGGTGCACCTCCAGGGCGTCGTCGAGACGACGCACGGGCATGTCGGGCTCCTCGGCGACCTCGACGGCGTGCGCAAGGGCATGCAGCTGCTGTACGACTGAGCGGGAGGTGCGAAGGGGGCTCGTGCGACTCGAGCGGCGGCCGCTCTTTCCCTCTCTCTCTATCTCGCTCCCTCTTGCACATAGCCGGACCTTGTTGTAGCAGTCTGACACTCTCGCACGCAACGCGCACTCACGCACACTCTCTCGTCGGCGAGTTGCCCTCCTGCTTGCTCGGCCCTTGCTCGCAAGAAGCTCGGCAGCCTCGCCCTTTGCGAGCCTAGCTGTCGACCGAGCTCCCTCCTCTCAAACGAGACAGCACGACGCAGAGAGAAAGAGAGTACTACGTCACGGTTGCACAGGCTCGACTAGTCCGACTCCTCGCCCGACTCCTCGTCCGTCTCGTTCGCCGGCGCGCGCTCGACCGGCACCTTGGGCATCTTGGACCTGGGCATCGTCACTGCGAGCGCGTCGTCGATCGAGTCAGTACACGAGCCTGCGAGAGCGAGAGGGGAGGTCGCCAAGGGAGAGGGGGAGGGAGACAGGACGCACCGTTCTGCAGGTACTTCGGGACCGGCGCTCCTCGGCGCATGAAGCCCATCTTGAGGTTGACGGCCTTGTCCTTCAGCGCGACGGTGGTGCGGTTCTTGAACGTCGTGCTGCGCGTGCCCTTGGGCCCGTGGAGCTTGATCATCCGCGCCCAGTTGCAGTCGATCTGGCCCAGGAGCTTGATCAGGAGGTCCGTCTCGGCGTTCGTCCACGAGACGCGCAGCCCGGGCAGGTTGCGCCCCTGGAAGTAGTTGTTGCCGGCGGCGCCGAGCGGGAGAGGCGGCGAGGGCGAGCGGCGGTTGTGCGAGGCGTGCTTGCTGTGTGACTTTTTGCGCGCGGGCGGGCTCGACCCGTCACTCTCGTCGTCGTCGTCCGAGTCGGTCTCGACGGCCCGCTTCTTGCCCTTGGCGTGTTTGGACGGGACGAAGATGTCGACGCTGTCGTCGCTGCCGCTGCTGCTGCTGCCACTCGGGCTGGCGCTGTCCGACGAGAGCTGGGTCGGGCGCGGCTTGGACCCGGACGGGCGAGGCGGCGAGCGGCGCTGCGACTTGCTCGAGCGAGAGGCCTCGGCGGCATCGCGAGAGGTGCGAGGTGCCGACTGCGAGGGCGGGTAGGCGGCGAGGCGGGCCTGGAGCGACGGCAGGGGCAACGAGTCCTGGCGGTCGACGTCGGCGCCGCGCGACTTGCTCTTGCCCTTGTCGGTGCGCCCGACGCCCTCGGTGCGCTTGTCGCTGGATGAGGCTTGGCGAGCGGGAGGAAAGTCGTCGTCGATGGTGAAGCCGGCGGTCGAGCGTGCGTCGTCGCTCGGCGCGCGCCGGAAGAGCGGGTTCGCGCCCGGGGCGGGCGACAGGTCGGCCTCGTCGGCCTCGTCGTACCCGCCGCCGAACTCCTGCTCGAGGTAGGGCTCCATCTCGACGCCCTGCGCCGCAGCCGCCGCCGCGCGCGACGGCCCTGCGACGGGCGAGAACCGCTCCTCCACCTCGTCGCCCGACGCGGTCGCCGACCTAGCGCGCCGACCTGCACCTCGCGCCGCCTCGGGCGACAGGACGTGCTGCTGTACGGCGGACGAGTGCGGCGCTGGGCTCGCCTCCTGCGACTGCGAGTCGTCAAAGTTGATCTTGCGCGCGTCGGGTTGGCGTTCGAGGAAGGCCGGGCGAGAGCTGCGCGCGAAGGCAGGATGTCAGGGGAGATTCTCGAAAGCGTGGGAGGGATAGAGAGGCGAGGGACGCACGGCTTGGGTGCCGGATCGCGAACCAGCCGGTTGCCCGAGTCGAAGCGGATGTGGCCTGCCGGCGCCGATGGCGGCTGCTCCTGCTGCTGCGGGGGTCGTCGCACCGGCTGCGAGATCTTGCCGACGCTCTTGGCGTCTTGCTGCATCGAAGGAGCGGCCGAGACGCTCTCCTCGACCGACGCATCGTCCTCGAGGTCGGGCTGCGACTCGCCGAGCAGGTCGAGCAGGTCGTCGGCGCGGTCCGATTCGGGGCTGCAGGCGATGCAGGCGATGAGGAGCATCAGCGTCGGCTGCAGGCCGAAGATCAAGGCGCAGGGAGGCAAGGACGCACTTGGTGACTGCGAGGCTCTCCTGCACGACGGTCGTCTCGACCAAGTTGCTCTCGCCGTTGCCGAGCGTGCCGAGGGCGAAGAGCGAGTCGGTGCGCATGACGAGGTCGGACCTGTCGCGGGACAAGAGTCAGCTGAGGGACGCAGAGGTCGGAGAGAACGAGGTCGAGAGCGGCGGACGCACTGCGAGACCGTCTCTTGCACGACGTCGACGCTCTCGGTGCCGTCGACATCTTGCCGACCCGACGACGAGGGACCAGAGCGAGTCGAAGAGCGTGCGCCGGTCGGCGACGCGCTGGCGACGAGCGCCCGTGCGACCTCGTCCGAGTCGGAAGATGAGGATGACGGCGACGACGAGTGGAGCGAGACGGTGAGCGCGCCGCCCGGGCCGCCGCGGTCGGTCGACAAGTCGGTGTCGAAGTCGAGAGAGCCGATCTGTAGGGAGCGGGATGACATGTGAGCGATGAAGAGACCGAGGGTCGGCGAGAGGAGCAGACGCACCTGCTCTGCATGCTCGAGGGACCCGTCGCCCATCCCGCTCTCCTCTAGCGCACCCGAGTCGTCGTCACTCGCTGCGCCCTCGACCGACCCGCTCACTCTGCTGCCCGCCTCGCCCTCTCGCGCCGAGTCGTCCTCCTCTTCCTCGTCCGCCTCGAGCGCTCGACCCTTGCCCTTGTCCTGCAGCCGCGCCGGGCTCGCCGTCCCGTCGTCGTCCTGATAGCTCGCCGCCCGCCCAACGTCCACGTCCTGCCCGAGCTGCGAGCTCGACGGCGCGCTCTCGCCCGCCGACGCGCCCGCGCCCGGCCCGACGCCGAGCCCGCTCTGCGTCACGCAGCGCTCGACCCAGTCGCGCGCGTCGCGCGCGAGGTCCTCCCAGCGCCATTTGGTGCGCAGCGCGACCCAGTCGCTGCACGTCTCGTGGATCTGGTCGAGCGCGCGCGACTGGAGCGTGAGGAAGCGCGCGGCGGCGCTGCGGTCGGTGAGGGCGTTGGCGCGCGAGGTCGGGAGGAGCTGGCCGAGGGTCTGGGAGAAGAAGGGGGCGCTGGCGACAGGGGTGCGGGAAAGGGACGAGGCGAGGAGGAAGGTCTGCGGGCGAGCGAGCGAGGTGAGGAGCTGGATCTCGAGGAGCGGGTCTGGGCTCGGCGAGAGGCGCGATAAGACGCACCTGGCACTTGATGTCGACGATGAGCTTGATGACCTGCTCGTCGACGGGCGTCTCCTCGGGCTTGACGTGGCGCAGGAGCGCGTCGCCGGCCGTCTTGAGTTTGGCGACGGCGGTGCGGTCGGCGACGCCCGACTCGTCGGGAGCCGACGTGAGGACGAGGTTGAGAAAGGTCGTCAGGTTCGAGAGGCGGATGAGCGTGTTGGTCGGCGAATTGGGGTTGACGATCTCGTGCGGGACGACGTTCTGGAGCGACAAGGCGTCGAGGAACTCTTGCGGCGACAGGTAGGCGGTCTTGAGGGCTGCGATGCGGATGAGGTCGTGTCAGCGAGGTCGTGCGCAAGCTGTGCGAGACTCGGACGCACCTTGGAAGGCCTGCACAGCGTTGCGCGCGTCGTCGTTGACCGCCCACTCGCCGTTGTCCTCGCCGCCCTCGTCCCGCCCGACCATGAGGAGCTCCTCGAGCGCCGCGTTGACCGGTCCGCGCACGAGCTCTCGCCGCTCTGCAAGCTTGTGCGCCGCGTCCGAGTTGCCGCCGATGAGGCTCGGCCGCCAGGGGGCGTCGCGCGCGTGGCGCTTCTGGGCGCGGAGGTTGCCCGGCGTGCGGACGAGCTGCGAGGTCGGCGGCGGGCCTGCGCTTGGTCGAGGGGTGGCGGCGGTGGTGCGCGTGCGCGCGGTCGAGGCGGCGGCGGTTGAGGCGGGGCTGAGGGCGGTGGTGGTGGGGAGGCGAGGGCGGGGGAGGCTCGAGGCGGCGGCGACCACGGCGCGCGAGGCTCGGGGCGTGCGAGCATGACCAGAGGGTGTGGTCAGGCTGGTGAAGAGCCCGGCTGCTGCAGGGCCCGAGGCGGTGTCGGCTGTCGAGGCGGAGCCGCGAGTGGTTGTTTGGCGGCGGGCGTCGGCCATCTCGGCCTGGGGCGTCGTGCGCTTGGGCGCAGGGTGGTTGAACGAGCTGTGCAAGCTGCCTGGCGAGGTCGGCGTGCTCGCAGGTGAGCCGAGGGCGAGGGAGAGAGGAAGCCTGGGTGGTTCGCTGAGATGAAGATGATGGCTCGTCGTGCGGGTCTCGCCCACCTGCGGTAGGCTGCAGAAGGGTCTCGTTGCACCCAGAGATAGACATATGGTCTGCAGCTCGACTGCGTCCTCCCGAACGCGAGTTGCGTGCTCGCTCTCCTCCGCGCATGACCACTCGCGAGCGATGCGCGGCCGTGAGCGCGTTCTCGACCGCAGATGGACGCTTGACAGCGACGCCGACCTCGCAACTAGGATGAACAGAGCTGCTGATGATGGCAAGAGACGAAAAGAGGCACTACACAGAGGAGAGGACGCTCGGAGAGAGGAGGAGCGCGGAGGAGGGAGCGGATCTCGCTAGTAAACGTAGATGAACTCGTCGTTCTGCTTGTCGGTCAGGTCCCCGTCGTCCTTGTCGACGACTGCGGCGCCCTCGGCCGGCTCGCCGCTCGAAAGGGCGTCGGCAGCAGGGATCTCCTCGATCTCGTCGCGCGGGCGGGCGAGCGTCTCGTCGTACTTGCGCTGCATCGAGAGGTCGACCATCTGCGAGCGGCACAGAGAGGGTCAGTGCCAGTCGGGCGACGTGAGGAAGAAGCAGGAGAGGAGAGGACGCACCTTGGCGGGCTTGCCGTTCGCGACGCGCTGGCGCTCCTTCTGCTTGTTCTGGAACCAGAGGACGACGACGAGGGCGCCGACGTTGAGGAGCGTGATGGCGGCCAAGATCATGTTCATCATGAGGGCGCGCTTGTAGAGCGGCGCGTCGTTGGCGCGGAAGAGGTTGGCTGCGAGGAGGATCGAGCGGCGTGAGCGTCGGGCGGCGGCGAGGAGGAGAAAAGGAGAGCGACGCACGAGCGATGATGTTGCCCGCCGCGGACGCAGCCATGTAGACGGACATGAGGCCGGCCTTCTTGGTCTGCCCAGCGATGTTGGCGCCGATCCAGCCGATGAGGAGAGCTGCACGAGGAGGGACTGGGTCAGCCGAGAAGTTCAAGAGGACCCGGTGAGAGAGGGACGCACGGTTCGCGCCGAAGGAGAAGGCGTTGAGGTAAAAGCCGAAGAGGAGCGGGCCGAGGTTGGACCGGGTTTGCGGAAGGGCGTAGAGGAGCGCGAAGCCGAGCTGGTGGGGAGGAGGAGGATCAGCTCGTGCTCGGCGCAGAGGAGGGAGGATGAGGGACGCACGATGATGGGGACGTAGAGAAGCGCGTAGAAGACGCTCTTGATGCGGAACCGGTATGCCAACCAGGACGTCCCGAGGATGCAGACGATCTGGAGGAAGCCGAACCCGCAGTTGAGGAGGAGCGTCGTGCGCTTGTCGAGACCGGCGATGCCGTTGAGCAGGACAGGGCCGTAGGTCGAGTAGACGTAGTTGGGGATATTGCTGAGGAGGGTGAGTGTGGCGAACAGGTAGGCCTTCGGGTCGAGAGCGAGCTCGCGGATCTGCGACCACTTGAACTGCTTCGACGTGCTCGAGTTCTGCACGCTCGCAATGCGTCAGCGACAGTACAGTACAGTGCAGGAGAGACTGTTGAGGTGCGCCGAAGGACGCAAGCGGGAGGTGCGAGGACGAGGAGGACGAGGATGCGGTGGAGGAGGAGGAGGGGGAGGGGGAGGGTCCGAGCGTGGACGGGAACGCGAGTCCGAGCGCCCGAACGCACTTGAGTGCAGAGAAAGTGACGCACCTGGTTCGCGCGCAGGCGCTCAACAGCCTTGAGGCGGTCCTCGGTCGACAGGAACGAGGCCTTGGCCGGGCCGTTGTCGAGGAAGTACCAGACGAAGGGGACGGCGAGGATCGTCATGCCGCCGGTCGTGAGGAAGGTGAGCTGGTGCGTGTGAAGCTTGGTGCTGGCGTGCGAGAGTGCCCAGACGATGAAGGCGCCGGCGATGGTGCCGAACCCATTCCCGAAGCCGTACCAGGCGGCGACTCGCATCGGCTGCTCGACGCGGCGGTACCAGCTCGAAGTGATTAGCGAGAACGCAGGCAGGCATGAAGCCTCAAACACTCCCAATAATAAACGGGTCGCAACGAGGGCCTGTCGCGAGGGAAGACGGCGTGAGTCCGGAGAGCGAGGAGGGCTCCTGAGGCGCAGCGAGAGGTAAGACGCACCCCGAAGCTCGTCGCGCCGCCCATGCCCATCAAGCTTGCACCCCAGAGCGCGATGAGGACCGGGACGAGCGTCTTGGGCGAGATCCTGACAAGGAGGAAGGCGCCGAGGGGCTGGAAGCCTGCGAGGAGCGACTCGTCAGCTCAGCTCGAGTGCTCTTGAGCTCAGGGGACTTTGCTCACCTATTTGCGCATAGGGTGCAATCGAGGAGATGACCGTGTACTGGTCGCCGACGAGGTTGGCGTCCGTCTTGAGCCCGACGCTGCAAGGAGAGCGCGTGAGTCAGGCTCGGCTACGCCTCGACGACGACAAGGAGGAGGAAACGCACGCAGCTGTATATCCGAGCGCCGTCTTGTCGAGCACCTGCAGCCAGTACACGACCATGAGGAGGATGAGGATGCGCTTGTCGGTCGCGCGCTGCGAGCGAGAAAGGCGGGTCAGGCTCGGCCTTCTCAAGTCGACGAAGGCGGGTCCGAGCGGTGAGGAAGGACGCACCCTGATGCGCTTGTCATCCTCTGCGGTGACCACGACGGGTGCGCGTTCGTAAATCTGCGAGCGAGGCGAGAGAGGGAGGACGAGGACCTGGGTCAGCGGGTCGCTCAAGACGATCGCCTCACGCTCCGAGCCTCGCCTCCCAGACGACGCGCAAAACTGTGGGACGCACCTCGGTCGACGCCTTCTCGTCGGCGAGGTCGTGCTCCTTGGACATCGTGTTGGCCATGGTCGAGCTCGAGCGCGGGTCGAGAGGAGGAGGAAGAGCTCGAGGGGCAGCGGTGGAGAGGGAAGAAGCGGTGGAGAAGCTGGGGAAGGAGAGAAGGAGAAGCTGGGGACGAACGAGCAAGGCATGGTCCTCCAGCTGAGAGGAGTGGGGGGTCGAGCTGGGGCGACGACGGGCGAAATCTGCGTGGGCGAAGAGCGGGACGTCGAGCGGAGAGGAGCCGCGGAGCGTGTGGAGCGCGTGCGGAGGACCACGCGCGCGTCTCGAGGTTGCCTCGACGAGAAGGTGTCGCTCGAGAGAGCGGTCCGCCGCTGCCGCTCGTCGGAGAGAGCTCCTCGTCCCCCCGCGAGCGTCGCTCCCTGGCGGCGCTGCACCCGCTCTCGTGGGCCCGCAGGTCATCTGCACTGAGCATCGCTGCCGTCAGGCCGCTCCCAGCCGAGGCGGACCGCTCCTCCTCCTCCTCCTCGTCCTGCTCCCCCACGCTTGTCGGCACGCACCCGCTCGCTCACCGCGGGCTCGTCGGGCGAGCGTCACTCTGCCCTTGCGAGAGCCTCGAGAGGAAAGCGCCGTGCTCCACCGGCTGGACAGAGTCAGAGCGGCGAGGTGGACGAAGCCGGCAAACTCGACGAGCACGAGCTTGAAGGACGAGGGGGGAGGGGCGACGAGGGGAGCAAGCTGCTCCGTTCTGCGCCCCGGTTCTCGAGAGGGCAAGATCGCCTTCGAGGGTGCTTGCCAGTGCACGGCGCAGAGCGTGGTGGGAAGGATGGACACCAGGGGAAGGCGGTCGTCTCAAATCGACGGAGTCGGCAAGCATGCCGGTTACGAGGAGCCACCTTCCTCGTCGAGCAGGAGCGAGCCAAATGAGCACGCGCCGCGCGAGCCGGCCGCGTGCCCGGCTTTGTTTTCGGGGGTGCGCGCTCCTCCTGGGCGACGAGCTCCTCCCTCGTCGTCTGCGCTCTCGCTTTCTCTGTCCAGCTGTACACAAGCCCACACTCGCTCTACTCGCCGCCATGCTCTTCGCCTCTGTCCTCGTCGCGACCTCGGTCGGTGAGTCCTCCTCCCTCGCGTCGCGACTCCCCTCCCCTCCCCCGCGATCCAGCTGCGTGCTCCCGGCCGGCTAGCGACGCAGCAGCAGCGAGTACCGCACAGCGCATGCAGCTGCACCGCCCACACCCAGCAGCGCCGTCCACCACACGAGCCTCGAGCGCTGACGCCTCTCTTCTCCCACACAGGCCTCGCCGCCGCGCTGCCCAGCCCCGACGTCTTCGTCGCCCACTCGGTGCGCACCCTCGCCAAGCGCGCGCCGTCGGCGTCGCAGTCGTCGTACCTCTCCGACATCTTTGGCTCGGTCGCGACCGGCAGCCCGTGCGAGGCGACCTGCACCACCGGCCTCGACACCCTCACCGTGCGTCCCCTCTCTCCAGCTCCGGTCAGCCACCAGCGCTCGAGCTGACCCTCATCTACGCACGCAGAACTGCTCCAACATGACCGACCAGGCGTCGATCGCCGCATGCGCCTGCTCGGCCGTCTCGCTCGCCGACCTGCGCTCGTGCGCCTCGTGCGTCTCGACCACGACCAGCTCGGCCGCCAACGCGACGTCGGTCGTCGACGCCTACAACTCGTTCGTCGACCTGTGCACCTCGGAGGGCCTCGCCTCGGTGACCGGCACTGTTCAGGTCGGCGCGTCGACCTCGGCGCTCGCGTCGTCGTCCGGCACCGCCACCCGCCAGCTCGCCGCCTCGTCGGCCGCCTCGTCCGACGCCCGCTCGACCTACAACCCCTCGGCCGCCCCGGTCACGACGGCGACCGTCCCCGCCCTCGTCGCGAGCGGCTCGATCGCCTCGTCGGCGCGCTCGGTCGCCTCGTCGCAGGCCCAGGTCTCGCAGGCGGCTGCGAGCGGCGGCGCCACCTCGGGCGCAGGTCGCCGCGCCGCGCAGGCCGTGAGCGCGCTCGGCGTGGTCGCCGCCGGCGTCGCGCTCTTCGCCTGATCCTCCCCCTCCTCCCCCTCTCGGTCTCTCGGTTCTGCGTTTCCTCGGCGCGAGTGGCTACTCGTCGCAGGAGCAACACGACGATCCAGGTGGTCGCTCGCAGCTGCTCGTTCCCCTATCCTGTATCCCCTTCCTCCTCTCGTCGTCGTCCTCCCTGTTCCCCTCCCTCTTGTCCTTGTCCTTGTCGCGCCGGCGTGCCGACCCGTACCACCCTTGTCCCCCACCTCCTTCGTCCCATACCCTTACCTGCGTCGGATTGAGCCGCTAGACGGATCGTGTAATCTCGACGTTCCCCTTCTCCACGTCCTGCTCGACCTTCTCTCGAGAGGTTCGTCGGCTCGGTGGCTGTGTCCTGCTCGTCCTCGTCTCTTTGTCTTGCTGCAGCTCGCTCGTCGACTTCTCTTCTCTCTCTCTCTGTCGCTCGAGGGTCCCGAGCGGCCGAGGCGGACGCAGAATCAAGATTTCGCTCGACGCACGGACCGCTACAGCTCCCTCCGCTCCTGGCTCGGCAGCCACACCGCTGCGACCGGCTTCTCCACCTCGCACAGCACGTTCGAGAGCACCCTGCTCAGCGCCCCGTCGACCCTGCGCTCGTGCATGCTCATCCCGCCCTCGTCCCTTCCCATGACAAGCACCCACCGCTCGCGCTCGTCGCCGCCCGGCGGGCCCGCCGCCATCCCGCGCAGGTGCCGCCCGGCGCCGTGCACGAACGTCCCCTCGCCGAGCTGCGCGGGCGCGTCGGGCGCGAGCGAGAACGAGACGAGCGTGTCGCCGTCGGGCGCGAGGGCGACGGGCGCGTTGCGGTTCGAGACGAGGAGGGTTGAGGGGCTGTTGGGCGGGGCGGAGGCGAGCGGGGAGAGGAGGAGGATGGTGCAGGGGATGAGGTCGTAGGGGTCGGCGCGGGCGACGCCGCGCAGGTAGGGCGGGAGGACGGGTGCCGAGGAGAGGGTCGAGAGGTCGTCGGAGGGCGAGGACGGGAGCTTGAGGACCGAGACGGTCGCGGCGAGCTCGTTGACAAGGTAAAGATGCTTGCCTGCGAGTTGGAAAAGAGCAGCTCAGCGCTTCGTCGAGGAGAACGGGCGAGAAAGGTGAAGGAGGGACGCACCGTCCGGGCTTTTGACGCCATGCCTCGGCCCATCGTACTGCTCGCGCTCAAACTCTCTCACGACCTCCCACATGCCCGATTGTGCATCGCCAACCCACTTCATCTGCCAGATCTTGTCCGAGCCGAGGTCGGGGACGAGCCAGTCGTCGCCGAGCGGGATGAGGTGGTGCGGGTGCGACGACTCCTGACGAGGGTGCGTGACCTCGGCGCGAGGGAAGGCGAAGTGGTGAATGTGGCTGGGCGATGGGGAGGCCTGGGCGAAGAGGCCGTCGTCGAGGAGCGGCGTGAAGACGAGCGAGCCCGAGCGGTACTGCGCGCGCGTCCGAGTATGTCAGGGTCAGGGAAAGCTCCGCGAGCGCAGGGCTGCGACGAGGAAGAGCTCAAAGAGAGAGAGACGCACGTTGACGCTGAGCAGAGCCTTGCCGTCGGGCGTCACCTCCATGTGCGTCGGCCCTCCTCCTCCCGCTCGGGCCTCTCCGAGCACCTCGAACCCCGCCTCGGCGTCGAACCGCACGGCGAACAAGACGTCGTCGACCCAGCCGTTGACGTAGCACAGGCCCTTGTGCGTCGGCGACAGGACGATCCAGGAGGGTTGGTCGCGTACCTTGAGCGAGTGCTTGACGGTAAGCGACGGGGTGGACGAGTCGAACTCGACGAGGTGGATCTGGTCCGAGTGCGTGCCGACGAGTATGTGGTGGATGGGCATGCTCAGCGAGGTCGAGCGGCCGTGCCGACTGCAAAGTGAAGAAGAGAGAGGGAAGAGAAGGAGGAGCGCCGAGGAGGAGCTCCGCGACGGCGGCGGACCCGAGCCGCGCTCCGCTCAAGTGGCTGCCGGCCCGACTGCCACGGCCAAGTGCTCTCGTCCGAGCCCGAGCAGCTTGATCCTCGACCGAGGATCACCCTCGGACATGATCGAGTGCTCGCCGGGTGAAGAGCCGAAGAGCAAGCGCAACTTGAGAAGGTCCGAGCGGGCGAGCGCTTCTTCTCTCTTGAAGCTTGCAGAGAACGTAGGACCAGCCGGATCTGATTGCAAGCGAGTGACTATCAGAAAGAAGAGAGGGAGGGTCGCAGGAAGAGAGGAAGAGGAAGGGGGAGAAGGAGAGGAGGAGGACTCGCTCAGAGCGAGTAGTTCTGCACGCCGCAAAGTCAGCTCTCGCTCGTACGAGATCAGCGAGAGAGTGCGCACCTTGACCGAGACGTTGGTGATCGAGCCCGCCGAGCCGCCCGACGTCTTGAGGCCGGCAAAGTCAAAGTCGGAGCACGAACCTGCGAGGCGAGGAGTCAGCTCTTGCACTCGAGAGGGGGCGAGCGAGAGAGAGGAGCGCACCCTTGGCACAGAGGATCTGCAGGCAGCGAGCAGCAGGGTCAGTGAGTGCTCGAGTGAGAGCTGGAAGCGAGGTACACGCACGTAGACGCGCTTGGCGTTCGAGGCGACCGTCACGGTGTTGACGCCGGAGAAGTAGACGCCCTTGATCGGAACTCCCTTCGTGACCTTGCCGGTCGCGCCTTCGTTCGTGTAGTCCTGCACGTCGAGCGTAGGCCGGTCGTCAGGACGTTGGCTTCGAGAAAGGCAGGCGGCGAGAAAAGGAGGAAGAGGTGAGGGGGGAGTAGACGCACCTGCTGGATAACGATCCCATACTTTTTGGCGTTCGTGACCTGTTCGACCTCGAGAGTCAGTCAGAATCGCAGGAGGGCGGAAGAGGGGCGAGCGAGCGAGGGAGGGCGAGAGGAAACGAGGGACGACGACGCACGACGTTGCCCGTGTAGCGGACGTTCGAGACGCTCGCGCCGGCCTGGTTGTCGTACGTCTTGATCCTGAGGCCGTTGTCGTTGTCGATGATCTTGTTGTTCCTGCGAGGGAGGCGAGCGTCAGTCCTAAAAGACGACCTTCTCAAGTGAGAGCTCCTCGAGCGAGAGGGGAATCAGACGAAGGCTCCTCGAGCGAGAGGGGAATCAGACGCACTGGATGACGACGTTCTTCACTATCTTATTCGCCACGATCGATCCAATAGAAATGCCATGGCCGCCGGTGCAGGTCGTGTTCTCGATCGTGATGCCGTCGCCGTCGTTTATGGCGACGCAGTCCTGCGGGCGAGCAGAAAGAGCGTCGAGCGCGTCAGCGAGGCCTGCGCGGCTCGCCGAGCTCGCCGATGAGCAAGAAGAGAGCGACGACGAGGAAGAGAGAGCTCACGTCCTGGTTGTAGACCGTCGCGTGCGTGATGGTGAGGTCCTTCGCGCGAGATATGTCGAACGCATCTGTGTTGTGCCCCTTGGCCGCGCCGGCACGCACGTCGACGATGATGCTGCAGGCAGGAGGGACGAGGAAGTCAGCATGTAGTCGAGAGAGAGGTCCGAGCGTCGTCGAAGTGTGAAGGCGAGAAGACCTACTTCGACATGACGAGCTTGGCCGGGTTGGAGACCGAGAAGCCCTGGACGGGCTGGTTCTGTGTACGAGGGGAGAGAGGGTCAGGTTGGCCCTGTCGAGCGAGATGAAGAGGGAAAAGAGGACGCACGAGGAGGGTGAAGTTGTCCATCACGCCGCTCATCTTCACCTTGAAGAACTTGGGCTTGGTCACACCGTCATTGGATCCCTTCCCGTCCCATAGCAAAGCGCCCTGGCCATCGAGCTTGTGCCCGCCGCCGTTGAAGGTCACGTCCTGGCCCGACACGAGCATGAGCGGGCCCTCCCAGCTCTTCGAGCCGAACGTGATGTCGCCCTCTGCGAGCAGCGAGATAGGCAAAGAAGAGTCAGTGATAGGCGAACAGGCTCGAGAAAGGGCGAGAGGGAGACGCACGAAGGTTGACGACGGCGCCATCGACGAGGTCGAGCTCGAACGTCTTGCCGGCGTCGACCGTGAAGCTCTTGATGTTGACCGTCTGGCACTTGACGGCGGCTGCGACGTCTTTGAGCGAGGCGATCGTGCCGGTGCAGCGCTTGCCGAGGCGGCGGGCGGGCGCCTTCTCGAGCCCGTGCGAGACGGCCGTCGCGAGGGTCGTGGCGCCGAGGACGAGCGCGACGAGCGAGTACTTCATGAGTTCGGTGTGCTGAGAGAGCGAAGGAGAGAGAAATACTTGGCCGGCAGGTCGGGGCGAAGGGTGGGGAGAGAGAGGAGGAAGGAAGAGGAGGAGAGAGGGGAGAGCCAGTCGACCGGGTCCAGCAGCTATTTCCAGCAGTGCGAGCTGCGCGAGTCGGGCCCTGAGCCGCCTCGATCCTCGTACAAGCGCCGCTGGAACGGCTGGCGCGCAGGAGGAGGCTGCGCCTCGGACTCGGCGAGAGGCCGTCTCCGTGAGAGACCGCGGCGCGAGCGTCGAGCGAGCGAGGGCCTCTCGCTCGCGCCGCGCGGTCGCACGAGTGCCTGTAGAGTGGAAGCAGCGAGGTGCACAGCGAGCCACGCATCGAGCGTCGCCAGGGTTGTGCTAGCTCGAAGCTAAAATCGAGGAGCGGCCGGACGAGCGAGGCGGTGGGTTTGCCGAGGGATGCCGCGGCTGGTGAAGCGGAAGCGCAGCTCCGTCGAGGGGTGTTCGCTGAGCAGACGCAGAGCCGCAGCAGCTGTCCCTGTGGGGAAGCCAACGGGCGAGAGGTCGAGAAGGAAGAGGAGCGGGGGGAGCGCGACGAGGCCGGGGTCGACCACCACCAGCTCTCTCGACAGGCTGAGGGAGAGCACCTGCTGCTCGCACGCACACGCTCGACATGTCTGCAGGCCGCCCACTCCCGACCGCGCTCTTCCCCGACGAGCACACGGCCGCTCTCCGCCTCTCGCATCATCACCTCGACCCGCCGCAGCCACCACGCCTGTACCAAGGTGCGTGCGCTGCTTGCGTGAGCTCAGGTGGCCCTTGACTGACTGCCCCACCCACGCAGGTCATCGCCGCAAGAGCTGGGTCGTTGACGACGCCGACGAGTTGATCGAGTTGAGGGCGAGGGCTCGGACGTTCGACGGTGCGTCCTGTTCCTCTGCAGCCTATGCTCCTTGACCACTGCTGACGGGCGACCATCTCGCAGGCGCCTACACCCGCACGGCTCTCGGTGAGCTGCACCTCCTCCTCCTCCTCCTCCTCCTGCGGGGGGGGGGGGGGGGGGGGGGGGGGGGGGGGGGGGGCGG